>JACKQG010001196.1_pt2 | contig 33767 bp, 22 predicted proteins | sample 8237621 | NCBI WGS metagenome assembly JACKQG01 (sample SAMN15677084, study PRJNA649215) | marine metagenome | biome: marine; feature: Black Sea; material: saline water; isolation source: suspended particulate matter (SPM) from the Black Sea western gyre | collected 2013-06-09/2013-06-10 | depth...
GGGGGCCCCCTGGGCGGGGGCGGTGGTCCCCGGCGCGGATTGGGAGGGGGCCTGGCCCCCTTGGGGGCGGCCCCCCGCTTTCCCGGGGGGGGCCTTTTTTTTCCCCCGCGGGCGCCCCGCCTCTCCCACGGCGCGTGGTCCGGGCCCGCCGTCAGGGCCGGCGGAGCACCATCATGCGGATCTCGCTCATGTCTTCCATGGCGTAGCGTACACCTTCCCTGCCCAGGCCGCTCTGCTTGACGCCGCCGTAGGGCATGTGGTCAACCCGCCAGGACGGCACGTCACCTATGACGACTCCCCCCACCTCGAGTTCGTCCCAGGCTTGCTGGGCACGATGGACATCTCGCGTGAACACTCCTGCCTGCAGGCCGAAGTCGCTGTCGTTGACCATGGCCAGGGCTTCGTCGAAATGATCAAAACTCGACAGCACCGCCACCGGCCCGAAGGCTTCACGGCAAACCAGCTCGCAGCCTTTGGGCACCCCCTCGAGCAAGCTGGGCTCGTGCAACGCGCCGTCACGCCCTCCGCCACAGAGCAAGCGGCCACCAGCGGCCACCGCCCCCTCTATCCACGACTCGAGCCTCGCCGCTTCGTCTTCGGATATCATGGGGCCCACGAAGGTCTCTTCCTGCGCCGGGTCACCCACCACGAGCTTACCCGTGGCCGCCACCAGTAACCCCAGCAGCTCGTCGTAGACCGAGGCCTGCACGATTATCCTCTGCACGCCGATGCAGCTCTGCCCCGACTGGTAGAAGGCACCGAACACGATACGCTCGGCGGCGTCGGCGAGATCGGTGGTTTCGTCGACCACCACCGCGGCGTTGCCGCCGAGTTCGAGAACCGTTTTCTTGCAGCCCGCGCGGGCCTTCAAATCCCAGCCGACTGCTGGAGAGCCAGTAAAGCTGAGCAGGGCAAGCCGGTCGTCGGTGGTCAACAGCTCGGCCGCGTCGCGCCTGCACGGCAATATCGAGAAGGCGCCAGCGGGCAGATCAGTCTCCGCCAGTATCTCGCCTATGGTCAACGCACCCAGGGGCGTGAGGCTGGCCGGTTTGAGCACAAACGGACAGCCGGCGGCGATGGCCGGCGCCACCTTGTGCGCCACGAGATTGAGCGGAAAGTTGAACGGCGTAATGAAGGAGCACGGGCCCACCGGCACGCGCTTCCAGCTACCGCTGTAGCCGGTGGCGCGCGGGCTGATGTCCAGCGGCATCACCTCTCCACCCATGCGCAGAGCCTCGCCGGCCGCGTAACGAAAAGTGTCGATCAAGCGGCCGACCTCGCCCCGGGCATCGCGTATGGGTTTGCCGGCCTCGGCGCAGAGGCCCAGGGCCAGCTCTTCGGCGCGTTGCTCAAACCGCGCCACGCAGTGCAACAGCACCTGCTCGCGTCTCCACGCTGGCATGGCTGCCATTCCGGCGGCAGCCGCACAGGCGGACTCTATAGCGCTGTCGATAGTACCCTGGTCGGCAAGGGCCACGCGGGCCAGTGGCTCGCCGCTGAACTTGTCAAAAACCTCGAGGTCGGCGTTGGGGGTCTCGGGGCTACCCGCGAGATAAAAAGGCAGTGAGTCTACGACCACGACGCAGCAAAACTAGCGCGCCCTCCCGCTCGAGTAAAGCCCAGCCCGGCTGATTGCGGCTCAGGCGCACTCGCGCAGTGAGGCCCTGCGCTTGTCGACCACTGGCAGGATGAAGCTGAAACGCGCGCCTTCGTTCGGCTCGCTCTCCACCCAGATGCTGCCGCCGTGGCTGTCCACGACTTCACGACAAATCGACAATCCCAGCCCGGTGCCCGAAGGCCGCGTGGTCATCACGTCGCCTCCCTGTTCAAAGCGCTGGAATATCCGGTCCTTGTCTTCCACGGACACGCCCACCCCGTTGTCCTCGACAACAAAGCGAACGTAGTTGAAATTATGCCTGGCTACCGTCAAGCCCACGCTACCACCCGAGGGTGTAAACTTGATCGCGTTCTCGAGCAGGTTCATCAACACCTGGACGATTCGATCAGGATCCGCGTGCACCGGGGCAACGTCGGTGTCTACCTTCAGCGAGAAATCAATGCCCTTGCGGCGCCCCAGCGTCGTGGCAACGGAGCTCACCCGCTCCACGATATCCGCCGGCTGTACGCCCACGATACGGTACAACTCGTGGCCCGTCTCTATGGTGGACAGGTCGAGCACGTCGTTGATGAGCTTGTTCAGGCGTTCACCCTCGTCGACGATGATGCCGGAGAACTTTTCAACGCTCGCGTCATCGTTCTTTCCGTCCACGCCCTTGCGACGGGCCAGGCTACGCGCGGCGAATATCATCGCCGACAACGGCGTACGCATCTCGTGGGACACGCTGCTCACGAAATCAGACTTCATGCGGTCAAGCTCGCGCTCTCTCGACATGTCCCTCACAACGGCCACGAAAGATCCGCCGCCCTCTTCCTCGGGTAGACGGCTGACAGCCAGCCCCACGGTAAGCTGTTCACCATCGCCCCGCCGGGCGGTGACCTCGACGTGGGTTCCCTGCAAACTCTGTACAAGCCCACCCAGGTCACCATCGTCGGCCAGCTCCATCAGTTCGCTGATCGCCACTCCATGCAGTTCCGAAGCGGTCATGGCAAAGATCTGTTCCGCTGCCACGTTGACCGATTCAATCCTGCCATCGCGATCGAGCGCAATTATTCCGTCGGCAGCATGGGTGACTATGGCCCGTATACGTTCCTCACCCTGGCGCAGGGCGCGCTCGGCGGTACGCCGCTGGAGTATTTCTTTTTTCAGATCGCGGTTGGCCGTGGCCAGGGCCGCGGTCCTCTCCTTGACTTCCAGCTCGATCCTGGCCGCGCGTCCAACGGCGAGAAACAGGTACGCCACCAGGAGCACGGTAAACTGCGTGCCGGTGGCCAACAGGCCCTCGGCCTGGTGGGTGCGCTGGGTTGCCAGGTAGCCCTCGGTCGGTACAGCGGCCAACTGCCAGCTACGCCCACCGTGCTCGAGCATCCGCGACCAACGAACACCAGCAAACACCTGCAGGGATCGGCCGAGCTCGGGCGAGTCCTGCTCGAGCAGCGGGCTACGACCACCACCGGGCAGCAATTCGCTTATGCTCACCGCCATTACTTCGTCCATGTTGAGAAGCGATGACTCGACAATGTCGGCTACCGAGAACAAGCCCACCGCGTATGCCGCGGGTCGGCCCAGGTCTGCTCCATCGGCCTGGTACACGGGTGCAAACATGAAGAACACCGGCTCCTGCCCATTGTCGGTGGCCAGGTCCATGATGGCCGAAGTCATTGCCTCGCCGCGCATGCCGGCCTCTGCCAGCAGGGCTGGCACACCGGGCAGCGAAAACAGGTCCACTCCCGACAGGTCGGGTACGCCCTGGGCGCTCTCAGAAAGTCGCAGCGCAAATCGCAGGCTAACGGGTTCCGTGGATAGCACCTGTTCGCCGCGCGCCGAGAACAGATCGCCTCCCCGGGCGTCTTTACCAGGACCGGGGACCGCCCAGCCCAGGGCACCCAGGCCCTGCTGGCCCGCGGTAAACGGCCGAGCCATGGCCCGGAACTCTTCATCGTTCATTCCCTTGCCGGCACCGTACAGGCCAACAAAGCTCTTGAGGATAACCGACCCCACTTCCAGCCGTTCGTCTACGGCCATGGCGAAGTTGCTCGCCCGGTGGGAAAAGTCAGCCTGCACGCGGCGCAGCTCCCAGCCCCTTACCATCACGTAAAGCACGCAGGAAGCCAGCAGGCCGAATACCAGCACGGACAGCAGTACCGCGGTGTGTGAGCGGCCGAGAACAGGGCCCACTGCTTCGCCATCCATCCTGCCGACTACCAATTTTCGAAATTGTTCCAGTCTCATTTGTTCCTCGCCCGGCAACAGTCCTGCCGCCTTACTGCCTCCGCGAGATTGCAATAGCCGTTCCAATTCCTGCCCTCTGCTCAGCCCCCTGTTTGAGCGGCACAATGCGGCTCGAATCTCAGCAGCCGCGAGCACGGCGTCAAAAAAATACTATTGCGTCACATTTTTGTCCGCTGACGACGCCCAGCGCGACTGTCGGCAGGACCTTCAAGCGCAGCCCGCGTGGTGGGCAAGCGCGTGTACGTAAAACTCCTTTCAGCGGCAAAATTATAACGGCAAGCTGTTGCCACCTGTCACAGGACATCATCAGTAAGGCTTGAAAACAGGCCCTTTATCAGTGAAGCCGGCCGCTGGCCCACTGCTTGCTACTTCGCGGGCGACCGGGGGATATAGACCTGCTGCGCCGAACGACAGCCTGTTTTCTGTGCCTAGTGCTTTGTACGCCGATAGTGGCGCGTGCGAGCGACGCTGAGCTGTTCTTTTTCAGCCCCGACTGGGCGCCCGGCAACCTGAGCACCCTCGCCGAGGCCGCTGACCGCGCGCTTTCAGAATCGGGACTGGACCTGAGTTTCCAGGCCTTCGCCCGCTACGAAGACCTCGTGGGCCAGCTTTCCACCGCCCGGCCCGCGCTCGTGCTCGTGCCCGGCTGGGTAGCCGCCGAACACGGGGAGAACCTGCAATTGCGCGCGCTGCTTCGCCCCACCCGCAATGGGCGCGGCACCTACCACAAGGTCCTTATGACCACCAAGGGGGTTTCCTCGCTCGCGGGGCTCGCCAACGCAACGGTAGCCGCGGCAGCGCACCCGGGCTCCATCGACTACCCCGCCAGTGCTTCGGGAATACGCTCGCTGGTTGGCGACGGGGCAAGGGTACTACCCGTGCCCAAGGATATCGACGCGCTGCTTGCCCTGAGCTTCGGCCAGGTCGACGCGGCGTTGGTTACGCCGGCCCAGTTTGAAATTCTGGCACGCGTCAATCCGCGCGGCACCGACAACCTGGTGGAGCTGGGTCGAACACCGGAAGTTCCCCTGCCGCGACTGTACGCTACTCGCTACATCGACGACGACGAGGCGAACCGGCTGGCTACCGGAATCGCCAAGCTCAGCTCCAATAGCAGGGGCAGGCAATTCATAAATCTTCTCGGCTTCGATGAAGTCGAGCTAATCGAGATCGCAAACGGAGAGGATCGTGTCATGGCGGACAATACGAACCGAAAGGAGGTGGAGCGATGATTCGTTTTACCTGGGATAAGCGAGGCCAACGCCTCGCCCTGCTGGCTGCGACGACAGCCCTGCTCATGGCAGCATCGATGGTGTTGACCGTCGGTACGGCCGTGGCCGGGGTCATAATCGTGAAGAGCGATGATCTGCCACAGTACACGCCTCCCGCAACGGCCTTCCGCCAGGCCAGCAAGCGCGAGTCGGTAGAGGTCATCCTGCACAGCAAGTTAGACCAGGGCGACTCCGAATTGCTCAAGCAGGCCGCAAACACCACGCAACCGTCGGCTGTTTTTGCCCTTGGCTCGCGCGCAGCCATCGCGGCTCGGGAGGCGTTTCCCGACACCCCGGTCGTGTTTGCCATGGCGCTCGGATGGAGCCGCAACATAAGCACCGATGGCGCCACCACGGGGGTAAGCGTCGAGCTGCCCACCGCCGACCTCTTTGTCAGGTTCAAGCTCATCATCCCGGGACTGCACCGTATAGGCCTCATCACGAGCGACACGGACAGCCGCACCGTGGACGAGGCGCGCGCGGCCGCATCCGAGCTCGGCTTGGAAATACTGCACGAGACCGTGGGCCACCACGACGAGGTGGCTGGAGCCTACCGGCGTATGCGCAGCAGGATAGACGCGCTGTGGATGGTTCCGGATCCGGTCGTAGTCACGCGAGAGAACTTTGACTACCTGTCCTCGCGCTGCCGCAACGACGAGGTAGCTTTCCTCGCCTTTTCAGAGAACTTCGTGAAGGCGGGCGCCCTGCTCTCGGTGGCACCAAGTTATTCGACCATGGGTTCGCAGGCAGCCTTGCTCGTGGAACAGCTCATAACAGACCCGGGCAACGCGCCGCCCGTGCAATCGCCCCTCGGGGCCAAACTCGTCGTCAACGCTGATACAGCGATGGCACTCGGACTCGATCTGGACGCGACAACCATCCACATGGCCGACCGCGTCATCACACCCACAAGGGAGGGTTTCTGATCATGTTCAACAGTATATTCACACCGCTGGCGCTGTGGCGCCTGGCTTTCCTCGTTCTATCGTTCTGTGCGATTGTAAGCTCGCCGGCAAGCGCTGCCCAGTCACCGCAAGGCAGCGTGGGTTTCGACGAAGCTTCGGAGCTGGATTTTTTCAAGGTCGAGTCAGACATCGTCACCTCGGTCTCACGGCACGCCGAGTCCTTGTGGGGAGCCGCTGCGGCGATCTACGTTGTCAGTTCCCAGGACATCGCCGATTCCGGCGCTACCAGCCTGGCCGAAGCCCTGCGCCTTGTGCCCGGACTCAACGTTGCCAACATTGATGCCAATTTTGCAGCCATCTCGGCGAGGGGGTTCAACGGGGTATTTGCCAACAAGCTTCTCGTGCTTCTCGATGGCCGCCCAATTTACACTCCTATTTTCGGGGGAACAGTGTGGCACGAGTGGAACACTTTCCTGCCCGATGTTGACCGCATAGAGGTAATACGTGGCCCAGGTGGCAGCCTGTACGGAGCCAACGCGGTCAACGGCGTCATCAACATAATTACCCGCGACTCCAACGACACGCGGGGCAACCTCGCCAGGATCTCGTTCGGTACCAACTCTGCCGCTATGCCGGAAGCACGGCACGGGGGACGATACGGAAATCTTGCATACCGCGTGTTCGGCAGATGGTCGACCGGCAACGGCAACGGTGGTAACAAGGGCAGAGATCTCGCCGATGAACACCAGGATACACGGGCCGGATACCGGCTCGACTGGGACCTGGGCCACGGACTGCAGCTAGTCGGCAGTGGCGAGTTCCATGACGGTTTTGTCGGCAACATTGCTCGAAACGACGACGGCTCGCCCGCCGGTCGTTACCCCCGCTACTCCAGCACCATGCTGTCGTCGGTGTTCAGGCTGGAAAAGGATTTCGCAGATGGTTCGGCTGCCTACTTCCAACTCGCCGGAGACACGGTTGACCGCAAGGTCCCCTTCATGGGCCGTTTCGAAACCGAAAAAGACACCCTTGAGCTGGAGGTACAACACAGTTTCAGACCACACCCCGCTCACCGGGCAACCTGGGGAGCCAACGTCAGGGCCCATGACGTTCACACCGTCGACGGGCTGGTGGTTTTCTCGGTCAATGACCGCAGGCTCAACCTGGTGGGCGGATTCGTACAGGACGAGATAGACCTGGGGTCGCGTACGCGCCTGACCCTGGGCACCAAGATCGAAAATAACGGTTTCACCGGGACCAACTTTCAACCGTCCGCCCGTATCGTTCACCGCCTGGACGACGACCGCACCTTGTGGGCCGCCGCCTCGCGGGCGATCAACACCCCTTCCTACAGCGAAATGTACTCAACAATTCCACTGCTTCCCGTTCCCTCTGGCATTCCCGGGGTTAACATCTTCCCGATGCTGAGCACCGACGGGAATGCAGGTGATACCCGTATGGTTTCACTGGAAACGGGCTACCGTCACCGCTTCGGCGATCGCCTGGCGCTCGACCTTGCCGCTTTCTACAACGACTACCAGGGCCTGTCCGGTTGGACCGGTTCGAAGACCCTGCCCGTGGTTCCCGATCCCCTGGACCCGACGCGACTTATAGCCGTTACCCTACTGGACAACGATGAAAACGGCTTCGCTTACGGCGGCGAGGGAGTAGCCACGGTGCAGATCAATGAACGCTGGCGCAGCGAATTCAACGTCGGCTATCTTTACCTGCGCAGCACCGGAGATCTTCTTGGCTTACTCCCGCGCACCAACCTGTCGGTACCACGAATGCGATGGAACATGCGCCACGTCATCAACGTCAACCGAAAGTTGAGAGTAGTCCCCACTTTCAGTTGGAGTGACTCGGTGGTCAACGCCTCGCTGGTCAGTCCCGGGAGCCCGGTCCGGTTGGACCCGTACCTGAGAGTAGACCTGGCCGTTCATTACAAGCCCGGCGGCAACTGGCCCGATCTCAGCCTTGTCGCTACCAACCTCTCCGATCGCAGCCACCTTGAATTCGTCGAGGACGCGGTCAGGCCGGCCACACCTATAACGCGGGCGTTCTACCTGCGTGCGAGCAGGGAGTTCTAAATTGAAAAACCTCGACCCAGCAAACCTGGCACCCCGTCCGTGGGCCCGACTCGGTCTTCATGGAAAAATGGTCCTGGCCGCGGCATTTACTATCGTGGGCAGCGTGGCCGCGGTTTCGTCGGTGCTCACCCTGCAACAGGTCCACATACTCAACGACCAGGTTGAACGAGCCACCGTGCAACTACGACAAGGCATGGTAGAGCGCGGCCAACTGCTTGCTGCCAGCACCACGCGGAGCATGGAAAATGCCATCGCCGGTTTTGATTTCAATTTCGTAGCCGAAACCGTCCGTGGCCTGGCCACCGAAGACAACCAGTTGTCCTGGGCACTGGTGGCCCGCGAAGACGGCACCGTGGTGGTGAGTAGCGATCCCGGCCTGGCCGACGACACGGCCCTGTCCAATATCGGCGCGCCTGCCAGCGCGCAAGACCAGGCTTCCGATCTCGTAGTACTCTCCCACGGTATAAACGTAGGAGGAGAGCGTTGGGGCACCCTGCGCCTGGCCTTCGACCCGGCCGACATAAACCAGCAAGCGCTCGCGACCAAGCACCGCGGTCGCGTGCTACTGGCCCGCACGATGACGTTGGGATTCGTGTTTGCTTTCGCCATAGCCGGACTGGGATTGACTGCTTCGACGGCCCTCAGTCGCAGGCTGCTCAAGCCGGTGAGCAAGCTCGCGCGGGAAGCCTCGGCCATATCGAGGGGCGACCTCGAACAGGAAATTCGCATGACCGACTCTCCAGACGAGATCGGTAAACTGGCACTGCAGTTCGAGAATATGCGCCTCGCTCTCAAGGGACACATAAGCGAGCTCGTCGTTGCCCGGCAGCAAGCAGACTCCGCGTACCGCGAAGAAAAACGCCTGCGGGCCCAGGTAGAAGAACACTCCCGCCTCCTGGAAAGACGGGTACGCGAGCGCACGGCGGAACTCGAGGCCAGCAACGAAAGGCTTACCGAGTACGACAGGCTGAAGACCGAGTTTCTCAGCAACGTATCACACGAGCTGCGCAGCCCGATCGCGGCCATCTTGTCGGCCGCGCGAATCATCAATCGCTACGGCGACACGAAGCCCGAAAGCGCAGAACGCTTCAGCGGCGTCATCATGGAGGAGTCGAGCCGACTTTCCCGCCTGATCAACGACCTCCTGGATCTCGCCAAGATCGAATCGGGCCGCGTAGAGTGGCGCAGCCACCGCATCGCCGACCCGCTCGGTATCCTGTCGCACGTATACGCCACTTTCCGGCCACTGTACGAAGAGCGCAACATCTCGCTTATAATAGACGCCACCGGCCCCCTGCCCTCCATCGATGGCGACCGTGACCGCCTCATACAGGTGCTCACCAACCTGTGCAGCAACTCCATGAAGTTCACACCGGCTGGCGGCTCAGTAGTCATGGGAGCGACGGCAGAAACAGTAAACGGTGAGAGCAGCTTGCTGCTGACCATCACCGACAGCGGTCCCGGCATACCCGAGAGCCAGGTGGACCAGGTATTCGAGCGGTTTCACCAGGTTCAAGCGACTACTGACGGCAACAAGCCCAGGGGTACGGGCCTGGGGCTGGCCATATGCCGCGAAGTGGTCGAGCACCACGGAGGCAACATAAGGGTAGAGCTGCCCGAGGAGGGCGGCACCCGCATGGTCGTAACCCTGCCGGCAGCCGGCTACTACCACGCCAGCTCCGAACAGCCGGTGCTTCACTGAATCCCAGCTATCCGGCCGGCAATGACGCAACGGCGACCGATCGCGCGGCTGCTACTCGCAACTCGAGGGATCTCCTGGCGTGTAAACCCTTGAATGGTCGTTGGCGCAGAACAGGGTCGAGCTGACCTGCTGCAACACGCGACCGGGTCCCGGCAACCCGGCGGCCGCGTTTACCCCCGCGGACGAAACCGGGGCTATACAGAACACCGAGGCAACTACTGGTGCGCCGGGTATCGCCAGGCCATCGGCCCGTACACTGTCAAGGAAACACTCGCGGGTTTTGCTCAGCGTGCAGTTACCCGCGCTCAACCCGCCAAAGCCGCAGTCGCCGTCCGAAGCACAGCTGATGTAGCCCTCCCCCGTTGCGCGTACGAAACCGTCGCAGTAGTTCTCGACCACACCCGGGCACTCTGCCTCGTTGTTCTCGGTAGCCGTGCAGACCTTGCCGAACGAGATGCAGGGGTTGGGACCATTCATCACCCCGGTTCCGGTCACCGAACAAGCGCCCGCGCCAATGGCAGAGCACTCTTCGTTCGAAGAACAGGGCACCGAGGTGTCACCGCTGCACACCAGGCAGTGACACTGACTCAAGGTGAAGGGAAACGGGCAGGAGAGCCCTGCCTCGAGCACCTGCGTACCGGCGGTCAGGGTAAACGCGATCGGCAATCCCTGTCCCGATACGTTCTTACCGGTCGCCGGCAAGCAATCGAGGCTGTACTCGCCACCCGACACGTCGGCTACGTTGCTATCGCAACTCTCGCCTGCCGGGCAGTCGGTGTTTTTCTCGCAGGGACTACCCGCAATACTGCAACTACGCCTCACGAAAGGAAAGGTGTGGTTTGTAGCCGTGGCGTCGCAGGATTGTCCCAGGTTGTTACCGAAGCTGCATACTCCATCGCGCACGCCATCGGCATACACTGTATCACCGTCACATGTCGGGCAAGGGTTGAACTGGTCAAGCCCGAGGTAAACCTCTACGCGCAGGCTGGCATCGGTCTTCACCTCGCCGGTATCCACGTTGGCCGTGCCCACGAGATCATCGGTAAAACGACTGAGCACGCAGACCGCGACTCCGCCCGAAGACAGGGGAAACGGCGGTGCGAGAAAGCACTGGCAGATGTTAGGGTCACCATTCGTGTCAACGCCGCAGTCGGCGTCTGGCTGGAAGGGGCTGTCGCAAATCTGCCTCCGGTCGTTCGCGCAGCGGCAGCTCCCCAGAACCGGGTCGACACCGGCAAGTTCGCACACACCGCAGCCGCCCGTATCGGCGAGAAGCATGTCAATGGGGCCCTCGCACAGCACGTTACCCCGGGCCGTGGTGTTGTCGTTGACGTCGGAATCATGGGCGATACCCGTGGTGCCACTGTCGAGCATCGTGGGTGTCCGGCAGCGCCCGAGTCCGCCGTCACAGAAACCGACCGGGCAGTCTTCGTCAACCGTGCAATTGCGGCCCACGCCCGCCCACACCTGCAATTCGCCGGCGTCGGGGCACAGCGGATGCTGGCAGCCGGTGGCTACGATAGCGCAGCCCTGGCAGCAGGCGGTGTCGAGGTCGCATTCTTCCGGGCCACCCCCCGGGCCGGTAGTACAACCGGGCTCGGTGCATGCCACTCCGTCGCCGCAGGTGGCCTGCCGACATTCGCCGTTACAGTTGTCCCTCGGGTTGGTGTTGCCGTCGTCGCAATCTTCGCCCGCGGTTGCGTTGATAGTCGAATCACCGCACTCGGCCACCGTACAGTCATCGTCGCAGGCGATTGATTCGCCCCCGTCGTCGCACACCTCGCCGCTGTCGGTAACCTGGTCGCCGCAGCCGGGCAGCTGGCAGGAAAGTCGGCAGGCGTCGGCCAGGGTATCAGAGTTTGCCGCACCGTTGTCACACTGTTCGCCGCTGTCAATTACCAGGTCACCGCAACCCGCCAGCACGCAGTCAGTACGGCAGGCATCGACTTGGACGTCAGAGTTGGCCGCGCCGTCATCGCACTGCTCACCCCTAGAGGTGTTGAGCGTCCCGTCGCCACACTCGGCCACCGTGCAGTCGGCATCGCAGGCAGCCGTCTCTCCACCGTCGTCGCAGGCTTCTCCTGCCTGCAAGACTCCGTTGCCGCAGACCTCGACAATACAGTTCTCATCGCAACCGTCGCCCACGGAAAGATTGCCGTCGTCGCATTCTTCGTTGCCGGAGTTGTTGACCGAACCGTCGCCACAGAACTCGACCACGCAGCTGGCAGAGCAACCGTCGCCGCTGCTGGTATTACCGTCGTCGCACTGCTCACTACCCGAGTTGTTGACCGAGCCATCACCGCAGAACTCGATCAGGCAAGCATCGCTGCAACCGTCGCCGTTGGCCACGTTACTGTCGTCACATTCCTCTTCGAACTCCGTCACGCCGTCCCCGCAGATCGCCTCGAAAACACACGAATCCGAGCAGCCGTCGCCGTTGACGACGTTGCCGTCATCGCAGAGCTCGCCGGAATCGATCACCGTGTCGCCGCAGCCGGCCGGCTGACAGTTGCTCCGGCAAGCGTCGGGAAACGTGTCCGAGTTGGCCGCACCGTTGTCGCAGCTCTCACCCCGGCTGGAGTTTATGGTGCCGTCACCGCAGAGCGCCACCGTGCAATCGGAGTCACAGACGATCGATTCGCCACCGTCGTCGCAGTCTTCCACTCCAGCCCAGAAAAAACCGTCGCCGCATCGCGCCGACAGGCAGGTATCGAGGCAGTCGTCGTTATTGGAGGCATTGCCGTCGTCGCACTGCTCGACCCCGGACTGCACCACCGAGTCTCCGCAGCGAGCCAGCACGCATGAGTTGCGGCAGCTGTCGGTGTCAATCGAGTTGCTGTCATCGCACTCCTCGACACCGGCCTCTACCTCGCCGTCGCCACAGGAAGCCTCCACGCAGGTATCCAGGCAAGCGTCGGTGTTAACCAGGTTGCCGTCATCGCAGTCCTCGCCGTACTCGTGGATGCCGTTGCCGCAGACGGGCGCCTTGGGGTAAGAAGCTTCGAGCAGGTCCTCTACCGCGTCACGATGAGTGTTGAACTGGCACGACTTGAGATCAAAAATGTTGAAGCGCCCGCCGGTCGGGTCGTCGCAGGCAACAGAGAAGCCCAGCGCATCGACGTCGGCCGACGCGCACACTTCGGGCACACCGGCCAACAATCTTATGTAGGCTTCTTCAATGTTTTTATCGGTAGCCCGGTCACCTGTACCGTTGCCGAAGGGAGGAATACCCTCCATGCATTGCACGCCACCGGGGATGACCCCCCTGTCCAGACGTGACTGGCAACGGGTTCTCGCCTTCAGGGCATTGGCCGCCATGGCTGATCCCTTGCGGCCCGCCTTCTGAACACACTGTAGATCGGCTCCTTCCAGGGCGGCACCGATCTGCGGAAACTGCACAGCCATGGTCGACTCGATGACGGCGTCGAGCTGGGCATCGATGCAATTGCCCAGGTCGATGTTGGTCCAGGGATTATCGCCATCAAAGGGGCAGGTACCGGGAAAGTTGAGCGAAATAAGGTCTACGCCGAAGCACTGTCGCGATATGCGAGAGGCCAGCCGGGCCTTGGCCCTGCGCACTTGCAGGGCCGTGACGTCATCACCTTCTCCGCTTATGCAGTCGGTCACCGGCGAGAGCGAGCCGGCTGCTATGCGCGCTACGCAGGCCTGCCTGGCCCGCGAAGCCCCTTTGTAGTAGCGCACGGTGGAGCGGCCCAGGCCTTTCTGGCAGTGAAGCTCCGCCTTACCCTGGGCCTGGGCGCTTGCCGGGGCCAGGGTCATCAAGGCCGAGACGGCCAGTGCGGCCAGGGTCATCGTCAAAACTCTATTACTCATTGCCATAGCTGTATATCCTTCCCCCTGCGCGCACCCTGACCGGTCGCGGGCCTGCACCGCGGCGGGCTGCCCCAGGGTACTGCCTGCCGAGTATGCATTCCCTGCCGTCTCGGTGTCAATGTAAAACCTCGCCTGGGCGTCCCGGCCCCCCCGTTCGGGGGTGCAAACGTGGACTCGGCGTAACATATCGACTAAACCGGGCTGCTGCTTCGTTGTTTTGCGCAGTTCTTAACCCCCACTGTTTCATGGAATGCAGGAGTCAGGAATGGGTCCACTCAAAGGATTTAGAATAATCGAGCTGGCCGGACTCGCGCCGGTGCCTTACGCCGGAATGATACTGGCGGATTTCGGTGCTGAGCTGATCAGGGTCGACCGTCCTGGTGTACCCGGCATGTTGCCCGACGCTACGGCGGACGCCTTGGCAAGAGGCAAGCAGTCGGTTGCCATCAACCTGAAGGATCCCCGGGGGATTGAGCTGATGCTCAAGCTCGCTGAAAGCGCCGACGCCCTCATCGAGCCGTTCAGGCCCGGCGTAATGGAAAAACTGGGCCTGGGCCCCGACCTCCTGGCCGAGCGCAACCCGCGCCTGGTCTACGCCAGGCTCACCGGCTACGGCCAGCAGGGTCCCTACGCTTCGATGGCCGGCCACGACATAAACTACGTCGCCATGTCGGGGGTACTGCACCTGCTCGGCCGTGAAAACGACAAGCCCGAGCCCCCCATCAACCTCCTGGGCGACTTTGCCGGTGGCGGTATGCTGTGCGCCATGGGTGTAGTGATGGCCCTGCTCGAGCGCGAGCGTTCCGGCAAAGGCCAGGTCATTGACTCGGCCATGGTAGACGGAGCGGCCAGCCTCGCGTCATTCATATTCGGCTTCCAGGCCCAGGGCTACTGGAAAGCCGAACGCGGCACCAACCTGCTTGACGGCGCTGCACACTTCTACGGCACCTACGAAACCTCGGACAAGCGCTGGCTGTCGGTGGGGGCCATCGAGCCCCAGTTTTACGCAGCGCTGATCGAAGGCATGGGCCTCGCCGCTGACGACCTCCCTGCCCAGATGGACCAGTCGAGCTGGCCGGCGATGAAAGAAAAGTTTGCCTCGGTGTTCGGCGGTCGCAGCCGAGACGAATGGTGCGCGGTATTTGAAGGTACCGACGCCTGCGTGGCGCCGATACTCGCCATCGACGAAGTTGCCTCCCACCCCCACAGCGTCGAACGAGAGAGCTTCGTTGCCGGGGTCTCGGGATCGCCGGTGCCCGCGCCCTCTCCGCGCCTGCTGCGAACACCGGGACGGGCTGGCAGCGAGGCACCCTCCATTGGCCAGCACACGGCCCACATACTGTCAGGCCTCGGCCTGTCGGAAGACGAGCAGGAAGCGCTCAAGGCCGACGGCGTAGTGTGCTGACGCCTGGCTGCCCGGTGCCGCTCTAGAGCCAGAGGTCGGTAAGGCGCAGGTCCCGGAACGAGTCTACCACGAGGTCGGCGTCGGCGACTTTCTCGCGGCCCAGCGACGGGTCGGGCAAGGCCACTACCCTCATCCCGGCCGCGCGTGCAGCCTGCACGCCGGCCGGGGAGTCTTCGAACACCACGCAGTCGGCCGGCTCGGCGCCAAGCCGTGCGGCGGCCAACAGGAAGATATCGGGTGCGGGTTTGCCGCGCCCCACCTCCTTGTCATCGCCGGTAACTATAACGTCAAAGTCTTCGAACCAGGGCCCGTGTTGCAAAATTTTCATCTCGTACAAGCGGCGCGTGCTGCTCGTTGCCACTGCCTGTCGCAGGCCCTCCCTGGCGAGCAACGCGCAGAAGTCGCGTGCGCCGTCGCATTCGGGTGAGGTCGGAAACAGGCTCTCGAGGGTGGCGGTGCGCAGGGAGAGGTATTCTTCGGGCGACACGGGTAGCTCGAGCGCCGCGACGAGATAGCGGGCCGACTCTATGGCCGGCCGCCCTATCATGTTGGCCTTGAGCGACCAGTCAAAGGTCTTGCCCCACTTCTGCACCACCTCGCTGCTCGCCCGGGTGTAAAAGGGTTCGGTGTCCAGCAGGACGCCGTCGAGATCAAAAATTGCGCAGCTGGGGCGGCTTCCCATCAGCGGCTCCACGTCGGCGACCCTGGCCCGACCGCGAGCCGGGGCGCGCTCACAGCAGCTCCAGCACCCTGTCCGAGGGTCGAGCTATAACAGCCCTCTTGCCAGACACAACCACCGGGCGTTGCATGACAGCAGGCTCGTCCAGTAGCAGGTCCACGACCTCGGGCAGGCCCGCGTCGGGGGCCAACGACAGGTCGCCGTCCTTGAACCTGGGGTCGGAAGTCCTGACCATCTGCACGGGGTCACCGCCGACCAGCTCTACCAGTCCGGACAGCGTCTCGCGATCGAGGGGCGCTTTGAGATACTCTACGACGTCGAACTCGACGCCTCGCTCCCGGAGTACATCCAGCACTCCACGCGATTTTCCTCAAGAAGGGTTGTGATAAACGGTAAGCTTGGCCATTTTTTCCTCCGCCGTCGGAGCTTAGCAATCGCGGGCGGACAGACAAACAGCTACGGCCGATTGCCCTGGAGCGTTCTGCGCAGAACATCTCGGCTCAGAAAAAAATAATCGCCAGGCCACTGAAGAGCAGGAATCCCGCCAACACCGTCACCACGTGACCTGCTGCTATCAACAGGCGCAGCGGCTCCCGCCCCGCCATCGACCGCGCCAGGCCGAGGCCGAACAACGAAATCTCGGTGGCTGCCAGCACGAGGGCTGCCGCGAACAAGGGAGTCGCCCACAGCACAATGCAGGAAACAAGGCAGAGCAGAAGTCTAAATACCTGGTTCACGGCGCAGGGGACTAGTCACTCTTGCATTTCACGGCACGGGCAGTGACCTTGCACACCACGCTGGGAGTTGTCAGGCACTCGCCAGTCGCCGGGTCGGCACCGAACAGGAGGCTTGCCGTTAGCAGGCTCTGCCCGGCAGCGGCATTGAGATCAACACCTCCGGATCTGCCACCGGCTTTGAGCTTGACCCGGGCTATTCCCCTCTTGGTGATTATCGAAACCGAGGCCTTGGTTATGCCGCCGTTGGCCCCGGTCTTATCCTTGAACTTGAACTTGATGTCCCTCTTGTTCTCAAAGGCAGAGGAGGGAATAGACGCGATCCATATCTCCGAACCGTCGTTGTCTCCCAGCCGAGCTGTCATGCCGGTGTCGCTTGGGAGAACGGTAAAGTCGGCCAACGGCAGATCGGCCTTGATCAGCAGTTTGTCGGTGTCCACGCCGGGCTTCAGGCTCACCTTGACCTGGCTGCGGCCGGTGAGAGTCGGCGACAGCACCTCGCAGCTAGCAGACAAGCACTGGCCCGAAGGACTGCAGAAATCAGAAGACGTACCGCAGGAGGTCCCGTCGGCTTCCGGGGAATTGTCACAACCGGTCAGCACGCCGCAGGAATCCACCGTGCAATCGTTGCCGTCGTCGCACAAGTTGGCGTCGGGCACGTTGGTGCAGGTATCGGCGACACAGCTGTCCGCGGTGCAGGCTATTCCGTCGTCGCAATCGATCACGTTGACACACACGTGGGCCTCCGTGTCGCAGGAATCCACCGTGCAACCAACACCGTCGTCACACAGCGACGCGGCCGGATAGCCCGGCGTAGCGGCTATGCAGCCCTCGTCTATGCAGGTCGCAGAGCACCCATCACCGTCGACCAGGTTGCCATCATCACAGAGCTCACCCGGGTCAGTTACACCGTTGCCACAATTTCCACAGGGCGAAAGGCCCGGCACCAGTTCTGTAACGATGACCGGCGAGTGACTGCCGGCGAGCGACGGGGGCACGGCGGCGAGTCGGTACCTCGCCCTGTTTTCGCCGCTCGGATCGGCGCTCATCGAACTGCCCGCAAGCGTGCTCACCGATCCATGCCCGGTGAGGGTGTTTTTTCCCAGGTTGCCCTGGTTGTCGATGACGGCCGTCGATAACAGTTGAACCTCGCAACCCTCGAGACTGATAGCCCCGAACAGGCCTCCCAGGGAGGCACCCGAGGTCAGAAGGCTGCCGCTCACCAGGAGGTTGCTCCCCGCCACAGCGGCCACGGACCCAGCCACGCCGCCATTTGAAGCCGAAGTGTCCACGTCGCCGTCAAGGACCAGCAGGCCCGAGGCGGTCATAAAAAGGTCGCCGCCCGCCGCCGATCCGCCAGTTAAGTCGACCATCGAATCCGAGGCCAGGAGGATGTCGCCGCTGAGCGAGCCGATGTCCACGATCCCGCCACCGCCCTGGCTACCCTTGGCCAGTGATTCAACCGTACCCTCTATGTTGACACTGCCGAGGGCCTCCAACGAAACATCCCCACCGTAGCCGTCGGGAATAGCACCGTTGGCTCTCACCTTTACGTAAGGCGAAACGTGCAGCGTTCCGCCCGCGTCGTAGACCTGTTCACCCCCGTCACCGCCCACGCCGTTGGCCCCGTTTCCATCGGTACTGAAAACCATACGGTTGGCCATGCTGCCACCGCTTATGTCGATGTTGCCGACGGCCGTCACGAAAATCTCTCCACCAAAGCCTTCACCGCCAGCCGCGTTGGCCGACAACGGGGCGCTCAAGTTAACGTTGCCCACTGCGTCGATTTCTATGAGGCCACCGTCGAAATCTCCGCCGGCGACATCTATTTCAGCGCTCACTGCAATATCCTGCCCGCCGGACAACGAGACGACACCGCCGCCGCCAAGCCCGCCGCCGGTGGCCTGCAGGCCAGCCCCGGATATCAATGGACCAGCCAAGGCTGATATCGTGATGTCCCCACCGTCAGAATCAGGGGTGGTGCCGTCCATGTCTATCGTATCGCCCACCGAGACGCCGGCCGCGGCCGTTATGCTGACAGATCCCGGGTTAGCCACCGTTCCCCTTATCTTACCGTTCAAGATCGCGTTGCCGTCACCGATGGTGCAGCTACCTGCCCCGAGCAGCGCGCAATCCAGGTCGCTGAGGCAGGGAGTACTCGCAGCAGCACTGCAGGCTTTCCTGACCAGGAACACGACTGATCCCCCGAAGCCTCCAGCGCCCCTGAGATCCACCCTGTTGTTGCCCGCGTCGAGTTCGAGCCGACCGCAGATCACCTGGCCCGACGACCCGCCGAAGTCCAGGGTACCGCCACCCGTTACCTGCAATGTGCGCAGGCCAAAATCGAGTACCGCGCCGGTGTCAACGACCACCACAGAGTTAACAACGCAGGGGTCATCGGAGGGAGCGCAGACCTGGTCGGCAGTTGTGACGGCAGCAGCCGAAAAGGGACAGGCCAAGGCTACGAGAAACGCAGCTGCACAAATGGCTGATCGCGAAAAACCGACGAAGTGGTCATTGTTCATGGCAGTGAGCATCCTTTGGGTGCGCGCCCGACCGCGACCACCGAGTATAGTATCTCTCATAGATACTACCGCGCGCGCAACTACATCAAGGGTATATTTTTGCGACTACCCCCTGTGGGGGGGGTATAACAAAAGAAAGCTCAGCGTTTTCGCGACGAGGCGCGGGAGGAAACGAGAAGTTCCAGGAACTCAGATGAGGGGGTCAGCACCACGGTGGTCTGTTCCCCCAGGGTTTTGCGCCAGGATTCCAGCGTGCGGATAAAACCGTAGAACTCGGCGTCACGGGCATATGCCTTGGCGTACACGTCGGTGGCCAGGGCGTCGGCCTTGCCGCGGATGATCTCCGATTCGCGGTTCGCGTCGGCGATAATGACCCGCTTCTCGCGCTCAGCCTGCGACCTGATCTTGGCGGATGCCTCGTCGCCCTCGGCGCGAAACTTCTTGGCCAACCTCTCACGCTCGGTGCGCATGCGACGAAAAACGTTTTGCTCGTTCTTTTCGGGCAGGTCGGTTCGCTTGATGCGCACATCGACTACCTCGATGCCGTACTCGGCCGCCCTGCGACCAGAATTTGACCTGACCTGGTCCATGAACTCCGTTCGATCGCCCGACACCACGTCGGTACTGGTCACCTGTCCGATTGCCTCGCGCAGATTGGAGTAGATGATGTCATCGAGACGCGACTGCGCCCCGGCCTCGGTGAGCACGGTCTGGTAGAACTTGAGCGGGTCAACTATCTTCCATCGCGAAAAGTTGTCTACCACCAGCTGCTGCTTGTCGCGGGTTATCAACTCGCGCGGCGCGGCGTCGTACTCCATCAGTCTCTTGTCGAAGTAGACCACCTGGTGGACAAAGGGAACGCGGAAGTTCAACCCGGGTTCCACTATCGTTCGTACGGGCTTACCGAACTTGAGAACCAGCGCCTGTTGCCACTCGCCAACGCTGAAGCACGCGCCCGCGTAGACAAGGGCTACCGCCGCCACCACGGCCACCACGGCTGCCGTCAGGCGGTTCACCGGGGCACCTCGGCCGACCTGCTGCCCGCGCCACCGGAGCCGGTCACGCCGGCAAGCGGCAACAGCGGAAGAGCGCCGCGCGCGATTTTCTCATCGACGATGATCATGTTGGCATCGGCGAACACCTCTTCGAGGGTTTCAAGGTACAAGCGCTTGCGCGTGACCGCGGGAGCGCGACGATAGGCGTCGTAGAGCAGATCGAAGCGCTGGGCCTGGCCCTCGGCTTCTTTAACTACTGACTCCGAGTAGCCATGCGCCTGGTTGATCAGTTGCGCAGCGTCGCCCCTCGCTCGGGGAAGCACATCGTTGGCGAAGCCCTCGGCCTCGTTGATCATGCGTTCCTTGTCCTGCTCCGCGTTGATCACGTCCTTGAACGCGTCCTGCACGGGGTCAGGCGGAACCACGTCCTGCAGCTTGACGGTGACCACATGCAGGCCCACCTGGTAGCGGTCGAGCATGGCCTGCAGAAGCACCTGGGCCTCGGTCTGCACCTCCAGCCGTCCCTCTGTAAGCGCCCGGTTGATAGTATTGCGCCCAACCACCTCGCGCATGGCCGATTCGGCCGAGTCGCGAAGCGTTTCGGACGGATCCCTGACGTTGAAGAGGAAGGCCTTGGGGTCCTTTATGCGGTACTGGACGATGAAATCGAGATCCACGATGTTACCGTCCGACGTGAGCATGCGGGATTCTTCGGTTACCTGCCGATAACGCGCCGGGGGGCCCACGTCTATCGTCCTGAAGCCCACTTCTTCCTTGAGCACCACCGTCACCGGGGGCTTGAGAACCGTCTCTACGGGCCACGGCAGGTGCCAGTGGAGGCCCGGCCCGGTAGTGGCCGTCACCTTGCCGAAACGAAGCACTACACCGGCCTCGCTGGGGTTGACCTGGTACACGCCGGTGGCGATCCACAAGGCCAGCAGCAAGCCAAGTCCGGCCAGTCCCAGCGCGCCGCCGAAGCGTCCCCGCAGCTTGGCCACCAGCTGCGCCAGCAGTTCCTCGGGTGTCGGGGGACGCTGCGACCCGCCGTTTCCAAATGGTGATCCGTATCCGTTGGACATCGTAGTGGGCACCCTTGCAGCGCGCAGGGGTGGTGTCAATGACAAGCCCACACCGGGCAGCGCCGTGCTATAGATCCAGCACTGGGGCAAGATGGTTGCGCTGCGATGCTTGCCTCGCCCGCTACTACCCTGCCCGTGATTGCAACGTTGACCGCTTCGGTGCTCATCGCCGCTGCCGCCCTGGCCTGGTACCGGCCACGCAGCGTCGTAGATCACCCCCTCGTGGTGCTGGCCGTGCCCCTGCTGCTCTCGCTGCTGTCGGTGGCAACGCTGGTGGACCCCGCCGGCCCCTCGCTGCACATGCGCCTGGACCCGAGCGAAGAGCCCATGCTCGCACCCGACGACCCGGGACTGGCGCCCTACCACCGGGCCACCGCTAATTTCGGGGACGACAACGTCTACGTGGTGGCCGTGGAGACGGCCGAGGTCTTCAACACCGAGTTCCTGCTCGCCATGCAGACAGCAAGCAACCGGCTGCGACGACTCAAGGGCGTGCGCAACGTGGACAGCCTGGTGACCACCACCCACTACGGTTACGACGACGACATCGACACCGTGTTGGTGCGCCGGCTGATAGACCAGGTGCCCGAAGACCTCGACGCCATGGCCGCGCTCCGGGAGCGCGCATTGTCGGACAGGGTTTATCCGCGCAGCATCGTCTCGGCCGACGGGCGCACCGCAGCGTTGAACATCTCCTTTGTCAGCATGAGTGACGGCGATTTCGTGCAATCAGGACTCGACGAGAGCATCCGGGGCATCGCCATCGAGGAATTCCCGGCACCCGCGAGTGTGTACGTCACCGGTCGGCAGCACGTCAAGACACGGGCCCATCACATCATGGTCGGCGATCTGTCGTGGCTCATCCCACTGGCCATGACCGTGGGCGCGTTCGTAGGGTGGCTGGTGACCGGCAGTCTTCGCGCGGGTTTCATCCCGGTGGGCGCCAGCGTGCTGGCCACGCTGTGGGTCTTTGCCACGTTGGCGGCGCTGGGCAGACCACTCAACATAATCACCCTCGTCCTGGGCCCCGTGCTCATCTGCGTGGGCGCGGTCTACGGCATACACATACTGGCGCGCTACGAAGCACTGGTCGACGAGGGCCTGAACGGGCACGACGCAGCCCTGGGCTCGCTCAAAGACACCGCCGCTCCCACGCTGATGGCCGGGGCCACCACTGTGGCTGGTTTTGCCTCGCTTGCCGGGTCCGACATCCCGGCTACGCAAGAGCTGGGCCTTCTGGCCGCCACCGGCGTGGCCTGGGCCACAGTGTCTTCGCTGTGTTCCATCCCCGCCCTTCTTTCCCTGCTGCCGCCGCGGGGCAGTCGTAGACAAACGAGCGTGGGACTGCGCGTGACCGCCCTCCTGCGGCGGCGGCTCAATATGACCGCGGGCCTTTGTACGCGCCGTCCCCTACCCATCCTGGCTGCCTGGGCACTGGTAGCCGTGGTATCGGTCGGCCTGTTGCCGCGCATCGTGGTCGACACCGACTACCTGACCTTTTTTGACCCGGCCTCCAAGGTGAGAACAGACTTTGCGGCAGTCGGTCGACTGCTCACCGGCGCGTCGCCGGTTTACGTGGCGCTGCACGGCGGGCGGGAGGGAGCCTTTCGCGAACCCGGCACGCTGCGCGCGCTTGAACGACTGCAGGCCGAGGTCGACCGCGTACCCGGCGTGAGGGCCACCACGACTATCGTAGACTTCATCGCCCCGCTTAACCGCGCGATGGAAAAAGGCGAGCCCTCGGCAGAGCGCGTACCCGACAGCAAGGCCGGCGTGGCCGAACTCATGTTCATGCTGCCGCGCAACCGCGTACGGGGCCTCGTCAACAGCAACCACAGCAGCGCCAACCTGCTGGTGCGCAGCTCGGCTACGGGTTCGGCCGCTGTCCGGCAGCTCGAAGACGACCTCAACACGGCAATAAGCCGGGCCGGGCTCCCCGCCGGGATTGAAGCCAACGTCACTGGCAACACCATCGTACTGAACCACGGCGCCGACAGCCTCGCGCGTACGCAGACCACCATCGTTGCCTTCGCGGCGCTGGCCATCTTTTTACTCATGTCCAGGTTCTTCCGCTCGGCGGGTGCCGGTTTGCTGGCGATGATACCCAACCTCGTGCCCGTACTGGTTTTCTTCGGCCTGCTGGGAGCAGGCGTCGCCATGCTGTCGCTCGCCACCAGCCTGCTCGGCTGCATAGCACTGGGAATTGCGGCAGACGACACCGCTCACTTCCTGGTGGGTTACAAGCGCCGGCGCGAGCACGGCATGCAGGCCGAGGCCGCCGTTTCGGACTGCATAGCCACCCTGGGAAAGCCCATCGTGGTGACCTCCATCATGCTGTCGTCCGGTTTCCTGGTGCTGTTGCTGTCGGGCTTCGCGGCATTCAGGCAACTGGGCGGGCTGGCGGCGACGACCATGATGATCTGCCTGTTCGCTGACCTCACCCTTCTGCCCTCCCTGCTGCTTCGTTTTCGGCGCTGACCAGCACTGACGCTCAACTACGCTTTACACCAACAGTCCACCCAGCGGGCCGCGCGGCTCAGGGTCTCTGTTGAAGGTTCGACAACGCGAAGTCCGAGTCGGTGAGCCCCGCCTCGGGCTCGAGCAGGTCGACCACCAATCGCGAGAGGGTGTCTTCGAGCAGGTCGTGCATAGTCGAATCGGTAGCGATCCAGGTGCCACCGAATTCGCTGATGCTGTCGTGCCGGGCCTCCATTCGCTTGGCAAGGACATCGGCCTCGTCCCAGTACTCGGTCTTGACCGGAACGTAGTGCTCTTTCTCGAGCCAGTTCTTCGTTCGCGTGTAACTCGAGTCGGCCTCGGGCCGCATGACGGCCTCGACCACGTAGCACGACATCCCCTTTACTTCTTCGTCGGCCAGCCTGGTGTAGTCGGCGTCCTCTATGTCGCCCACGCTGACAAGAAAATCCTCGAAGCTGAAATCGGTGCCGGCTATATGCTGCCCCTTCATGCTCACGCGGTGGGTACGCCCGCGCGTTGGCGAAAAAATAAACTGCTCGTCCTCGGCCTGGTCGTGGTGAACAAACAGGTAGCCCGTGTGGCGCAGCTCGTAGGGGCCCGTGAACTTAACGATGGTCCGCGAGAACACGTCGTCGGTGGCCTCGTCTTCTTCGTCTCGGTAGTCGAGCGCCTGCGTCCAGAAGTTTACCCGCTGCGGATTGCCAGCCTCGTCGCTGCTGATGGCGTGACTCTCCTGGTAGCTCGACTTGAGGCGCTTACGATTCTTGAGAAGGCGGTCGTAGAGTTCGCGCCCGGTGAGTTTTTCGCCGACCTGGCTCTTCTCTTCAACCTCGGCCGGGCTCGGGTAATCCATCGGTCCATCGGCAGCTGTGACCACCGGCGGCGATAGCAGGAACAAGAGAGACAACACTGCTGTACGAAACACGACGGGTTATCCTCGCCCCCGCGCGCCCAGTTGCTCGTAAAACATATACCCAGCCCCCATTGAAAGCGCGCTCAGCAGGTGCCAGGTCGCGTGCCCTTGCATAAAGTGGTTGTCGGGGTCGCAGAAAACTCGTGTAACGTCGAGCGCTGAAAAAACGCTTGCCGACGCCAGCAGCACGAGCATGACCGCGTACCAGCGGTAATCGTCGGGCCGGTCCGGGCGACGGCTGCAGGCAATCTCCTGCCCCAGCAACACGAAGATCAGCCCCAGAACGATGAGCTGGATGGGAATCCCGAGCAGGTAGAACAGTACTACCAGCCCCGAGCCAACCACCACCACGTAGCCGATATCACGAGCGATGGCCCCGCCGCCGGCAGCGCTAAGACGGGCGCGGTTAATGGCCAGCAGCAAGCCCAGCCACAGGAACATGCCCACGAAATCAAAAAACTGCGTGAAGAAATTGTACGACGCGTGGTAGACGAGCGAAAACAGGCCGGTCAGCAGCATGGCGGGAGCAAACAGGCCCAACCCGCGGCCGGTTTTGCCTTGTGAGCGCCGCCACAGCAGCAGGGCCACGAGCAGGTAGGCGATATTCGACCAGGTGTTGGCCGGCTCTACCACCCAGGAACACAGGGGTGCCTCGCACCAATCCACGTTTGGCGGGGCCAGTAAACTCAGCGCCGACCAGGGACAGCCCTGCTGAAGGGGGGGGGCGTACACCACCCCTACCTAGCAGGCAGGCGCAGCCCTATAAAGCCCCTTCCGATTTTTGCAGGCTGACATAAAGCAGCTGCGAAGGGCGTGCCTGTCAGGCCATCCGCGAGTGGATCGCAAATGCAGGCCGCTGCTCGGGCTGGTCTAAACGCACCCCGCGATCGTCTGCGAGCGATGCCAGGCCGGTCCTGGCCATCCTGCTCGGTTGCGCGTGACCGTTCTCCCAGCGATTTACCGTGCTCACTGTTATACCCAGGTGATGGGCAAGTTCTTCCTGCGTCATGCTCAGGCTTTTACGAAAGTTGCGTATAAGCACCCCTATATTATTGTTTTCCATTGTCGACCCCCGTCGTTCCCGCCTCGCCGTCGCACACGGCGCAGCCCGAAGCGGTACATGTAGTTAATGCAATGCTACACGCACTAGGGGGATCCTCTCTCGCACCCGAACGGGTATTTCTTAGGCCACGCAACACACGCAGGTCTTGCTGCCGCACTACACAAGGGGTTTCAGGGAGTCCCGGCAGGCCCGCCGGGCCGGGCGAAGGGAATTCGTGTTAACCGTACGGTGTTTTCCCCTTCCCCATACTGGGGGTGAGCCCCCGACCGGGTGGTCGCCGGCGTTTCAGCCAGGGGCCGCGCGACCGCTTTCCAGTCCAAACCTGGCAATCGCCTCACAGGCACTTTACCAATAGCTCCCATGATGATAGCCGCTGTTGGAGTCGCCCACGTGTGGCGAGCCAATCGAGAACCTGTAGGCGCGGAAACAAGAGAGGAAATAATGAGAGAGTACTACGCATTACTGGCCTTCGCCGCACTGATGATAATGCCTTCGCCTGGCCAGGCCGCTGCCAAGCCCGAACTTGACCTCAGCGCTGAAGACGGGATCGAGCTATCGGCGAGCGACAGTGATTTCTCTCTCGAGCTGGGTGGCAGGGTCCTTGCCGACACCGTGTCCTGGGACGCCGACAGCGCCGTAGAAACAGCCATCGGCGAGCAGACCAGTGAGAGTGAATTCCGCCGCGCGAGGTTATACGTGGCCGGCACCATCTACGGCTACGTGATCTTCAAAGCCCAGTACGAATTCGCCGGTGACAACGCCGACTTCAAGGACATGTACCTGGGTATAAAGGACATCCCCCGCCTGGGCACGGTCAAAGTCGGTCACTTCAAGGAGCCCTTCAGCCTCGAGGAGCTCACCAGTTCGAAATACATCACCTTCATGGAGCGGTCGCTTCCGGGTGTCTTCGCGCCCTCGCGTAACACCGGACTCGGATTTCACAGCACCGCGCTTGACGACCGCCTCACGCTGGCTGCCGGCCTGTTCCACGACAGCGACGGCATTGGCGACAGCGGCGACAAAAAGCTGAATTTCTCGGCCCGTGTTACCGGCACACCGATCAAGGGAGACGATAGCCTGCTGCACCTGGGCCTTTCGTGGACCAGCCGCGACCCCGAAGACAACCTCCTCAGGCTCAGGCAACGCCCCGAGGTACACCTGGCCGACCGCTTTGTAGACACCGGAAGCGTGGCGGCCGAGGGCATGGACGTGCTGGGCCTCGAGGCGGCCGCCGTTCTTGGGCCGCTTTCGCTGCAGGGCGAGTACATGGCAGCTTCGCTCGATATACCTGGTGGCAGCGACGCCGACCTGTCGGGTTGGTACGCCTACGCGAGCTGGTTTGTGACCGGCGAGAGCCGTGCTTACAAGGCCAGCAAAGGCGTGTTCAGTCGAGTGAGCCCGGCAGACAATTTTACGGTTGACGGCGGCAGTGGCGCCGTCGAACTGGCCGTCAGGCTGTCGAACCTGGATCTCAACGACGCGGGAGCCAGTATCAGCGGCGGAGAACTTGACGATCTCACGCTGGGGCTGAACTGGTACCTGGATCCCTCCACGAGGGTCACGCTTAACTGGGTAAACGCCGATATCAGGGGCCTGGGCGAAGCCGACGCGCTGCAGGCCCGTTTCCAGTTCGATTTCTAGCCTGAAGGCCACCCCCATAAGCCGTTTTCTCTCATGTGTGGCAGATTGGGAAAACCTTTGCCCAATCTGCCACTAACTATAAACAGAGCTTATCTAAAATTGGAATTTATTTCATTGTTCCTTATCTTGCATAGTTGGGCTGTCGTTAGTAGCTTGGCCTGAGCAGTCGGTGAGGTTCTCCGGCTGCATGACTGAGAAATCAAAATTCCGAAAGGGACCAAGGAGAATAACATGGCTTTTATCGGATACTTCATAGCAATGGCGGCCTGGATCACGTGGATATACAGGCAGTACAAGGACGGAGACCGGCCGGTGGCCTATGGTTGGTTCGTAGCCAGCCTGCTGCTCGGTGGCTTCGAATACGGCAAGGGCATCCTGACGCTCATGGTCAACCTCCCGGTCTACGGGCAGGCGGCCCTGGTTTCGACAGTACTCACGCTGACCGTGCTGTACGTCTACTCGTCGCGCAACGCTGGCGCGGTAGAACAGGTAGAGGCAGAAGCCGCCCAGGCCTGAAAACAGTGGCGGCCTAACAGCCCCCCGCAACTTACACCCCGGTCGCCCACTGCTGGAAACAGCGGCAGGGTGGCCGGGGTTTTTTATTGGGGCCGTACCTACTGGCTGCCATGCACTTGCAAGGGCTATACTGGGCCGAACAGCTGGCACGTCAGCCCGGCTCCAACGACCGTGCGCTCTTCTGCAAATGCCCCCCGCTCTCCCAAACGCCACCCTCATTGGCTATGCGCCGTCCTGCCCATGGCAATCGCAGCGACGCTGGTCGTTTTGCTCCTGGTTGCGCCCGGCCAAGCCGCAAGCGCTCCTGACGACACTACGGCCATCCTTGAAACCATCGAAATCCTGGCGCCGCGCCACGGACAGCTAACAGCCGATCACCCCGAGGCCGTTAGCGTTACCAGTCGAGAACGACTCGACCGCAGCGCCGCAGCGGTTCTCACCGACGCCTTTCGCGACGTACCAGCTGTTCACCTGCAATCGACCACGGCGGGCCAGGGCTCGCCTTTCATACGAGGACTCACCGGGTCGGCCGTGCTCAACCTTGTAGACGGCATGCGCCTGAACAACGCGCCCTACCGTTCGGCCCCCAACCCCTGGCTGGCCCTGATCGACCCCGATCTCGTGGAGCGGGTGGAACTCGTGCGCGGCCCCTCGTCGGTGCTCTACGGCAGCGACGCCATGAGCGGGGTCGTGCAGGTGCTGACGCGGCGGGCGCGCGGCTACGGCGATACGCCTCGCGGCAGTGGGCGGTTAAAAACCAGCCTGTCCAGCGCAGACCGGGGAGCTGGCCTGCGCGCCGAGCTGGGCGTCGGCCACGACAAACTTGCCTTTCGTGGCGGCGTATCGCAGCGCTCGGCCGGCGACCTGCGGGCCGGCGGCGAGGTCGGCAGGCAAGCGTACAGCGCCTACGACATGGTCACCGCCGACGGCTCGCTCAGCTGGCTGCCCAGGCCAGAACAGGAGTTACGCCTGGATTACCAGTTTGCGCGCCAGCCGCGCAGTCCACGCCACGACGAGCTGGTGGCCGGCTTCGGCCAGGACGAGCCCTCCTCCGACCTCTTTCTATTCCAGCCGCTGCAACGTTCATTTGCCCATGCCGCGTACTTCGTCGAGCTGCCCGCGAACGCGCTTGTTGAAAGCGTGCAAGCCGACCTCGCGCTGCAGGAGATTCGCGAGAACCGCCGCAGCCGCGACCACGGAAGCGTCATCGAATCCGACGAACGAAACAGAAGCACCCTGCTCGGGATAACGGCCCAGGCCCACTCGACCACCGCCGGTGGCAGCCGCCTGACCTGGGGTGGCGAGTCCTACTTTGACGTGGTGGACTCTGCCCGCGACGCTATCGACACGAGCACCGGCGACAGGCAAGCCGTGACGCCCCGTTTTCCGGACGGCTCACGCATGAACTCCTACGGACTGTACCTGTCGGTGGAGCAAGACCTCGCCCGGGACCTGCTCCTGCGCTGGGGGCTCCGCTACAGCCTGTTCGACATTCACCTGGCCTCCACGAGCAGCAGCGAGGCGGTTGACCTCAAGCCCGACGATCTCACGGGCAGCGTGGGCCTGTCATGGAAAGCCACCCGCTCGCTTCGCGTGGTGGGCAACTTCCAGCGTGGTTTTCGTGCACCCAACATTTTTGATCTCGGCACGCTCGGGCCCCGACCCGGAAACCGCTTCAACGTGCCAGCCACAGATCTCGAACCCGAAGAACTCTACAGCATAGACGCCGGGCTCAAGTTCGCCGACCATCGTGCCCGGGGCGAAGTACTGGTGTTTCACGGCTGGTACCGCGACAAGATCAGCTCGGTACTCACCGGCGAGCAAACGCCGAGCGGCCGCGACATAGTGACCAGCGCCAACGTGGCGTCGGTAAAACTTCTGGGCGTCGAGGCAAACGGCAGCATCGACCTGGGCCGACGACTGGAGCTGCGCGCGGGCCTGGCCTGGGTACGTGGACAACAGGACGACGGCGCCGGCAACCGGCAACCGGCCGATCGCACACCACCCCTGTCAGGAAGCCTGGGCCTGCCCTGGCAACTGGGCGAACAGCTGTGGCTGGAACCATCGCTGCGTTTTGCAGCCCCCCAGGATCGCCTGAGCGACCGCGACCTGGCCGACCCGCGCATCGACCCGGCGGGCAGCGCCGGCTGGGCCACCGTGGAGCTGAGAGCCCGCTGGTTTCCCCGCGCCGACCTTTCGGTCACCGCGGTACTCGAGAACCTGGGCGACGTATCATACCGCGTGCACGGCTCGGGCATGCAGTCGCCCGGATTCAATTTCAGGCTCGCCCTTGACGCGAGCTTTGACTGACCCCGGCCATCGGCAGTAGACTGCTGGCCGTGAAGATGTCGGCCGCTGTTCCGCCTGTGTACCTGGCCCTGGCCTGCGCCGCGGTGATGGGCCTGCTGGCCTGCGCCGAATGCAAGGTCGGCGCGCAGCCGACAACACGCCCCGTTGATAAAACCCTCGCAGTCTTTGCCGCCGACCTGCCCCGCTCTAGCCTCGGCTTGCTCGGCGGGGGACAAGCGCTGAGCATAGACGGCGTAGCCTACTCGCGTGGTCTGCTCAGCGACGAGCAACAGTGGCGGGCGCTGGTCAACAGCGCACGCGGCTCTGACTGGCCGGCGCTGTCCAGCTGGAAACCCCAGCTGGACTGGAGCCGGCAGTCGCTGGCCTGGTTGGCCTTCGACGGGGCCACACGGCAGCTGGTCTTCGAAGAGCTTCGCGAGGAGAATGGCATCTCAAGCCTGGTATTTTCAGCCCGCAGCCTGCGCCGTCCCGACCGCCCCCAAGGCCCGGTTTCGCTGCTGCTGCTGCGCGTCGACGGTGTCGGGGGTCCGAGACCCCGCCTGCTGCTGAAAAAGCCCGACGGCAGCCTCGCCCCCGCCACCGGCGGCCAAAAATGACCCCACCCCCCCGATCGGGTAGCGACCGGCAGATTTTCTGACAAGAAATCGCTTTCCTATGCGCTTTTCCCTTGCCAGCACCACCGGGAGAGGAGTACCTTATCTAGCAGCGCCCCTGGACAACCGTCGGCCATAATCACCCCCTCTGACCGGGGTGTGAGACGCTGCGGCAAGATCGGTGGGTGCCAAGCAGGGGGGTACAGATGAAGGCCAAGCCGCTCACACTCGCTCGCACAAGCGCAGTCGCACTCGCGACAGCGTTGGCTCTTTTTGTACTCCCAAGCCCTGCTGCCGCCCAGGAGATCACCCACGGCCAGGCACTGGCCATGACTAGCTACGACGGCAACCTGCGCGACCTGCCGGTGATAGAAGAATTCGTGCCCGGCCGCTCGGTCATGGAAGGACCCAAGCGGCGCATCTATCCCCGCGGCGAGGGCCCGCTCAACTGGACGACGCTGGATCAGCCCGACCCACTGCTCGCGGTGCAGCAGCGCGCCAGCGCGTCTCTCAAGTTTGGCTCCACGTCGAGGGCGTTCACCACGCCAACCCTCAACTTCGACGGCCAGGGCAACAGCTTTGTCATGCCACCCGACACCGTGGGCGACATAGGACCCACCTACTACATACAGATGATCAACGGCGGCAGCGGCACGCCCTTTATCGTGGTCAACAAGAGCACCGGCGCCACGGTGGCCGGGCCCACCAACCTGCACACATTGTGGTCGGGCAGCGGATCCTGCTCGTCTGGCCGCGGCGACCCCATAGTAAACTACGACCAGCTCGCTAATCGCTGGGTGCTGAGCGAGTTCGCGGGCAGTGGCAACCACCTGTGCGTATACGTCTCCCAGACCTCCGACCCGGTGGCCGGCGGGTGGTACGCCTACGACTTCTCCGTGCCGCAGTTTCCCGACTACCCCAAGTACGGCGTCTGGAACGACGCTTACTACGTCGGCACCAACGAGAACGCCCCCACGGTGTACGCGCTTGACCGCAGCAAGATGCTGGCAGGCGACTCCTCGGCGGCCTACGTCCGCCTGACGGCCGCCCCCCTGTCTGGCTTCGGTTTCCAGATGATGCAGCCGGCCGACGCCGACGGATCCCTGGCACCGCCCGTGGGATCGCCGGGTATGCTCTTTCGCCAGCGCGATGACGAGGTGCACAACGTCGGTTCGAATAACTCGACGGAAGACTACCTGGAAATCTGGAACTTCGACGTAGATTTTTCCAGTCCGGGCAGTTCCACCCTGACCAAGGCCCAGGACATAGCCATGGCCGAGTTCGAGTCGGAGCTGTGCGGTCTGTCGTCGTTCGAATGCGCCCCGCAGCCGGGAACCGCTACCGGCCTCGACCCGCTGCGCGAGGTGGTGATGCACAGGGTGCAGTACCGCAACATGGGCAGCTACGAAGTCATGGTGGGCAACTTCGTCACCGACGTTGCGGGAGGCTCATCGGATCATCACGGCATACGCTGGTTCGAACTCAGGCGCACCACGGGCGCGAGCAACTGGACCCTGCACCAGGAAGGTACCTGGGCACCCGACTCGCACCACCGCTGGATGGGCAGCATAGCCATGGACGGCAGCGGCAACATCGCCCTCGGCTACAGCATAAGCAGCAGCACGCTTTTTCCGGGCATGCGCTACGTGGGCCGCACCGCGGGCGACGCGGCGGGCACCATGACGACCGGCGAGATAACGATAGTAGCCGGCAGCACCTCGCAAACCAGCGGTACGCGCTGGGGCGACTACAGTTCGATGAACGTAGACCCGGTAGACGAGTGCACTTTCTGGTACACCAACGAGTATATGCCGGCCAACGGCAGCTGGACTACCCGCATCGCGAGTTTTCGTTTCGACAGCCCTACCTGCACCGGTGGCATAGGTGAGTGCGGTAACGACACGGTAGAGGGCGGCGAGCAATGTGACGGCAGTGATCTCGGGAGCTGCCCGCTGGGCCCCTGCGACCCCGACTGTACCTGCCCCGACCCTGTGTGTGGCAACAATGTCGTCGAGTCCGGCGAAAGCTGCGACGGCAGCCAGCTGGGCTCCTGCGCCCTGGGACCCTGTGACGGTGACTGCACCTGCCCGGACCCGGTCTGCGGCAACGACATAATTGAAGAAGGCGAGGCCTGCGACGGCACCGCAACCGGCGACTGCCCAACGGGCAGCTGTGCCGTGAACTGCCAGTGCCCGGACCCGGTCTGTGGCAACAACGTGGTCGAGACCGGCGAGGAGTGCGACGGCACGCAGGACTCGGCCTGCCCCGGCCAGTGCAACGCCGCCGGAAGCGGGGCCGACGAGTGCCAGTGTCAGTCGACTACGGGCGACTGCTGCGAGGTCAACCAGGAGGGTGAGGCCGGCTGTAGTGACCCGACCATAGAGGCCTGCGTCTGTGCGCTTGACCCGTTCTGCTGTGGTGAAGACCCAATCTCGGGCGGCTGGTGGGATTGGCTCTGCGTCGAACAAGTAGATACCTTTGGCTGTGGAACCTGTGATGGTGGACCAACCACTACTACTACGGTCTCGATTACCACCACTACCACATCTACCACGACTACCGTTCCGGCGGGCGGCCTGCCCGACTGCCCGGCCACCCAATCCGGGGTCTGCGATGGGCCGCTCAGGGGTAGCCTGCTGATCAAGGACAACGGTGGCAGCAGCAAGTTGCTGAAGTGGAAGTGGCTCAAGGGCAGTATCCCGGTGCCGACAGTGTTCGGCGATCCGGTGTTCGGCGATACCGGCCTCGCTACCTGCGTGTACAACACCACGCTCGCCAGCGAGCTGCAGGTGCCCGGCGGTACGGGTTGGAGCTCTAACTCCAAGGGCTTCAAGTACAAGGATACCGCCCTCACCAACGACGGGGTCAAGGTCATAAAATTGCAATCCGGCAATTCGGCCAAGTTGCAGCTGCAGGCCAGGGGCACGTCGACGCCCACGCCCACACCGGCAGGGCCGGGCATAATGTTCGACATGTCAGCCGGCGTCGTCGTACAGATGCACAGCGCCACGGGCAACTGCTGGTCCACGGGTTTTTCCAGCGTGGACGTGAAGAAGAACAGGGCGAACCTGTTCAAGGCCAAAAAGTAGCCCGACGGCGGGGCTTCTCCGGAACACCGGGGGAGCCCTGCCGCGAGAAATTGTTTCCCATTGTGTTCCCCATATTAAGCGATCTGGCGAACGTA
>JACKQG010001377.1_pt1 | contig 33745 bp, 32 predicted proteins | sample 8237621 | NCBI WGS metagenome assembly JACKQG01 (sample SAMN15677084, study PRJNA649215) | marine metagenome | biome: marine; feature: Black Sea; material: saline water; isolation source: suspended particulate matter (SPM) from the Black Sea western gyre | collected 2013-06-09/2013-06-10 | depth...
TGAACCCGCGTCAATCCACTCAAAGACCTCTCGATCTTCGCATAGATGTGCTCCCGGATTCCGTCAGTGATTTCAATATGCCGTCCTGTAATATGCAGCTGCATGAGTGTCTCCCTTTCTATTACATACTGAACCGCGGACCCAAATAGAGCTCCCGGCTCACCTCATCGTTTACGAGGAAAGAGCTGGCTCCTTCGCGCAGCACTTTCCCTTCGCACATGAGATAGGCCCGATCCACCACCGCCAGCGTCTCGCGGACGTTATGGTCGGTAATCAGGACTCCGAGGCCTTTCTCGCGAAGCTCTTTGATAATCTCCTGCACCTCATAAACCGCGAGGGGGTCGACCCCGCTGAACGGCTCATCGAGCAGAATGAGTGACGGGTTGGTGACCAGCGCACGGGTAATCTCGAGCCGGCGGCGTTCACCGCCGGAGAGTGTATACGCTCGTTGCTTGGCCAGATGGGAAATTTTCAATTCATTGAGCAGAAACTCCAGCCGTTCGCGACGCTCGCGGCGGGAAATCGGCAGGGTTTCCAGAATGGCCATCACGTTTTCCTGCACCGTGAGTTTTCGGAAAATGGAAGGCTCCTGCGAAAGGTAGCCCATCCCCATGCGGGCGCGCTGATACATCGGCACCTTGGACACATTGCGATCCTTAAAATAGACCTGTCCGGCCGTCGGATGAATCAGACCGGTTACCATATAAAATGTGGTGGTTTTTCCAGCACCGTTGGGACCGAGCAGTCCCACAATCTCGCCGGGACGCACGTTCACATCCACTTCGTTAACCACTTTTTTGCCGCGATAGCTCTTCACGAGTTTTTCAGTGCGAACCAAATATTTTTCGTCCATGTTAATTCTCAAAAATGTCGGTTTTAAATTTCTCATCGGGATAAATCACCACTCTGGCTGCGGGCTCGCAGATCATCCGTCCTGTCTCCCGCCAGAACCGGATTTTTTCGCCAAACAGCATATTCTTTCCTTGCACCAGTTTGGGGTGATCTTCGAGCAGAAATTCATCGGTTGTCACATCATAAACGGCCTTGCCGGCATACGCTTCCCGTCCTTCATGCAGGATTCTAACGTCGCTCAGCGCCTCTATCCAGTCAATTTCATTGTTTTCACTGAACCGCAGTTCCAGCGAACCGGAATCCAGTTGCATCTCAGAGTCCTCAACGTGCACCGAGTCAACAAAGCGGGCGCTTTTCCCGTCGTAGTTTAGAAAAAGCTGTTTCGAGGTAATCTCCGTAACATTGGTAACGGCGGAGTTCGCCGCCTCCGCATTCAGACCGGTCTGCTGCATGATATCTTCAATCACCACACAGCTCTCATCCAGCACATGAACGGTGCGCTCGCGCGCATCCATCACATAGCCGATGCCGGTCAGATGAACCCCCTCCATATCCGCGCGGATCGGCGCATCCGAATGAGCCACACGTTTTTTCTGATCATAAAAAGAGTATGGGGAAGCCACCTCCATAAACGTTTCGCCGTCACGGTAGAATTCAACGCGTACGCCATTCAGCCTCACCATGCCGTCCGAGCCCAGCTCTGCATAATCGCCAAAAAGCTGCGAGGTCATCTGCCCCTGGTCGTCATACTCCGGCACACGGAAACCGGAGATTTCCATACCCGGTTCCTGCGCATTCGCACAGAACGCCGTTAACATCGCCAGCACGGCCACCCCGAATCCCAAATCCTGAATCCCGAATCTCATGCTTATTTCACCTCATCAATCGCGTTTAGTTTTTTCCAAAGGCTGGAAAGATCCTTCAGCGGAATCATATTCGGACCATCGGAGAGCGCCGTCGACGGATCGGGGTGCGTTTCAATGAACATGCCATCCACGCCGACCGCCGCGGCGGCCTTCGCCAGATACGGCGCAAAGCGTCCGTCGCCGCCGGAGGTGTCGCCCTGCCCGCCGGGCGACTGCACAGAATGCGTCGCATCAAAAATGACCGGATAGCCCATCTCGCGCATGATGATCAGGCTGCGCATATCCGCCACCAGTGTGTTGTAGCCGAAGCTCGCGCCGCGCTCGGTGAGCAGTATCTTCGTGTTGCCGGTCGATTCGATTTTTTTGACCACGTTCGCCATGTCCCACGGCGCGGCAAACTGCGCCTTCTTCACATTCACCACGGCGCCGCTTTCGCCGGCGGCCACCACAAAATCTGTCTGACGAATCATAAAGGCGGGCAGCTGGATGATGTCGACCACTTTGGAGGCAATGTGAATCTCTTCCACGCTGTGCACATCGGTCAACACCGGCACATTATATTTCTCTTTAATCTCCGCCAGAATTTCGAGCCCCTTGGCAATGCCCGGCCCGCGGTAGGAATTGATGGAGGTACGGTTGGCTTTGTCGTACGACGCCTTGAACACCAACGGGATGCCTTGGCGTTTCGCCAGCTTCACCAGCTTGTCGGCAATCGCCATGCAGCCCTCACGGCTTTCAATCACACACGGCCCGGCAATCAGCGCCAGCGGATTCTTCCCGCCAAACTTCACACCTTTTACATTGATCGTCTTAGTCATCGCCCAGCTCCTTTAAAATTCGCTCCACTTTTTCAACATCATCCGGCGTGTCGACGCCGATGCCGACGTCGTCGACCTCCAAAACATTCATGCGGCAGCCGATATGCAGTGCGCGCAGCTGCTCGAGCTTTTCGAGAGTTTCGAGCCGGCACGGCGGCTCGGCCACCAGTTTCAAAAGATAGTCGCGCGCGTAGGCGTAAATGCCGAGATGGCGGAAGTGCGCGCCGGCGGCATCGGTGCCTGCGTCGCGCACAAAGGGAATCGGGGCGCGGGAAAAATAGAGCGCCTGCCCGTCGCGGCCGAAAACGGCTTTCACCACATCGGGACTCTTTAAGTCGGCCTCACTTTTAATCGGGGTGGCGGCGGTGGCCATATCCCAGTCGCCGGAGAGCATCACCTGCCCCAGCCGATCGATCAGTTCCGGATCCATCAGCGGCTCGTCGCCCTGAATATTAATGATCACATCGCACGCTTCGTCTGCAATCGCCTCAGCGATACGGTCGGTACCGGACGGATGATCCGCGCGGGTCATCACCGCTTTGACTTCCGGAATATTAAAAGAGGCCACTGCATCGACAATGCGCTGATCATCGGTCGCGACAATGACGGCAGAGAGTGTTTCGGCCTGCACCACGCGTTCCACCACACGCTGAATCATCGGCTTGCCCGCGATCATTGCCAGCGGCTTGCCCGGCAGACGCGTCGAGGCCCAGCGTGAGGGAATCACCCCGATTACTCGACTGGTTTCACTTTTCGTCATCCTCATCCTTTTTCTCTGTAATCCAAAAATCATCCCCCGGGCCGGTTACCTCCCGAAGTTTAATGCGCGCCCGTCCGAACGGCACCTTCACTTTACAAAAGGTCAGTAGCCGGCGCGGATCACGCGAAACCCACAGCGTAGCTTTTCCTTTACGCACAAACAAGCCGTCAAGCATCGTCTCCGGCACCATTCTCAGGCTGGGTATTTTTTTCTCATAGCCCGGCAGATCAATCTTCTCCACTTCATCTGTATGCAAAATCAGATCGTAGATTTTCTCATCCGACATCACGCGGTAATTCAGCGTACTTTCCGGCTCCAGCAGCTCGGATCGCATGAAATACATAAAACTGAGAATGTCACGGGTATCGGCATCAATCGCGTACTCCTTTTTTGTGCCGTTGGTCTGATGCTCATAATGCGCCATCTTCGCATCAAAATCGAAGCGGGTGATCTCGTGGCAGCGATAGCCGCCCTCTTTCATATTTTTCGTGAACTGGATCGGCAGGAATGTTTCAGGGTCAATCAGGCTTTCAATATGATCGTCCACCTTGAAAATGTGGTTGAAAAACGCAGCCGTCTCAGTGCGAACGCGAAGAGCCAGCACCTCCCGCCCCTCAAACAAATCCACGGAGGTTGTTACGGTGGAGTGCGCCACAGGAATCCCGTTCCAGCTGACCGAATACACCAGTTCCTCGCCAATCGGAAACGGGAGATCCGCCACGGCTGAAAAAGCCGCCAGAAGCGCGATTAGAAAAACACAACAATACTGTTTCACGAGGTCACCTCATAAATTGACGACACGTTACATCGGCTTCTTTGAAAAGCGCGCGCGCCTGCTCATTGAAGTGATATTCCTTCTCATAGATCACCTCCGCGATTCCCGCGTTGATGATCATCTTTGTGCACATCAAACAGGGACTGATCGTGCAGTAGAGCACCCCGTCTTTCACGGAGATTCCGTGATAGGCCGCCTGCACAATCGCATTCTCCTCGGCATGACAGCAGACGCAGTCGCCCAGCCCTTCGCCTGAAGGCGCATCCGACGCGCATCGTGCGCAGCCCCCTTCGTGACAGTTGGCAATTCCTCTCGGCGTTCCGTTGTAGCCCGTCGAAACAATTCGCCGGTCACGCACAATCACTGCCGCCACCTGACGGCGACAACAATTACCCCGCCGCGCCACCACATGGGCGATATCCATAAAATATTCATCCCAGCCGGGACGCTGTTTTTCATTCATGCGGGTATTCTATGGGTGAAGGAGCGGTAAAAAAAGTTCCAAGGTTTGGAAAAACCGGCTTCGCAGGTTCTCATCCGTTGCTTGGACACAAAAAAACCGCCTTGCGGCGGCTTTTACTGGTCGGGGCGACAGGATTCGAACCTGCGACTTCTACACCCCCAGCGTAGCGCTCTACCAGGCTGAGCTACGCCCCGACATTTCTTAAAGCGCAAGAAGCTATCACGCACCCTGAGAGGGGTCAATGTGAGATTGAAAGAAAGGTTAAAGTGGAACTTGAAACGAACGCCCATCCAACCTTAACTGCTCATGTTATGCAAAAAAACTCCACGAAACGAATCGCACAGGATCTGGCGAAACTCTATTCCACAGAACATGCGGATCATCCGGAAAATGTTCTATGGAACTATCCGGCCGCCGATCAGGTAGTCAAAGCGCTTAAAATTCTCATCCGGGTGATGTTCCCCGGCATGGCTCCGAGTAAGGACGAAGAACTGGCTCCGCATTTTGAAAAGCAGCTCGACGAAGTTGCCGCGCTGCTCGGCCCGGAGCTGGAGCGCGCCATTCCCTTCCGCTGGCAGGGCGCCTCCGCCCGCGGCACCGGGGAGCAGCCGCTGGATGATGTTCCGGCGGAAGCGGCACGGATTCTAAACCAGTTTATGGAACAGCTGCCCGCCATTCGCGAAATGCTGATTGATGATGTCAAAGCGGCCTATAACGGTGACCCGGCAGCGCTGAGTTATGCCGAGGTGAAACTGGCCTACCCCGGCGTGCTGGCGATCACCTCGCACCGCATCGCCCATGAACTGTACAACCTTGATGTGCCGATCATCCCGCGCATTATGAATGAGTGGACGCACGCCAAGGCCGGAATCGATATCCACCCCGGCGCCACCATCGGCCGCGGCTTCTTCATCGACCACGGAACCGGCGTGGTGATCGGCGAAACCGCCAAAATCGGCCAAGGCGTAAAAATCTACCAGGGTGTCACCCTGGGAGCAAAAAGCTTCCCGCTCGATGAGCACGGCAACCCGATTAAACACATCCAGCGCCACCCGACGGTGGAGGACAATGTGGTCATTTACGCCAATACCACCGTGCTGGGTGGCGAAACCGTCCTCGGGCACAACTCGGTTATCGGCGGCAATGTTTTCCTGATGGAGACCGTTCCGCCGCACAGTTTTGTCACGAAAACAGGCGACGGGGTGACCGTTCGGACCAAGGACACATCCAGCCTTTTATTTGGATCCGGCATTTAGCCTAAAAAAGCCGTGAAAAGACTGGACTCGCTTGAGCCACAACCCTATATTGCTCCGCTTTTAAGACTATTTCGAGGAGTGCACTATGCCAAAAATGAAAACCAAAAAGACTGCGGCCAAACGTTTTAAGAAAACGGCCACCGGAAAACTCAAGTTTTCCCACATGGGTGGAAGCCACATTCTGACCAACAAGAACCGCAAACAGAAACGCCGTCTCGGCAGCCAGACGATTGTCGATTCCGCTGACCATAAGCGGATCGCAAAAACAATCCCCTACGCTTAATTTTTTTACAGGAGTAACAGACCATGCCAAGAGCAACCAATGCACCGGCGTCCAAACGTCGTCACAAAAGCCGATTGAAACTCGCCAGCGGGTTCCGCGGTTCACGCAGTAAACTTTTCCGTCAGGCCACTGAGGCTGTAGACCGCGCCCAGGCGATGGCTTATGTTCATCGCAAACATAAAAAGCGCGACTTCCGCCGCCTCTGGACTGTCCGCATCAATGCGGCCTGCCGCGCCAACGGAATCTGCTACAGCCGCTTCATTGAAGGACTGAGCAAAGCCAACGTCACCATCAACCGCAAAATGCTCTCTGAGATTGCGATTTTTGATGAGCCCGGCTTCGCCAAACTCGTTGAAACCGCTAAAGCGGCAATTGCTTAACCAGCATTTCGCGAATCAGAAAAACCCGACGCACCTGCGTTGGGTTTTTTTTGTACTTTTCCAGCGGAAGCTTCTAGAGTCGCTTCCCTCTTATTTTGAAATCGTCGCGAAGGATGGTAAGGTTTGGAATGAACGACACAACCGATCAACAATGGGGACGCAGAGCCCTTATTTTACTGGGCGGCATTTTGCTGTTCCGCCTGATTTACGCATGGCTCTATCCCTTCAGTCTCTCAGGGGACGAAGCGTATTACTGGGACTGGGGTCGTCACCCCGCTTGGGGGTATTATAGTAAACCGCCGATGATCGGCTGGATTATGGCGCTGCTGCGGCTTCTGCACGCCGACCACGGAATCGGAATCCGCATGGCCTCCACACTGATCGGAACCGGCACTCTGAGCCTGATCTACGCATTAACCGCCCGACTCTTCTCACCGCGGGCGGGCTTCTGGGCGCTGTGCGTCATGATCGCCACACTGGCCAACGCCGCGCTCAACATCTGCATGACCACCGATGCCCCGCTGAGCCTCTTCTGGTGCGGCGCGCTCTACTGCTTCTGGCGGCTGATCGAAACCCCGACCCGCCGTTGGAGTGTCTGGCTGATTCTATGCATCGGCCTCGGAGCTCTCTCCAAACAGATGATGCTGGTCTTCTTTCCGATCGCACTGATCGCGCTCTCACTCATGCCGGAAAAACGGCAGCTTCTCCGGCGTCCGATCCTCTGGATTTCCGGTTTGGTTCCGCTTCTATTTCTGATTCCGCCATTTCTCTGGAACGCCCAACACGACTGGATCACATTCCAGCACACCGCTCACCACATGGAGAGCGAACCCTTTTCGATCCTGAAGTCGCTCGCTCAAACCGGCGAATTTCTGGCCACCCAACTTGGGCTGGCCACCCCGGTCATCTTCGTGTTGCTGATTGTCATCTTCGTTCTGCTAGTCAAACGCTGGAACACCCTGCGTTCCGCCGAACGCTACCTGCTATTGCTCAGCGCCCCACCGCTACTGCTCTTCCTGCTGCTGTCCTTTAAACAGGAAATCAACCCCAACTGGCCGCTGGTGTACTACCTGCCCGGAACCATACTCATGACCGGGGTTTGCTGTGAACGGAACGGACGGCTCTTCAGCTGGCTTAAACGGGGCGTCGTCGTCGGTGCCGTTCTGACTGTGGCATTCTATTCTTCACTACTGATTCTTCCGGCAACCGGCATGGACATCACCCGGGTCGGGCCCTTCCGGCAAATCAGCGGATGGGCCGAATACGGCGAGGCTGTCGCCCGCGTGCAGCGGCAGCTGCCCGATCCCGAAAACACAATGCTGATTGTTACCGGACACCGCACCAGCACCGCTGCACTGGCGTTTTACCATCCCGATCGGCCCACCGTGTACCGTTGGGACTCAAACCCCAATCTCATCAACAACCAATACGATATCTGGCCTGGTCCTTCCGGCAAAAAATCCAGTGCGCTGCTGATTGCCTACCGTGATGACCAGGTGCCCGCCGATCTGGCCGCCCGCTTTGAACATATTACGGCACTGGAAACACTGGAAATCCCGCCGAACACCCACAAACCGAAACGCTACAGTCTGTATTACGCAACCGGTTGGAAAAATGATGAAACAAAATAAACCTCAGCCGCCTCGCCCGCCCATTGTTCTGCCGCTACTTATTGCGTTGGTGCTAACCGTCATCGCCTGGCTGACCCGCATTGACTTCGCCTTAGCCGATCTGTTTTTTAACGAACAGACCGGTAAGTGGTTCTTAAAAAACGACACGCTCGTAAAACTGATTTATGAGATCTCCCCCATCCCCGCCTTCATTCTGTTTGCCACTGGAGTGGTAATTACACTCGGCAGCATTTGGAAAAAAACATGGCGGCGCTGGAACCGTATGGCGATCTGCTGGATGCTGGTGATGGCACTGGGGCCGGGTCTGGTCGTCAATGCGCTCTTCAAGGACTGGTACGGCCGTTCACGCCCAAAAAATGTGATGGAATACGGCGGCGAAAAACAATTCTGCCCCGTCTGGGTGGTCGGGGAACCGGGCGTTGAAAAATCGTTCCCCTGCGGACACGCTTCGATTGGTTTCTATTTCATGGCCGGCTATTTCTGCTGGTGGCGGCGCAACCGCCGGACCGCCCGGCACTGGCTCGCCAGCGGGCTGATTGCCGGCGGCGTCGTCGGCCTCGTCCGCATGGCCAGCGGAGCGCACTGGTTCAGTGATGTGGTCTGGGCCGGAGTCTTCATCTATTTCATCAGCTATCTGAGCGCCTGGGCCTGCGGCCTGCTCAGGGATCAACCGGAGCAAACCGTATGAGCACATCAATCATCATCCCGTTTTACAACGAAGAGGAGAGCGTCCGCTTTGTTCTCGAAGAGGTTCTTGCCTGCCAGCCCCATGCTGAAATTATTGCAGTAGATGACGGAAGCGCCGACCGGACCTGGGACATCATCTGCACCCTGCCCGTACACGGCCTGCGGCTGACCGAAAACCGCGGGCAAAGCGCGGCGATGTATGCCGGCATGCGCGCCGCCTCCGGCGACGTGATTGTGCTGATGGACGGAGACGGCCAGAACGATCCGGCCGACATTCAAAAGCTGGTTGCACTTCTTCAGCAGGAAAATCTGGATGTGGTCTGCGGGCAGCGGGTCAACCGCCGCGACACGCGCAGCCGCCGGGTCGCCTCCAAAGCGGCCAACGCCATCCGCCGCAGTATCCTCAACGACGGCATCAGCGACACCGGCTGTTCGTTAAAGGCGTTCCGCCGCGAACACGTCGAGCTGCTGGTTCCGTTCAACGGACTGCACCGCTACCTGCCAGCCATTTTCAAACAGGCCAATCTGCGCATTGCCGAAACGCCGGTTAACCACCGTGAACGCGCGCAGGGAACGTCCAAATACACCAACTGGGAACGGGCGCTGCGCGGAATCTACGATCTGTTCGGAGTCCGCTGGCTACTGAAGCGTAAAATTGTTTATCCAAAACTGGAGACACATGATGAATCATGAGCTGTTTACAATCGGAGCACTCTCCGTCACTGCGTGGAAGCTGATTGGATATACCGGGGTGCTGCTGTTCGGCGGACGCTGGTTTGTCCAGCTCATCGCCTCGCACATGAAAAAGAAACCAACCTTCCCGCGGGCATTCTGGTATATGAGTCTGTCCGGAAGCCTCTGCCTGCTCTCCTACTTCATCTTCGGAAAAAACGACTCGGTCGGCATTTTATCCAACCTGTTTCCGGCCTGCGTCTCGTCCTACAACCTGTTTCTGGACATCACTCACCGCCGCCGAGAAGAAAAAATTTAAGGCGCGGAATGTGAGAACTGCCACAGCAGAACATTTTTCCCGCGAAACTCCTGCGCAAAACAGACGGTTGCCCCGGCAGGAAGTTTGTCCTCGCCCTCCTTCTGGTAACTGATGAAGAGGGTTCCGGGGTGTTCTGCGTCGAACTGCTCAAAATCTGTTTGTCCGTCCAGCTCGATCAGGGGATTTGTCAAACGCCCGAGGAACTGATATTGGCCATGATACTGCCCCACATTCGCCACAGGACATCCCTCCGCCATTTTCTGTCCGATGCGCACAGACACGGCCTTGATGTCGTAATTATCCAGAAAACTCTGTTTGTTATGAAATAATGCGCAGAACAGAAACAGGATCATTGTCAGCGCAACCCGGCGAACCGTATGACTGTTTTTTTGAAGCGGATAAAGAAACAACAAACCGCAAATCAATAATCCGGCGAAGATAAACCTTGTGTCACCGGGATCCAGCGGGCCCAGATCCCCGCCCGGCTGACTGAACGGCGGGAAAATAACAGAAGCCAGACTCAGCAATAAAAACAACACACCCGGAATCCGGCTGTCCACTCTCCCGTCGTTCCGGGAAAGATTGCGGCCCATCAGCAAAGCCCCTGCCGGAATAAAGGGAATCAGATAATGAATCTGTTTCCCGCTGATCATAGAAAAAATCAGTAAAGGCAATCCAAGCCAGGTGAGGCAAAACCGGACGCCGCAATCCGTTGTTTTAAAATCAGGTTTTTCAAAAACGGAACGGAAAAGAATCCACGGAAAGAAAAACAGCGGAAGAATCGGGAGATACCACCAGACCGGCCGATGATGCGCGGCGGAGGACGTGACACGCCCGACCGTCTGGCCCCATAAAATATCATTCCCGTACACTTCGCCGCCCAGAATCGCGGCAGGAACCGCCCAACACAAAGCCAGAGCAAATCCGGCCAGTCCCGCCCCTAGAACCGACCAATACCACGCCGCGCCCACCGGTTTCTCCCGACGGGTATCCCACCACGCCCGGAAAAGAGGAACTGAAAGAAGGCAAACCAAAATCGCAGGGCCCTTGGTCAACAACCCGCCGGCCACACCCGCAATCAGCAAAAACCACCCATCGCGCCGCTGCGCTGCACAGCGGAGAGTTCCCAAAAGCCCCAACAAAATCCAGAATGCCAGAATCATGTCGAACATGATCGAAAAAGACCAAACCGACCAGATCAGGGTCGATGCAAGAATCAGAGCGGAATAGACTGCGGCTTTACGTTCCTCAGGCCACAGTCGCAAAGAAATTCTGTAAACCAGCATCAGATTCAGCATGCTGAAAAAACAGGGAATCAAACGGGGTGTAAAGTCATTCACTCCAAACAGCTTCCAGCCGGCCTGAATGAGCCAGAACAGCATGGGTGGTTTTTGGGAATACGGCACCCCGTTCAAATGCGGAACCAGAAACGAATGACGGTTCCACATATCCCAAGCCACAGAAACATACCGCGTCTCATCAATAGGAAGAATCGGCACGGACAGCATGGCATACAGGCCGAGCACTGCAATAAGCAGCAACGGCCATTTTAAATCTGAAAACATCTGCCTCATGCCACAACACCCCTTATCTCCCATCCATCGTAGCGTTCCAATGTTTGGAAAATTTATGCTATTTATTTCCAACCAATGAAACGCCCGATCAGCTGGCGCGGCGGATCAGGATCAGGCCGAGAACCTGCGTGCCGACCAGCGGCAGCCAAAGAATCAGATTCGGGTGCAGGCCGGGGTAGTCGGCCAGCGCCTCAGCAATCACGATAAAAATATAGTAGGCGAACACAATCGCCAGACTCATCACCATGCCGGTCGACGTTTCCTTGCGGTGCGATTTCACCCCGAGCGGTATCCCGATCAGTAAGAAACTAAAGCAGGCAATCGCCACGGAAACACGACGGTTGGCCTCAAAGACCAACCGCGAACGCTGAATGGCCTGATTTTCCGCCGTGAGCATCGGAAAGTCGCGCTCCACATTGCGAATGTGATCCAACAGGAGTGCCATATTCATATAGCTGGGCTTGCGGCGGAGATTGGAACCGCTTTTGAGCAGCTCATCGAAATCGAGTTTGATCGGATAGTACTCCGCATTCACATAGGTGGTTTTGGACACATCATGGGGATCTTCTGCGTCGGGCATTTCCATGCGCACGTCGTAGAGCTTTACAGTAACCAGCCGATTGGCATTATCCGTTTCAATGTCCCCCTGCTGGGCGCGCACGCTGCGTTTGATCTGCCCGTCATCGGCCAGCTCATACGCCACGACGTCTTTGACCACATTGCCGTTCTTGCGGCCGACATAAATCATCAATCCCGGGAAATCTTTGATGAACCGTCCCTCTTCGAGCAGATTGATCGGCTCTTCGACACCGGCCGAATGGAGTAGCTTCTTGTTGGCATACTTGGCGTTCGGTGCCACCTCGCAGTTGATATACATACAAATGCCGGTCAGAAAAACAGAAAGCACAATCAACGGCGCCACCAACCGCCACAGACTCAGTCCGCAGGCCTTCATGGCACTGATCTCGTTATCCATCGAAAGCCGGCCGAACAGCAGCAACGCGGCGAACAGCACGCTGATCGGCATGGAAAATGAAAGGATGTAGGGAATGTTCTGAAAAAAGAACTGCGCAATCAGCATCGGGGAAATTCCGCGCGACATCAGATCAACCGCCTTGATCATCGCACCGACGGTCATCACAAACGTGATCAGTCCAAGCGCCGTCAGAAAGAGAATCAAATAATCAAACAGGATGTAGCGATTGAGGATGCGCATGATTTACTCCGCCTTGTGACTGCGAACGGCGGACTCCACCGTATTCGCCAGAAGCATCGTGATCGTCATGGGGCCGACCCCGCCGGGAACCGGCGTAATGGCCGACGCTTTCGCGGCGACTGGCTCAAAATCAACGTCGCCGACCAGACGGAATCCGCTTTTCTTCGAATCGTCCGGGATGCGGTTGACGCCGACGTCGATAACCACCGCGCCCTCTTTAATCATATCGGCGGTCACGGTGCCGGGCCATCCGGTAGCGGCCACGACAATATCGGCCTGACGGGTCAATTCGGCCATGTTTTTGGTGCGGGTGTGGCACATCGTCACCGTGGCGTTACCCAACTCGCTCTTCTGGCTGAGCAGGTTGACCAGCGGGCGGCCGACAATATTACTGCGCCCGATCACCACCACATGCGCGCCGGCGGTTTCAATACCGGAACGCTTTAGAATCTGCAGCACACCGTGCGGGGTGCAGGGCAGAAAGGCGGGCAAACCCAGCATCATACGGCCGACATTCACCGGATGAAATCCATCGACATCTTTTTCGGGCAGAATTTTTTCAATCACCGATTGCTCCATCGAGGAGTCGGGAAGCGGAAGTTGAACGAGAATCCCGTTGATCTGAGGATCAATATTAAAATCCTCAACCACCTGTAAAATCTCTGTGTGAGAAGCCGTGACCGGCAGCATGACCTCTTTCGAGTAAATGCCGGCCTCTTCGCAGGCGCGTTCCTTGGCGGTCACATAGGAGCGGGATGCAGGATCATCGCCCACCAGCAAAACCCCGAGGCCCGGCACAATTCCTTTTTCTTTCAACTCATTCACGCGAGTTTTAATTTCCGCGCGAATTTCGGCCGAAATTGCTTTGCCATCTAAAATTTTTGCCATGATGTTTTCTCCTGTTCGATTTAAAGACTCTGCTTTCTAACCTAATGAGAATACGGTTTCAATTATGGAATGGATGAATGAAGCACCGGGTGGTCTGGACGTACGCATCAAGGCGGTTCCGCGCGCCGCGAAAAACGAAATTCAGGGCGTGCACGACGGCGCACTGAAAATCCGGCTCACCACCCCGCCGGTCGACGGAAAAGCCAACCAGGCGCTGATTAAATTTCTGAGCAAAACGCTTAACATATCCAAAGCGCAGATCGAGCTCGCTCAGGGCGAAACCAGCCGGCACAAAACAGTCCGTATCAGCGGGCTCACAAAACAGCAATTGATCGAAAGGATCGGCGTATGATTGAAGGACTTCTGCTTGCTCTCGCAACCCTGCTCTGCGGCATCGGCGTGTTCATCTCCACTCTGGCCTTTTCGGGCACCTGGTTAGTGCTGGCCGCCGCGCTCATCACCTTCTTTGCCGCGGGTGTTCCAACCCTTGGAACATTGATCGTCTTCACCCTGCTCTGCATTACCGCGGAAGTCATCGAAGCCCTCGCCGGTTACTTTGGCGTGCAAAAACGCGGCGGCTCGAAACGGGCGGGGCTGGCCGCGCTGGCCGGCGGACTGATCGGCGCCGTGATCGGTTCGGGAATTCTTCCAATCATCGGAACGGTTCTGGGACTGCTCGCCGGATCGTTCGCTCTGGCGTTTCTGGTTGAGTGGAATCGGCTGAAACACCATGAACAGGCGGCCCATATTGCATGGGGAACCGTATGGGCTCGGCTTGGAGTGATGTTTCTAAAAACAGCACTCACCATCGGAATGGGAATCTGGCTACTGGCGGGCCTCATAAAATGATGTGATCGCTCCCCAAGCATCCTCGGCGGTGTCGCAGAAGGTGATTAGATCGAGATCGTGATAACTGATGAGTCCGTATTCGGCGAGATAGTCCCAATCCATCACCCGTTTCCAATGTTTGGATCCAAACAGGATGATCGGCATCGGTTCTATTTTTCCGGTTTGAATCAGAGTGAGAGCTTCGAAGAGCTCATCAAATGTTCCGAAGCCGCCGGGAAACGCAACATACGCTTTCGCGCGCTGCATGAAATGCATTTTGCGCATGCTGAAGTAGTGAAACCGGAAACAAAGATCTTCGGTGACGTACGCATTGGGTTTCTGCTCATGCGGCAGCGAGATGTTGAGCGCAATCGACTTGCACCCCGCATCATATGCTCCACGATTGCCCGCCTCCATAATGCCGCCGCCCCCCCCCGTGATAATTACATACTCACATTCTGTATTCGTCTGGCCGGCATCGCTGACAATACGGGCTAGGTTGCGCGCCTCATCATAAAACGGACTCAATTCATCAATCTTGGTTCCGGTCGGAAAATTGGTCTCTGGAATGCGGGCGCTCCCGAACAAAACAATGGTGGATTTGATTTTTTCTTTCTGCATCATCACTTCCGGATGCAGGTGCTCCAACTGCAGCCGCACTTCGCGGCAGGCATCGGTTTTCAGGAAGTCGACATTTTCATATGCAAGTAGCGGATTATTCATATTCAAGCTCCTTCACCGCGAATGTACGCAAATATACACAAATGGGAAATGGAAAATCTTTTTTGAACCATAAATATTGACTACTCTGCACGAATCACGACTCCGGACAATCAGTGTCAATTAGTGGTGAAAATTCTGTAGAAATGCCAGCTCATGAAAGCAATTGCTTATTACATTACCGCCCACGGATACGGCCACGGAACGCGCTCGTGCGATGTGCTTCGTGCGCTCGAGCGTCTCGCGCCGCAGCAGCCCGTCATCGTCACCACCGACCTGCCGCGCGACTTTCTCGACAGCCGGCTCAAGGGTTGCAAGAACATCACCTTCCGCACCGGCGCGTTTGATGTCGGCCTCGTCCAGAAAGATTCCATTCATGCCGACCTTTTCCAAACCTTGGAAAAACTGGAGGAACTCTACGCCCGTGAAGAACAGCTGATTGCCCAGGAACGGCTCTTCATTCAGCACGAAGACATCGGACTGGTTGTCGCCGACATTCCGGCCATCCCGCTCGCCGCCGCGCAGCGCAGCGGCATCCCCAACGTCGCCATCGGTAACTTTTCGTGGGACTGGATCTATGCCGCCTACGCCAAAACCGATCTGCACTGGGAATACTTCGTCGAAAAATTCCGCGCGGTTTATGAACAGACCGACCTGCTGCTGCGCCTGCCCTTCGCCCCGCCGATGGAACAGTTCCCAAAACGAAAGGATGTTCCGCTTCTGGCAAGCCCCGGCACGCCGTGCCGGGAAAAGATTCGGGATTTGGGATTCGAGATTCGTGATTCAGCACCTGCCAGCAATAAACCGTGGGTCTTGTTGTCGTTCACCTCTCTCGGTCTAAATTACAAAGCATTGGAAAATATCCGCAAACTGAGTGATGACTATGAATTCTTCTGCGTCGATCCGTTGGAGTTTCCCATGTCATGCATCCATTCGATAAGTCGAGACAATGTCTCGTTTGCGGACGTCATCGCTTCGTGCGACATTGTCATCAGCAAACCGGGCTTTGGACTGGTTTCGGAGTGCATTGTGAACAACAAGCCGCTGATTTACTCCGACCGCAGCGACTTCGCCGAATATCCCTTCCTCGTCGACGGCATCAAGAACTATCTCAAAAACGTCCACCTGCCTTCCGAACAGCTCTACGCCGGAGACTTGTCCCAGGCATTGGAAAAAATAAAAACCGCGCCGCAACCCGACGGCTTCATCAGGCGCAGCGGCGCGGAAATGATCGCCGAAGAACTGCTGGCTCTCAGATAAATACATTCCAGCGTCTGATTTTCTGACAGGATAACAGGTCCGAAGTTTCGGACTCCGAGCGTTCGGAGATGAACAGGATTCCATTCCCCCATCCAGTCGATCCTGTAATCCCGTCCAAAACTCTTTTCCAATGCTTGGAAAAGAAAAAGCCGCCCCGGACGGGACGGCTTTGAGAAAGTAGAGCAAGCGTCTCGCTTGCTCATAAACGAGCGGGACGCTCGTTCTACTTTAGCTATTGCAGGTCGCGGGCCATGAGGGCCGCGATGCGGGCGGCGAAGGCGGTGGGGTTCTCCACTTTGGAGCCTTCGGCGACGTGAGCGAGATCGCGCAGCAGCTCAACACTTTCGCCGAGCTTGGCGTCGTCCTTGTCCGCTTCGTACATGGCCTGCACAGCCTGCACAGCGGGATGCGTCGGGTTGAGTTCGAGCACGCGATCCATTTCCGGAACCGGCTGACCCGCGCGGCGCATCATCGCTTCGATGTGCGGGCTCATGGAATATTCATCGCCGACCAGACAGGCCGGGCTTTCCTTGAGACGGGTGGAGAGTCGAACTTCTTTGACGCCGGAGAGCTTTTCTTTCACAAAGCCAAGGAAGCCTTCGAACTTTTCCTTTTCATCCTTGAGGGATTCGTCGTCGCCGGCATCGCCTTTGTTGGCGGCTTTGAACTTTTTGCCTTTGTAGTCGTAGAGCTGCGGCATCACAAATTCGTCAATCGGATCGAGGAATAAGACCACCTCTTTGCCGTCGGCTTTGAAGCCTTCGAGGAAGGGTGAGTTATCGGCCAGCCCGCGGTGCTCGGCGGCGAGATAGATGATTTCTTCCTGTTTTTCGTCCATGGCTTCAACCACCTCCGACAGAGCGCGCAGTTTGCCGGGCTCGGTCGCGGTGGTTTCGAACAGAAGCAGGTCGGCGATTTTCTCACGGTTCTCGAAGTCCACCTGCAGGCCTTCTTTAAGGATCGCGCCAAACTCGCTGAAGAAGGTGAGGTATTTGTCGCCTTCCTTTTCCTTCATGTCGGCGAGCGTTTTGAGAATGCGCGAAACGAGATTTTTGCGGATGCGGTCGAGCTGCGGGTTTTCCTGCAGGATTTCGCGCGAGACGTTGAGCGGCAGGTCGGCGGCATCGACCACCCCTTTGACAAAGCGCAGGTACGGCGGCAACAGGTTTTCGAAGTCGCTGGAAATAAAAACGCGCTGGATGTAGAGGCTGATGTGCGCTTTATGATCGCCGCCGCCCATCATCATATCGAACGGTTTTTTCTCCGGAATAAAAAGCAGCGCTTTAAACTCCATCGCACCTTCAGCGCGGTAGTGGATCACGCCGGCCGGATCGGCGAAGTCGTGGGAGATGTGTTTGTAGAACTCGCTGTATTCCTCGCCGGTGATTTCGGTTTTAGCGCGCAGCCAGATGGCTTTTTGCGAGTTGAGAGTTTCCTCTTCGGTCACCTCAACCTCTTTGGCGTCGTCGCCCTCACCTTCTTTTTTCGTGCGGGTGACCATCATGGTGACCGGGTGCTCAATGAAGTCAGAGAATTTTTTGACGAGCATGCGCAGAGAATACTCTTCGAGATATTCAGAGGCTTCGTCTTTGAGGTGCAGGGTGACGGAGGTGCCGCGGGTTTCGCGGGTTCCTTCACCGAGTGTAAAGGAGCCGGTGCCTTCGGATTCCCATTTGACGGCTTCTTTGCCGTGCATGCGGGTGTCGACGGTGACGCGGTCGGCGACCATGAAGGAGGAATAGAAGCCGACCCCGAACTGACCGATCAGGTCGGGGTTGTCTTTCACACCCTCTTCCTGAAGGCGGGCCAAAAAGCTTTTGGTGCCGGAGTGGGCGATGGTGCCGAGGTTTTCGACCAACGACTCTTCATCCATCCCAATGCCGTTGTCGCTGATGGTGAGGGTTTTGGCCTCGTTGTCGACGCTCAGATGAATCTTCCAGTCGCTGTCGCCGTCGAGCAGATCGGTGTCGGTCAGCGCGGCGAAGCGGATTTTATCGATGGCGTCGCAGGCGTTGCTGATGAGCTCGCGCAGAAAGATTTCACGGTGCGAGTAGAGCGAATGGGTGATGAGGTGCAGCAGCTGGGATAGCTCGGTCTTAAATTTCATGGTTTTTTTAGCCATTAAAACAACTCCTTGTTGAACGGGTTCAATGAATCAGCCGCACAGGATAGTCAAATGCGCCACGGTTGAAAGTGAAAAACGTTACCTCCCTTCGACTCTGGAGTTTACAGGTGAGGCGACGGCTGCGGCAAAACCAGAGTTGATGGCCGGATACGGCGCGGAACTGGTCTCAAGAACGCTTATAGATGACCATTCTATCCAGAAAAATCCTTGTGCCTACCGATGATGCGGGAGTAGCATTCCCCGCCGGAAAAGATAATATTGTTGATCATCGACTAACTTTTAGATCATAAAAAGGAATAAATCATGAAGCATTTCCGAAACGTCAAAGAACCGCGAAATGAATCTGCTACATCACAACCCCGCCGCTCATTCCGCTGGTTAATCTTCGGATTGCTGGCCGCGATAGCGGCCCCCGCGATGTCCGCTGATGTCGACTTCATCGCCGTGCTAAAAGGTCAGCGTTTTGAGCAAACAGGGCCGACTCTGGTCATACTGCGAGAAGAAGATGATTCGGATGATGACGAAGCTCTGGCACTCGAAGCGTTCGCCATCGGTGCGTCGTCGAATTCTCTGGTGTCCGGCACCTTGCAGATACCTGGCGGCACCACGGTGCCCTTAGAGCGCTGGGACACGGGAGACTCGGAGATTCTGCATGAGTATCAAACGGATACCTTACTGGATCTCAATACCACCCGGTCGAATGGGACGTACACGCTCGATCTCATTACCCAAAATGACGGAACCCAACAGATCCCCCTCAACCTGCTGGGAGATGCCTATCCCAATGTACCGGTGGTTACGAACTTCAACGCCCTCCAGACAATCACCCACACGAATGCCACGGTCGTTCACTGGGCCACCCTGACAGGCGGTACCACCAATGACTTCATCCAGTTTGTCGTGTATGACAATGAGACCGACCAGACCGTCTATGAAAGCGACGGCCCCGGCGCTCCCGGCTCGCTCAACGGCACTTCGGTACAAACCACGATTCCGGCAGATCTTCTGGATCCCGGACGGACCTACGAGGCGGAGGTGTTGTTTGTAAAAGTCGTCGACATCAACTTCACCTCCTATCCGGGTGTTTTGGCCATCGCCGGCTATTACAAACAGACGGGGTTACTGATCCAAACCGTCGCCCTACCCGGGCAGGAGTTAGGGGCTCAGTTTGAGTACTCGATACCCCAATCCTGGGGTGGCGACGTGCCGAGAGATTCTGCAATTTCGTTCCGTTTTTCCCAGCCGATGACCACTAATTATACATTGGTGAGTTGGACAAACGTTAGCTCTGCCAACTTTACCTACGAATGGCTCGACGGGAATACCGTGCTACTGTGCCGCTATAACACAGCCCTGCCTGCCGATACCGAGGTTGGCTGGTCTCTGGATCTATCCGGCTTCCGCGATGCCGCCAACTTCCCGCTGACAGGCTCAGTTGAGGGATCATTCCACACGTCTTCAGATGATCCCCAAAGCCCACCGGATGTGACCTGGTTTTCTGTGCTTAAAATGCGCGGCTACCAGCAAACCGGAATAACCCCCGTAAGCTCGGGCATGTATGGCTGTGAGGCAGAGATTGAAATGGCGGCTTACAACCGGGTGAAACAAGGCACGCTGACCATCGATACCAACGGGCGTAGCGGATTTCTGATGGCGGACGAGAACGATCCTGAGATGTGGATTGAGGCAACCTATGCGTCGGAGACCGACATCGAGCGGTTTTTTGCCAACGGCGATTTCACGTTCGATCTAACGACCTTGGCGGACGGTGCGAAAACCCTCACCCTGAGCCTGGGCGCGACGAATGACTACCCTGCCGCGCCGACGGCGACCAATCTGGAGGCGTTGCAGACCATTGATCCCGACACACCGGTGACTGTCCAGTGGACGGCACCGGCCAACTGGAGCGCTACCCCCGGCATTGGGAACTGCGTGGTTGAATTGGAAATTGACAACTCACAGGGAGATGAAGTGTTGTGGGTCGACAACGAAGAGATCACCAGCGGTTCACAATATACCATTCCTGCGAACACGCTCTGGCCGGGTCGCACCTATGATGTGTCCATATACTTCATCAAAATAAAGGATGTGGATGACACCTCGTATTTGGATGCCATAGGCGTGGCCGGATTTTCATCCACCACCGAATTCACCCTCCAGACCACCGGGACCGTGATTATGCCCACCGCGGCCATTGAGCCAGACGAAAACGATAATATGAATCTAAGCATCACCGGGGGTGAGCCGCAACGAGGTTATGTTGGCGAAACCTCGCCGGACTTAACACGCTGGCGGCAACGCGGTCAAACGCCTTCTCGTCGTCGCTGTGGAGCATGGCGATTTTTTTTCCGGCCAGTTCAATCTCGCCGAAGCGCCCCAGAATTTTCACGCCGATATCTTCCGGATAGAAGTCCCAGTCCCAAGGGGCGTCGCAGTTGCCGAGCACCGCGTAGACCGGAATTTCCAATGTTTGGAAAATGGAGGCCATTTCGGTAAGAACCATCTCGGAGCCGATATCACCGCAATGCAGAACGACATCAATGTCGCGAAAAATAAACTCGCGGGCCGCGCTGAGCGCCAGATCAACCTGCCCGTGTGTATCAGATAGAATACCGACTTTCATATTGTCTCTTCTTGGAACCTTGCTTGAACCCGTTATAGTACTCCGATTTAAATGCATTGCCAGTGGAGATTTATACGAATGAAAAAAGTGAAAGTTATTGGAGCCGGAGGATACGGTGGAGTCGGCATTGTCGAGCTGCTATTGAATCATCCTGAATTCGAAATTGAATGCCTGGTTGCCAAGACTGAAACCGGCATGAAAATGAGTGAGCTCTACCCGCATCTCACCGGTTTCTGCGATCTGCCGATCCTCACGCCCGATGCTCCGGAGGCGCAGGGCGCGTTCGACGCGGTCTTCTGTTCCACCCCGGACCGGGTCGGTATGAATCTGGCGCAGGCCGAGTTAGACAAGGGCGCGCATGTGGTGGACTACAGCGGCGACTTCCGGTTCACCACCGCAGAAAAGTACAGCGCCTACGCCAACTTTATCGGACTCGATCCGCACCACGCCGCGCCGGAACTGCTGCCGCAAACGGTATACGGTCTGGCAGAACTGCACGACATCGGGCCGGATCAGAAACTGGCCGGCAACCCCGGCTGTTTCGCTGTCAGCTGTATTCTCGGCCTCGCCCCTGCCGCGGCCAACAAACTGATCGACCCGAAAAGCGTCATCTGCGACTGCAAAACCGGGGTCTCGGGCGCGGGCAAAAAGCCGGCGCCGACCTTCCACTACCCCGCGCGGTACGAGCAGGTGAATGCCTACAAACTGGGCGGCCACCAGCACCTGGTGGAAATTGAACAGGAACTGAGCGAGCTGGCGGGCGAACTCATCCAGATCACCATGACCACCCAGGTGGTGCCGACCTGCCGGGGCATTCTCTCCTGCCTCTACGGCAACCTCAACGAAATCCTAAGCGCCGCCGACGTGCTCGACGTCTACAAAGCCTTCTACGCCGACAAGCCGTTCGTACGGGTGTTCGACAACACTGCCGCCATCGGCACCGCGCAGGTCAGCGGAACCAACTTCTGCAACCTGATTGTGGACGTCGACGAGCGGAACAACCGGTTGCGGGTGATCTCCCACATCGACAATCTGATGAAAGGTCAGGCGGGCAACGCGCTGCAGAACATGAACCTCATGTTCGGACTCGACCCGATGACCGGCCTCAACTTTGCCGGCAGATGCCCGTAAGAAGAGTGGAATGATGGAAGCCACAGCGTGACGGCACCTTTTTTTCCAATGCTTGGAAGTCACTATTCGGCGGCACATATTTCTTCTCTAATAAACCGGTATTGTCGGTTTTCCAAACCTTGGAACCGGCGTAGACTTCTTTTGGGTCCTGGGGGGGGGGAATCATGTTTTTTAAAACACTCCATAAAACGGCGTGGCTGACGGCCGGGGTGCTCTTTCTGGTGCTGGCGGTGATCGGTCTGCTGTTGCCGATTATTCCGCAGATGCCCTTCTTCCTGGCGGCGATCTTCTGCTTGGTGCGCTGTTCGCCGCGTTTTAACGCATGGCTGGGTCGGCAACGCCTGTATATTCGCTTCCATGAATGGGCCGAAAAGAAGCACTGGTTCGAACGCATCAGAAAGCACATTCCACATCGGCAAAAGTGAATATGCCGTTGTCGGCAAATTTTTCTTCCGCTAGAGTGAGCGCACTTTATGGATTTAAAAGTTCTCATCGTCAGCGGAGCATTCCTGATCGGGGTTCCAGTCGCCGTTATCGCGGGACTGGCCTGGCGGCCTTTTCAGAAACTCCTGATGGCGCTCATGTGCTTTTCGCTGTGCTATCCGGACGCGCTGACCGTCAACCTGATCTCGCGCGAAAGCTATCGCATGAGTACCCGCGGCATTGAGCTGGGCCTGTTTGATGTCTGCTCAATCGCTCTGCTCATCATCCTGATGATTAAACCGCACAGCGGTCGCTTCCGCTGGTTCCCGCCGCTCACCATTTCCTACGGCATTTATGTGCTGTTCGTTCTCTTATCGTGGACGCTGACCCCGGGCGATCTTCCGGTACCCAACCTTGCGACTCAGACCTACGCGAAGCAGGGATATGAGTTTTATCACTTTTTCGAAACCAGCCTCTATCCCCTGTTCGAAGTGACCAAACTGCTTCGCGGCGGCATTGTCTACCTGATGATCGTCAATTATATCCGCGATGAGGAGAACCTGAAAACCGTGATTCACTCCCTGGTTCTGGTCGTGGCGGTCATGACGTTTGAGGCCCTGCTCGACCGCTATTTCTATGGCAAGCACCGGGTTTCCGGCACGCTGGGCCACCCCAACAGTCTGGGAACCTTCATGGGAATGCTCGGCACGCTGATGTTCGGCTTCACGCTGTTCCGTAAAACGTTTATATCCAGTGCACTCTTCGGTATTGCAACCGCCTCCTGTCTGGTCAGCGTTTTGCTGACCATTTCACGCGGCGCACTTTCCGCCATGGTGATGGGAATCTGGACGGTGGTTTCCGCCCTCTTCCACCGCTACCTGAATCTCAAAAACTTCACGATCCTTTTCCTCGGATCGCTTCTGGCGCTCGGCCTGTTTTTTGTGGCGGCGGACACCATCACCACACGCTTTCTCGGCGAACAGGATGCGGTCAGCGATATTCAATACCGCGGGCTGTACAACGAAGAAGCCCGCATGATGGCGGCCGACCACCCGCTAGGCGTCGGCATGGGCAATTTTTCAACCTACTCCTGGCTGAAGTATGGCCGTGCGGTCAGTCTGAATGAATACGGAACACAGGCCCACAATCTGTGGTACCTGACGCTGGGTGAGCTGGGCTACCCCGGTCTGATCGCGTTCATCTTCTACTGGCTGCGATGCGCATCCATCGGCGTACCCTTCCTGTTCCGGCGAAACAAGGGAATGATTTACGCCGCGGCCGCGGCCGCCACGGCGGCCATTCTGATCGGGCATATCCAATTTATGCTGCAGCTCAGTTACCGCCAAACCTCCATCTTTATGCTGAATAAAATTCTGCTGGGTATGATTGTTGCCTGCTGGTACATCGACCGCGACACCCGCCGCGAGGAACGGGCTCTCCGTGCCGCCCAGCGCAATCCGAACGCTTTAGGACGCCTATGAAAACAATCGTCTGTTACGATGACAATCCCGATTACGGCGGACATCAGGTGATGGCCTGTCTGGCTGTCGAATCCCTCTCCAAAGCCAAAGACATCCGGCTGGTTTTTTTCTACAGCCCGCAGAACGACCGCCTCCGGCGGCGGTTGGAAAAGATTCAAGCGGGCAGCACGTCGATGGAACTGCGCATCACGCCGTACCGCACCCGCAAATTGCAGGGACTTCGCAACCGGTTTGCCAAAAAGGCGATCCACAAACTTCGTCACCTGATAGAAAGGGAAAGCCCGGATCTGGTGCTCTGTATCCAGGGAGAAATCGAACACGCCTCGCTCGCACTGTGCGCCGGACAACGGATGAGAGCGCCCTGCATCAGCTACATTCCGATTCCCCACCGCATGGCGCTGATGGGTGCCAAGTTCGGCAGGCTGCGCGACGGCCTCAATGCCTACCTCTTCCGCCGGCCCAACGGATGGATCACCATCAGTGAGTCGATGAAAACCCTGCTCCAAAAACGCGGAACCAAACGGCCGATTCAGGTTGTCCACAACGGCATCGACACCTCCCGGTTCGCCCCGCTGGCCAAACAGGCCGCCCGCACCGCGCTCGGTCTGCCGGAACACAAAACGTTGATCGGCAACATCGGACGTGTGGAGTTCAATCAGAAGCAGCAGGACTTCCTCGCCCGCACATTTTCCACCCATTGGAAAAACCAGGATGAAATGCATCTGGTTCTGGTGGGCGACGGCCCCGACAGCGGCCGCCTGCACACACTGATTAACGATCTGGAAATTCAAAGTCAGGTCTCGTTCCTGCCGTGGCAGGAGGAAAGCGCACTGGTGTATTCCGCACTCGACATGCTCATCATTCCATCGCGCTTCGAAGGCGTTCCGCTGGTCATGCTCGAAGCCCTCGCCTGCGGCACGCCCGTCATTGCCAGCGCGCGCGACGGCATGAAGGATCTGCTGCCGGTCGCCTGGACCTTCGAAACGGAAAACGGCGATGCGCTCGCCGCCACCTACGAGTATGTTTCCAACCATTGGAAAAATGAGATCACCACCCTGCAGACGAAAATCAAAACCGAATACACCATTGAGGTGTTCCAGCAGAATTTCGAAGACGCCGTCCGCCGGTTTATCTAGAGCACACCGTAACCCACCCCGGCCTGCGGCCACCCCTCCAAAGGAGGGGAGCGTTTGAAATCCCCTCCACCGGAGGGGTGCCGGAACGGCGGGGTGGTTATCTCTGAAACGACATTTCAATCGTTAGATGATCTAGATGAAACGGTTATAACTCTTCGGTTTACGGAGAATTTGCAGTAGAAAAATAGGCGAAGACCATGGCGGTGCGGGCCAGGTCGTCGATGACAAACTCTCCGTGAAGAACCGACTCCCACGTATCCACATATTTCCGGGCAACCGGATAGACCGGTTCACCGGGCGCGGCCCAGTCGTCGCGGTAAACCGGACAGGAGTGATCCAGAATCTGGCTGTAATAGTCGCGGTCCACAATATCCTCTGCCAGTCCGTAGATGTTGTAGCCGGGAATCGGCTCATCGATGCCATCGCCGTGGTCAAATTTGTTGTGCGGATGCATGGGATACTTATCCCCGATGCCGGTGATGTAGGTCGTGCTCAGCGGGTTGGCCCCGAGCGACCAGTCCAGATTGATCCGGGCGCGTTCGAGCCAGTCGCTGTCGCCGGTCAGTTCATACGCCAGAATATAGCCGTAGGGGCGGCGGATTTCGGCGCCTTCGCCCCACTTCAGGGAGGAATAGCTTTTGACTTCAAAATCATAGGGCAGATCCGTTTCCAGCCAGCAGCCGTCGATCTGCGCGACGATTTCGTCGGCGATGATCGAGCGGATATCCTCAAACACGGGAAGTCCGTTGGTGAGCGTGGCGTAATCGTAGAGCATGACGTAGCCCTGTGTGGCTCCGCTGTAGCCGGCCTTGTCGTAGATGATGTCGCCGAGGGTGTCCTTCAGCGTGCGGTTTCCTTTGACGCGATAAATGATGTTGCTGAATTCATTGTGAATTTCCGGGCTTTGGGTGAGTCGGTACATTTCGATTGCGGCCCAGACCCGATAGGTGGTGTCGTTGGTTGAGAAATAGTTCCCCGTGTTGATATCCGGGATTTCGCCACTGCCGATCGGATTGTGATACACGTCCAGATTGCTATCCGGCGGAAGCGGATAGGAGTCCGGGAAATTGGTGAGACATTGCCAGGCGAGCGCGGCTTTGCTGCTGTACAGAGCGGCCGCGGCCGGATCAACCGATTTATAAATGCGGGCGGCTTTGGCCAGAATGGCGCAGGCGGCGGCGGTGTCGCGCGTCGTCTTGAGCGTCACCCATACCTTGCCGGTCTGTTCGCTCGGCATGTCGTCCGACCAATGCGGATAGCTGACTTTATTAAAAGCCGCTCCGTTCGCACTCACCATTTTGCAGATCCAGTCCAGCTCCCACTTGGCTTCATCGAGCACATCGGGAATGCCGTTGCCGCTTTCGGGAATATTGAGCTGATTGTCCGCAAAGCGGTCCGGCACCGTTTCGTACATCGTCAGCAGCAGATTAACGGCATCGGCGGCGGACTTGGTGTATTTGTTATAATCCGCCGCGTCATACCACCCACCACTGAAATCAGAAAACTCTCCGATCGGCTCGTCGGCATACAGTAGCGGCGACAGGTCGGCAATCGAGTTGTGGTAATAGGCGGTGTTGGTGTTCTGATGGGCGTCGCCAATGCGCGTCCACTGCCCGCATGTTGCCGGGTTGGTCATCGCAAGTCCGCTACGCTGATACCACAGGCTGCGCATACAGTCTGTGAAGGTGTCGACGTAAACGTCGTCGGCGATCTCGAAATCATAACTGCAGCCGATGCCGGGCACAAAGATCCGGTATTCACCCGGTGTGCGCAGGGATGAGAAATCAGCGCGCCAGACCTCTTCGCCGCTGAACGGCATGTCCGGATTGCCAAAATGATCGGGGTTTTCAGACCGGGTGAGCTGTGAGGTGTACACATTAAGGCCAGTCTGCACATCCTGCACATAAGCGGTGTGCGACACGTTGGTATCCAGCGGCATCGCCCCCAGATCACCCAGATAGTTGCCGACATAGGCGATCTTCGTCGCTTCCGGCAGCCAACCGACCTGATTGACTTTAATGGACGAGCTGACATCGGTTTCGCTGTAAATAAAGGCAATCGTGCTGTTATCCGGATAATTGCCGGACACATCCTGAACATGGTTGGAATACACATACGCCTGCCCCGGAGTCAGCCCCTCGGCCAGCTCAACATACACATAGTACTTCACAATCGGACTGTCTGCCGACCCGTTGAAACCCTCAACCCACGAACGCAACCCGATATCGCTCACCTCAACCGGTGTCCCGTCGTCTGCCTTGAAAACCGCGTGATTGCTCAGATCCTTCAGAGAAATCGGGTCGAGCTGGTCGCTGCAGGTAACCTCTAAAACGGTATGGCTTAATACCTCAATCTGCTCACAACTGATGCCGATCCGGTCCTGCAGCGAAATACAATCGACGTAAAAATTCTGCGGGAACGAAACGTCGCCAATCTCACTATTGAGAACTTCGAGACGCATATGCCGGATCGCCCCCACCTCGTTACTGCCGCCCTGGAGCAGATCCACCCACGGGATCACAACCTGTTTGTACTCTTCGGTGATGCCGGCAGACAACTGGCCGTTCAGGTCACACAGGTACGGACGGATATCCACCGGAAAGCTCATCTGATCCGGGGAAAACTGATACACGCGTAATCGCAGAATATCGTTATAGGTGCCGGATGCGGAACGAATATAGAATTCCAACGCATCCGCGTTGCCGAACGACACCGCCTCAAAATCGATGGCGGGATAATAGTGCCACTCATTCTTCAGCGAAAATTGAATGCTGTTGTTGCCCTGATAGGCCAGCGCGGCATCACTGACCACAACCGCATCGGAACTTCCCGTAATGGCTTCAGGCTCTTCATCAAAAATGAGCAGCTCCACCGCCGAGAAACTACTCTGCGGATCGGTACCCAGCAGATATTCGTGCGAAGAGATAAACAGGTCGCCGTCAGGATCTTCATTCCCATCCGCCAGCAACGGATTCAGCAGATTCGTCACTTCCCAGCCATCCGGCAGGCCGTCGTTGTCTGTATCCTCATCCAGCGGATCCATGCCGCCCTCTATCTCCGCTCCATCGTTTATTAGATCACCGTCACTGTCGGGGTTATCCGGCAGTGTTTTATAAACAATCCGTTCCCGCGCGTCCGGCAATCCGTCCGCGTCACTATCGATGTCCATATTGCCCACGCGAAAAAACACGCCGGTTGACGACGCGGAATTCCATGTAAGCGAACGGGCCCCGGCAGTCGGCACCAGATTTTGCGCCTCGATTTTCCAAACATTGGAACCCAGATTATTCGAAGAATAGACTTCCACCTGATTAGTGAAGCCTTCCGGCACATAGACGATGACATCCGCACCGCTCATGCCCATCCACAACTCGTTGCTGTATGCTGCCGGAACAGGATCGCTCTGCGCGCAACACGCGCTAAGCAAGCCAAACACCCCGAAAAACCAAATTATCCCCCGTTTTTTGCTCATTTCCTGCTCGCTCTACCCTGTCTCTATGCAAAATCAGTCGCATGACCCCACCGCCGCAACCATTGCGTATCCGGCGACGGCGTTAGACCAACGAATCAGTGCTGTGTTCAATTTTAATCCCTAAAAAAACCCGCTGTTTTCTCATTCTCTGCGTTCTGCCCAGTCTCTATGCAAAATCAGTCGCATGACTCCACCGCCGCAACCGTTGCGGATCCGGTAAACGCGGTAGAAAGAAGCAGGAAGGATGCCCGCAATAAAAAAACGGGTTTTGAAAAACAGGCGGGCAACTCACCATTACCTCTGCGCCTGAAACGCCGCCACCGACCTCACATCTGATGCTCAATGCGCCTTTCGTGGGGAATACGCCCAAACACAGCGCAGAGACGGTTTGATCTGCCCGCTTAATCAGCGTATAAACAACCAATTAGAAGCAGGCTATGTACTTAGAATTTTTCCAGCTGAAAGAATTTCCGTTCAACGTAACGCCCGACCCGCGGTTCCTCTACTTTTCGGAACGCCACCGCGAGGCCTACGACTCGTTGCTGTACGGTATTGAACACCGCAAAGGGTTTGTTGTGCTGACCGGCGAGGTCGGTTGCGGCAAAACCACGATCTGCCGTTCCGTGCTCAACCGCCTGCCAACCAACACCCATTCCGCGCTGATCCTCAACCCGTCCCTGACGCCATCGCAGCTCATCCGCTCGATCCTGCTCGATCTCGGAATGGATCCCAAAGGGCGCGACAAACTCGTCCACATCGCCCAGCTCAACCGCTTCCTGCTCAAATGCCTCGAAGTCGGCGAAAACGTCTGCATTATCATCGATGAATCACAGAACCTGGACTCCCGGCTGATAGAGCAGGTGCGCATGCTCTCCAATCTGGAAACCGATCAGCACAAGCTGATGCAGATTATTCTCTCCGGCCAGCCCGAGCTCAAAGAGCGGCTGGCGCAACCGGAGCTGCGGCAGCTCCGCCAGCGGGTGATGGTACACTGCGACCTCGAGCCGCTCTCCATCATTGAAACCGCGCTCTACATTCAGCACCGCCTCAACGTGGCAGGCGCCAGCGGACGCATCCACTTCGACCGCACAGCGGTTGAACAGATTCACCGGCAGGCCGCAGGCATTCCGCGCCAGATCAACACCATCTGCGACCGCTCCCTGCTCGCCGCCTATGTCCGCCGGGATTTTCAAGTGACTGCCTTTGATGTGCAAAATGCACTCAAAGAGCTCAAGTCGGTGATTCACGGGAGTGCCCAATGAGTTTAATTCAAGACGCCTTGAAACGGAAAACAGAAGAGCAGAACCCCCTGCCCGCCGCCCCGCCGCCTGAACAGCCAGCGGCATCAAAAGAAGCGGCTCCGCCGCCCACACAACCGGCGGCACCGAAAGAACCCGCGACATCGAAAAAAACGCCTCCGCCCCCTGCACCGGAGCCGATACCTGAAACGTTGCAGGACAACTCATCCACCCGAAAACTTTTCATCATCCTCTCGGCATCGATTGTCCTGATTCTGCTGATCATCGGCAGCAGCATCTACCTCGTTATAAACCAGTCGGCAACCGATGAAACGCTGAAAGAAATCGAAGCAACGGAACCGCCCGTCGTGCAAGCGGCACTGACTCCAGCGGTTGCCCCCGCCCCGGCTCCGAAACCGGCTCCGGAGCCTGCTCCAAAACCGGCTCCCAAAAAGGTCACAAAAGACAAATGGCCCGAACTCACCTTCTCCGGCTCCGCAGTGGGCGGGAATGAGATTCTGGCAATCATCAACGGACGCATGCTCTCCGTCGGCAGCCAGCTCAGAGGCGTCAAAGTGCTTCAAATCGGCAAAAACGAAGTGCTGGTTGAATTCGAAGGCGAAAAACGCATCCTGCGTGTCGACGACCAGTAACCGCATGCCGCCCTCACAGGAGCGGAGAAATTTTAGACAGGATTTACAAGATCAACAGGATTGAGATCTGGTAAATCAGGATGCTGTTTTCTTCCGTGAAATCCATCAATCCCAACCAACAAAACTCCGCAAGCAAAGGCTTCTGACGGAACAGGTCTTTAGATTGACCGGGTTCTTTCTCACCCCTTCAAGAGATCTTGCAAATCCTGTTATCCTGTCAGAAAACAGCCCTGGCTCGCCCAATTCAGAATTTCGGCTTGAACCACTCCCTGCGGTCATTATTTCCTTCGGAAATTATGTTTCGCGCTTCATCACTCCTTCCGTCATTGGGTGTTTCGCGTTTCAGTAATGTGGGACAGGCTTCCAGCCTGTCTGCACCTGCCTTGCCGAGCTACAGCAGACAGGCTGGAAGCCTGTCCCACTTTGAAAACACATAGAGTCAGATTCATAGGCATTCGCTTTAAAAACTCCTTAACTTAGTGCTTCCTTCATTTCCTGTGGGAAATGAGGGTCAGGGATGAGCAAACACCATCTGTTGAACTTCAACGCCGTCAATGGCTTTGAGCGTTGCGGTCAGCTCAGCCGCCACGGCATCGTCGTCGACCATTTCCAGCAGAATCAGTCCATTCGGTGAACAGAGATTTGTATCCGCCTCATGCAGCCCCAGCCGGGTCCGGATGGAACATCCGAATTGGGTAAAGGCCTCCTGCACCTGCCCCGCGTGCTGCACCCGTTCGGTAATATGAACCCCGATGATAATATGTTTATCCATATCTGCTCCTTTCTGTCGCAATGACATATCTCTTGACCGGATAACAGGATCCCAAGGATGTCCTTAAACTGCCCCCGTCCCGTTGATCAGAATCTCTCTTTTTATAAAGCCTGTCTCTATATTGTTTTCCCAGAAAATATACTCCATTCACAGTCGGCGCTACGCTTCTGATTATCTGGACTTAAATCCTATACATCCTGTTATCCCGTCCAAAAAATTATTTCTCACCGGTCATGACCAGCAACTGGGTTTTTAAAAAATCAACGGCCCGATCCAGATTCTCTTTTGCCTTTTCAGAGAGCATTTCACCAAACTCATTAAACTCGTACCCCCGAATGGCGAGCATATAAGCCTTCGGTTCGGCATGGAAGAGATCTCTCACCATTCCCATCAGCTGCGGAGCGCTGACGCTGTGCGAAGAAAACGACAGCCCGCCCTCCTCCGCAATCACGGGCGAAAACGTGAACGGCGGCTCCGCATCCGTCGACGCATCCGCAAAAATCACCACATCCACCTCCGCGATCTGCGCGGCATCCTCCACATTCAGCTGATAGTTCGTCTCAATCGTCAAGGCAGGCGGGACGCTCCGAAGTGTCGCGAGTTTCCGACCTGTGGTACGCCTGTCCGCCATAGCCTTGGCGACGGCGGAAGCTCCGGCGAAGGGGAACTTTTCGGGTGCGGGCTCAGCCTGCTGGAAACGTTCGGCCAACGCGGGGCCGAGGCCGTCATCGAGCCGCCCGGGATTACCGTATCCAATCAGTAGAATTTTCATTATTTCAATCCTTCACCAACCCCGCATCCCGACACGAAGTGAGGCTGGCGCAAAACAACAGCAGCAAAGCGGCAATCCCGCACCTCGCATCCCGAATCTCATATCCCGCACCCCGCATCCCGAATCTCGCATCCTGCATCTCGTATCCCCCTATAACGTATCAAGAGGGCTTTGAGGCCGTGCGCTCATGGTGCGCACCACATGGGTGTAGATCATCGTCGTGTCGACACTTTTGTGGCCGAGCAACTCCTGTACCTCGCGGATGTTCACCCCCTGCATCAGCAGATGAGTCGCGAAACTGTGGCGCAACGTATGAATCGTCACGTGCTTGGCAATATCCGCAACAGAAACCGCATTTCTAATCGCAGTCTGCATGATGGTCTCGCTTACGTGATGACGGCGGGTTTTCCCGCTCTCCGGGTCTACCGACAGATTTTTCGCCGGAAAGACATACTGCCAGCCCCACTCCTTCGGGGCTTTGGGATACTTTCTGGCAAGCGCATTCGGCAGCCACACCGCGCCAGCCCCCTTTTCGAGATCCGCCGCGTGCAAGGCGCGCACGCGCTCCAAATGGGCTTTCAAATCCGGCATCAAACTGGCGGGAAGAATGGTCGACCGGTCCTTGTCTCCCTTACCGGAACGAACCGAAAGAACCCCACTGTCAAAATCCAGATCCTTCACGCGAAGGCGGATTGTCTCAGACACACGGAGGCCTGCACCGTAGGTCAGTCGCAGCATCAGGCCGGCCGTTCCTTCTGCGGCGGACAGCAACCGTCCCGTCTCTTCAACCGAAAGGACAACCGGCAACTTCGGCCCGCGCTTTGCCCGCACCGAGTTAATCTCGGGCAAATCCACTCTTAATGTTTCACGAAACAGGAATAGGACAGAATTAAAGGCCTGATTCTGCGTCGAAGATGCCACATTTCGCTGGGTTGCCAGATAAGAGAGGTAGGCCCGCACCGTATCTGGCGAGTTCCATTCCAGCTTATGGCCTTTGGCATACCGAAAATAACGATCCACCCACCCTGTATACGTTTCCAGAGTTTTAGGCGAATAATGGCGCAGCTTTAACAGTTCCTTCATCTGTCGCATGGCTTGTTGACTATCCGACAGCAAAAGCTCCCGTTTTGGATTTTCCGGCTCAGCAATTCCCTGCTTTGCGGGCAAATAAACATTCAGGTAAAGCTCCACCGCCTTCATGGCCTGCCGCAATTGCCAGTCTTGTACTGAATCATCGCGGGCTAATTGATCGGAGAAGCACTGTAGCAAATCACTTTCAGACAAGTGCGCCCGGTCGAATTCTGAACGCAGAAAGCGTAAAATCCAGTTGATGTAATACGGAAGGTGCTCATTATTCACCAGATTCCGACTGCGCACAAAATCCTCAAACGGTTCCAAATCAATATATTGCACAACAAACCTCCCCTAATATCGAAATATCAGACTGTCATATATCATCATATTGAAGGGGTAAAAAGGCAGAAATTAGGGCGAAACCAGTCAAATTCACCATTGGGGAACCCGAATATATGGTTGTCAGATATCAAGGGAAAGTTGATATCAAAATTATAAAACAAAGGGTTTAAAGGGTCGCAATGCTTGACAATCACCTATAAGCTATACGGCAATTCAAGTTGACCGGAAATAAAGACAGCTCACTCATTAAACGTT
>JACKQG010001378.1_pt1 | contig 33720 bp, 26 predicted proteins | sample 8237621 | NCBI WGS metagenome assembly JACKQG01 (sample SAMN15677084, study PRJNA649215) | marine metagenome | biome: marine; feature: Black Sea; material: saline water; isolation source: suspended particulate matter (SPM) from the Black Sea western gyre | collected 2013-06-09/2013-06-10 | depth...
AAAGGGAATTAACCTTGAAACACTGTTCAAAAATTCCAGCGCATTGACCGGAATCATCAACGGTGACCTCAATCTTGAGGGCCGGGGCATTTCTTTACCGACCCTTGCGGCCCGAGCCGACCTGAACATCCAGGCCGAAAAGCTTTCGGCAGGATCCGCAATCCGCCCCGCAACCTTGCAATTAAAAACCCAGGCACGACTTGAAAAGGGTATCGCCGAATTGAACGCCTTCAGGGCAATTGCAGGCGATATCCAGCTTACAGCCGGCGGACGTTACGATCTTTTTTCAGATCAAATCGCCGCAACCCTGAGCCTGGATGCTCCGGATCTTTCCCCAGGCCTTGCCGCTATAGGTCTTCGCAACGGCCGGGGCAAGCTTGAAATCAACGCCGAGATCACCGGTCCGCTGAGGCAACCGGTTTGCAACGTTCTTGTCAACGGCACCGGCCTTGGGTTTCAGGATATTACCATCGGAAATCTGATTGTAAAGGCCGACCTGGATCCATCCGGCAGATTGAATGTTTCAGAGCTTTCTTTAAGAAACCGCAAATCCATGCTCAGTGCCTCGGGCAATCTGCAACTGTTCGAGCATGACAGCTACCGACCGCTCAAAGCCCCCTTACTTCGGGCCGATTTAAAAGCGGACACCCTTTTTCTGGAAGATTTTGTAGACACCCTCAAAGGGAGCCTATCCCTCGCCGCCCAACTGAACGGCGAATGGACGCAACCCCGGGGGAAGGTGCAAATCAAAGGAGAACAACTGGATCTGGTGGTTCAAAAACTGGAGCACGTCAGCCTGTCGGCGGTACTGGATGGAGAAAAGGCCCACATCAACGCCCTGAAAATCGATTTGGTCCCTGATGAATCGATCACGGGATCCGGCTGGATTTCCCGCCAAAAATCATTTGAATTTGAGCTGGCATCGCCGGGGATCGCCCTGGAACACATTGACAAAATCCGGCAGCAGAATATCGCCCAGGGGAAAATTGTGTTTGACTTCTCGGGTGCGGGCGACCTCGCCAACCCTCGAATTAATGGAAATATCGCCTTGCAAAATCTGCGGATCAGCGGCAAAGCCATCAAGGACACCACCTTGCGGCTCGACCTTCACGACCAGTTGGCCCGGATTACCGGCCGGCTCAATTTCGATCTTGACGGTCGGTATCACCTTCAGAAAAAAGATTTTTCGGCCTCCCTGCTTTTTGATCAAACCGAGCTTGCACCCTATTTCAAGCTCGCCGACCGGGAAGATCTGAGCGGAACACTGACCGGTAAAGTTCAAGTCTCGGGCAACACCAACGCCATCGGCCAAATCCGGGGAATAACGGATGTTTCGAACGTTGAGGTTTTTCTTAAAGGCCAAAAACTTTTGCAGGCCAAGAGTTTCAAGGTGCTGATGGCAAATGAAGAGATCTTTATCCCCGATTTGGATCTGGCTTTGGCCGCTAAAGGCCGGCTCGAAATCAAGGGCAAGGGCAAACTCAAAGGTCCCCTGGCCCTGGAAGCGACGGGCAATATACCGCTGGAGGTTCTGAATATATTTGTTGAAGACATTTTTGATAATACCGGAAACATTCTCCTTTCCGCCCGCTTGGAGGGAACCCTTGACGAACCCCAAATCCAGGCCGATGTTTATCTTGAAAAGATCGGATTCACCTTACCCGCTGTGTTTCATAAACTGCAAGGCATCAACGGCCGCATCGCAATGACACCCCGAACAATCACTGTAGCCGGCCTCCAGGGACGATTGGATGCCGGCCGCTTTGACCTGTCCGGTCACATCGATATTCAATCCATGCAACCGCTTCATTGGGATTTGGCGCTGAAGGTTACAGAACTGCCCGTTGCCATTCCGGATACCCTCGATATGCTGCTCAACGCCGATTTAAAGCTGCTGGGATCGCCGTCAAAATCTACGCTTTTTGGTGAAGCGATCCTGTTGGAAGGCGTCTATTACCGCAACATTAATTTGAGTCTTCTCCAGGCGATCGATCAAAAACAGCGCGAGCCTCTACCGGCCGGGCCAAAAAACATCCCTCTTTTTCTGAAGAATATGGATTTCAACGTTAACCTGAGCGCTCGCAAGCCGCTTCAGGTTGACAATAATCTGGCACGGCTGGATATCATGCCGGATCTGCACCTGACCGGGACTCTGGATACACCGGTCATCAGCGGCCGGGCCGCGGTCGAATCCGGAACCATTCAATACCGTAAAAATACGTTTATTATCAAAAAAGGGATTGTCGATTTTGTGAATCCTTATAAAATTGAACCGCTGATCGATATCGAGAGTGAAACCCGCGTTCAAGACTGGAACATCACCCTCAAGCTTGCGGGAACGCCGGATAACCTTGGTTTTCAACTAAGGTCCGATCCGCCCGAAGCAGACGCTGATATTATCTCCCTGCTGTTATTCCGGAAAACCACACGTAAACTCATCCAAGGCGAAGGCGGCATGACCCAATCCGCCGAGCGCCTTCTGGCCGAGATGATCGACATGACCTGGGGCGAGGATATCAAAAAAGCCTCGGGACTCGATATTCTCGAAATAGAAACCCATCGGAGCGGCGGAAAAATCGATCCAAACCGCACCAAGGTCACCCTGGGCAAAGAACTCTCGCGCCGGATGACCATAAAATATGCCCTGGAATCGAAAAACGGCGAGATGGTGCAGCGGGCCGTCAGTGAATATAAATTATTGGAAAACATTCTGGTAAACGGGTTTCAGGATAACAAAGGTATTTTTGGCGGAGAGGTAAAGTTAAGGCTGGAATTCCGCTAGCCCGAATATTTCATGAAAATCCTTCAGCAAACTGAGGTTTAATTATAAAGCAAATAGACTAAGGCAAATCATAACAGTAACATCCCAGTTACACTTTGTGCCCTGATTTTTTTAAGCTGAAAGATTTTCACCCGTTGGGCGCTGCCTGATGCGCTCATTTGCTTCGTTATCAGGGGCTTGCAGTAGTAAACTACGGCTGTGCCCCTGAGTGCCTTGCAAATGAACGCATCAGTCGCGTGAAAATCCGGGATAGTCCGAATATTTATTATGAAAATAACCACAGACTCACGCAGACGAACACAGACCATTTTCTCTGCCGACTCCCGCTGGTCAGACGGGACAGGTTTGGCAGAAAAAAGAATGATGTGTATGCAATTGAAGCAGATTGTTCAGGCGGGATTTTGTCTTGGGGTTTTGCTGGCTGTTTTCAGCGGCCTTACAGCATTTTCTCCGGTTCATGCCGGGGAATCCGCCGCGGCTTTATTTTCGGATAACGCTCCCATAGTTTCGGAAATTTTTTTCGAGGTTCGTGATGACTCATTCCGGCGCGAAAGCCTGACTTCGCTGGCCCGCAACCTCATCTTTATCAAAAAGGGGGATCGTTTTTCCGATGCACGCCTGCAAAACTCTCTGGAAGCCCTGAAGCTGGTGAAAACGTTCAGCCACATCCATGTGGATACCAGGCAGGAACCAGATGGGATCGTGCTTCTTTTTCGACTGACGCCTTACCGGCTGATCAAGGATATCAGGATCCGGGGGAAATATCCGCTTTTTGAACGGGACGTGCTCAATGCCATAACCCTTTATGCCGGGGCCCCGCTGGTCCCCGAAAAACTTGAGCAACAGGAAAAATTGATTGCGGCACGCTATCAGGACGAAGGGTACATTGCGCCAAAGGTTACCGTAAAGGCCCGGCAAGATCCCGCCGACGGCAATTTCGTAGTGGATGTCAATATCGATAAAGGCGCCTTTTATATTGTCGAGAATTTGGATATCAAAGGAAATACAGCCTTTGCCGATGCCAGGCTGCGCTGGATGATGAAAACCCGGACCGGGTCGCCCTTTGCCTGGCAATCCGGCCGCTTTTTTGAAAAAAAACTAAAAGAAGATATTCGCCGACTCATCGATTTTTATCGCCGCCGGCAATATCCGGAAGTCGTCATCGAACCCGCGACAAAAAAAGATCCGGTAACCGGTAGCGTCTCTGTAGTTTTAACCATCAACGAAGGCCCTTATTACAAGATTATCTTTGAAGGCAATCACGCCTTTGGAACGCACCAATTGAAAAAAGATCTGGTGCTTTTTACGGAAGGCAATCAAAACGACCTGGGGCTGAAAAAGAGCCTAAGCAAAATCAACACGCGGTATCGTAACGACGGGTTTTTACAAGCCCGGATAACCATCGAAGAAAAAAAAGAAGACCAAGACGGCCGGAACCTCCGTGTCCTGCGCCTGATCATCGCTGAAGGACCCCGCTCGATCGTCGACTCGATTCACATTGCGGCAAATAGCGCCCTCGATGAAGATAACATCAAGAAGCAAATGCTGACCCGGTTGCCGGGTTTTCTGGAAAAAGGCGCCTTTGTCCCAGAAACACTGCAAGAAGATCTGGCCGCGATCAAGGCGCTGTATCTAAAACACGGATACATGGACACCCAAGTCCGGGCAATTGAGAATCACAATCTTGACAACCACAAGGTCGCGCTGAATCTCGACATTACGGAAAACGTCCAAACTCTGGTCGATTCGGTCAGCATCACGGGTCTGTCCGCAATCTTAAAGAAGGAAGCCGAAGCGGCCCTGACGCTGAAAACGGGCGAGCCGTTTCGAACATACATGCTTCAAAGTGATGAAAACGCCCTGTCGGCTTTGATTTCTGAAAAAGGGTACCCGCATGTCAAGGTCCAGAGCGAAGTGACTATCCGTCCGGACCGCTCCAAAGCCGATATCATCTACCATGTCGACCAAGGGCCTTACGTTACCATGGGACAGATCTTTTTCAGCGGGAACCTGCGAACGCATGCAAAGATCCTTTGCAACGAAATTTCTTTAAAGCCGGGCGAGCCGTTTTCCCTGAAGCGGATGCTTGAGGCGCAACGCAACATTCGCAGCTTGGCTATTCTGAATTCGGTTCGATTCAAAGCCGTCGGGCTTAAAGAAAAAGCCGACAACGTCGACCTAGTTGTTGATGTTGAGGAAAAAAAATCGTATTATGTTGAAAGCGGCCTTGGATATGAAAACGAAAAAGGAATGTTTACGCAGATTCGGGCCGGGGACCGCAACCTGTTCGGCGCCAACAAGGACGCCTGGACCTCGGGAGAACTCAGCCAGATTGGATACCGGGGCGATATCGGCCTGACGGAACCAAAGCTTCTGGGAACATCATTTTCGGCAACCACAGACCTTTTTGCAGAAGAACGGGCCGAGTTTAATCAGGAGTTCGGTACGCGCAGCCTGGGGCTGACAGCGGGATTCAGCCGAAAATGGCTCAAATATTATACCACCGGAGTAAGTTTTCGTTGCGAGCAAAGAGAGCAGTTTCTAAAGGACGATAGAATATCCCAAAACCGTAGTGAATTCGATCCCAGAACCATATTCGTAACAACACCTTCTATCCGCTACGACACCAGGGATTCTTTCATCCGCCCCAGGCAGGGTATTTTTTCAGCGTTATCTGTCGATATATCCAAAGGAATCAAAAACTCCTTAGATGATTTTGCCAAATACAATGTCGATTTAAGATTTTTTATAACTCCATTTGATCGCCTGACCCTGGCCTGTATCGGCCGGGCCGGTTATCTTGATCCTTTTGGTTCGGCCGCAACGATTCCTGAGGATCAGCTGTTTTATCTGGGAGGGACCTCCGATGTGCGGGGGTATGATGAAAACATGCTGCGCTTCGATACCGGCGGAAACCCTGTGGGCGGGCGCTCCGCCGTTTCCGGGACCCTGGAAGTCAGGTTCGATTTGGGGCCCAACTATGAACTGGCCGGATTTTACGACATCGGGCGTTTGAACAAAACGCTGAACGCAACCGGTTCAGGCGGGTTGCGTTCCTCGGTGGGTGCCGGGCTGCGTTATATCACCCCCATCGGTCCCATCGGCCTGCTTTACGGGCACAAACTCGATCGCCGGGAAGGTGAAAGCTACGGCCAGTTCCACTTTTCAATCGGGTATACGTTTTAGCGTTTGTAAGGAGAAGAACATGCGTCCCTTCATTAAGTGTGTAATGAAGATTATTTTATTTTTAAGTATTACGTTCTGGTCAATGTCACCAGGTCTTCTTTGGGCCCAAACAGGTTTGAATAAAGCCAATGGCATGGCAACCGCCCCGGCCCAAAGCGCCAAACAGGATGCCGCAACTCAAGAAACCGTTGCCAATCAATCCAATGGCAATGCCGAAAGCCCCGGCATAAAACCCAAGGTTTTAGATCAGGCCGGTGAAAGTTTAGGAAAAAATATCGATAAATTAAGCCGCACGGCTTCATCCAAAATCGGCACATGGATCGAAGTCGAAACTTTGGCAGGGATTACCTGGCTCAAACTGTTTTTTTGCCTGGTTTTGACCTTTGTGGTGGTCGCGGTTGAGCGGCTGCTGCGCTGGCTGGTCAATGCCGCGATTCAAAAAATACCTCCCGAAGCAGATGCTGTCTCATGGCGGCAGCATTTTCTTGAGGCCCTCTCCAGGCCGCTTTCCCTGTTTGTCTGGTCTTACGGCATTTATGGCGCCCTATCGCCCTTGTACAGCCATTTTAAGACACCCGACGGAACCAACCTGGTATATATGGTGGCGCAAAAAGCGGCCGACGTCGGCGCAACCATCGCCCTTTTCTGGTTTATCCTCCGCTTGGTACAAATCCTGGATGTGTACCTGAAAAAATGGGCGGCCGGTACTGAAAGCACCTTGGACGACATGCTGGTTCCGATTGTCGCCAAAACGCTGCGGCTGTTCATTATTGTGATCGGCGGCATCATTGTGGTTCAAAACCTTACCGGGCTCAAAATCGGCCCCCTGCTGGCGTCCCTGGGAATCGGCGGCCTAGCCGTGGCTCTGGCGGCCAAGGATTCCATTGCCAATTTTTTCGGAACCCTGACCATCCTGTTTGACAAACCGTTTCAGGTCGGGCAGCGGATCACCATCGATCAATACGACGGAACCGTTGAAAACGTTGGTTTCAGAAGCACCCGCATTCGGACATTGACCGGTCATCTGGTAACCATCCCCAATGAAAAGCTGGTGAACTCCTCTCTGGAAAACATCGGGGAGCGACCTTACATTCGATGGCTCACCAACATCGGTATTACGTATGATACGCCGCCGGACAAGATCGAAAAGGCCGTGCTCATGATCCGGGAAATTCTCGACAATCACGAAGGCATGAAAGATGATTTTCCGCCAAGGGTCTATTTCAACGGCTTCAATGACTGGAGCCTGAATATCATGGTGGTTATCTGGTATCATCCGCCCAATTACTGGGACTTTCAGGCCTGGCTCCAGAAAACCTGCCTTGAAATCATGCGCAGGTTCGAAGCCGAAAGTATCGATTTTGCGTTTCCGTCCCGCACGATCTATATGGCCAACGATGATAAACGCCAGCTCAAGATGGTGATGTTGAAAGGGCAGGAATCATAATTTGGCGTCTTGAGAAAATCCAAAAGGAATCAACGCATGGAAAAATTTATAAAAAGAACCTCCAAGAAGGCGGGGGCTCCCCCGGGCACGCTGGTTCACATCGGAGAAAAGAGGGAGGAAAAAACACAAATCACCCTGATTAACTATGATGCGGAACAATTGCAGGAACGGGTCATCGACACTATTGAAGAAGTATTTCCGCTTAAAGAGCTGCCTACCGTCACCTGGATAAACATCGACGGGCTGCATCAGATCGACATCATCGAAAAAACCGGTCGATATTTCAACATCCATCCGCTGGTTCTGGAAGATATTTTAAATACCGGGCAGAGACCCAAGGCCCAGGAATTTGAGGATTGCATCTTTGTGGTTTTAAAAATGCTCTATTATAACGAAAATCTCGAAGAAACCAGGGGGGAGCAGTTCAGCCTGGTATTGGGAGAAAACTACCTGATATCATTTCAGGAGACGCACGGTGATGTCTTCAATACCATCAGAGATAGAATTCGTAATCCCAAAACCCGGATGCGCAAGGCCGGATGCGATTACCTGGCTTATACCCTGATCGACGCCATCGTGGATAACTACTTTATCATCCTGGAAACCCTCGGGGAAACGATTGAAACGCTGGAAGATGAGCTTCTTGAAAATCCCGGCCGCGAAACCCTGCACACCCTGCATGAAATGAAGCGTGAAATGATATACATGCGCAAGCAAATCTGGCCGATCCGCGAGATCATTAACACTTTGATCAAAAGTGAATCCCCTCTGATCAACGAGTCAACCCGTGTATACTTTAAAGACATTTACGATCACACGATTCAAGTGATCGATACCATCGAATCTTACCGGGACTTCCTGGCGGGCATGCTGGATATTTATCTTTCCACCGTGAGCAACAAAATGAACGAGATCATGAAGGTACTGACAATGATTGCCACCATCTTCATCCCCATCACGTTCATCGCCGGAATTTACGGCATGAACTTTAAATATATGCCGGAACTCGAATGGCGCTGGGGTTATTTTTTGCTCTGGGGCATCATTGCCGTCATCGTGGCGATAATGATCGTCTTTTTTAAAAAAAGGGATTGGATATAATCCTTGCAGGAAGTAAAAGATGAAACCTAAACCGAGCGAATTTCCAAATCTCCCCGAGCGCTTGAGCGGGCTTGAGGAGCTGGCCGATAATCTCTGGTGGAGCTGGCACCCCGGCGCCAGAATGCTTTTTAAAATGCTGGACCGCCAAGCCTGGAAGGAAAGCGGTCATAATCCCGACAAGCTGCTCAGAGAAATGCCGGCCGAAATTCTGGAGGCGGCCGCCGGCAACGAAGACTACTTGCGCAATTATGATGTTGTGCTCTCCCAATTCCGCCGGTACATGGCAAATACAACCTGTCAGTTTCTGCATTTTGTTCCGGATCCGAACACCTATGCGGTCGCCTATTTCAGCGCCGAATACGGGCTGCATCGTTCGTTGCCGTTTTACGCCGGCGGCTTGGGGTTTTTAGCCGGCGATCATATCAAGGAATGCAGCGATCTGGGTGTCCCGCTGGTGGCAGTCGGTTTTATGTATCCGCAAGGGTATCTCCATCAGAACATTCGTGAAGACGGCTGGCAGGAACATATCCACGAAACCATCGATCAGAATGCGGCCTCGATTTCCAGGGTTTTTGACGATAAGAATCGGCAACTCGTTGTCCGGGTTCCCTTTATCGAGCCCGCCATCCATGTGGGCATATGGAAAGTGCCGGTGGGGCGGGTTTCCCTGTATTTGCTGGACACGGATATCGAACAAAATGATCCCTGGAACCGCGGCATTTCGGCCCGTCTTTACATCGGCGACATCGAACAGCGCCTGCGGCAGGAAATCGTTTTAGGCATCGGCGGAGCTGAAGTGCTAGAGACCTTGGGGATCAAACATCACCTGCTGCATCTCAACGAAGGGCACGCCGCCTTTGCCCTTCTGGAACGCATTCGCGACCGGGTTCAGCAAGGAATGCCCTACTCCCAGGCCCTTGAACAGGTTAAAAATACCACCGTTTTCACCACGCATACCCCGGTTCCTGCCGGTCATGACGTTATCCCGTTTTATTTGATGGAAAAATATTTTAGCGCCTACTGGCCGGCTCTGGGGCTTGACCGCGACAGCTTCCTGCAACTGGGAATTCATCCCGAGCAACCGCATGCCGGTTTTAACATGACGGCGTTCGCCCTCAGGTTGGCGGCCTTTCGCAACGGTGTCAGCCGGCGGCACGGCGAAGTGTCCAGGCGCATGTGGCAAAGTCTCTGGCCGCAAGCCTCCGAGTCCCAGGTTCCCATCGATCACATCACCAACGGGGTACATGTCCCCACCTGGATTGAACCAAAAATTAAACGCCTTTTTGATACCTATCTGGGTCCCGAATGGCTGCCGGATCACGAAAATCCGCTCGTATGGGAGCTTGTTGAAAAAATTCCGGATGAAGAACTTTGGCGAACCCATTACTGGTTAAAGATCAAATTGATCGATGCAATCCGGGAGCGCTCTCGCCGGCGCTGGACCCAGGATCGCCTCAGCCCGTCCATAGTCATTGCCGGCGGAACCCTGCTTGATCCCTCGGTGTTAACCATCGGTTTCGCCCGGCGATTCGCCACCTACAAACGGGCCGACCTAATTTTTTATGACATGGATCGTTTGAAAAAGCTTCTAAACGACCGCTGGCGGCCTATCCAGATTGTCTTCGCCGGCAAGGCGCATCCGGCCGACGACCCGGGCAAACGCATTCTTCAAAAGGTGTTTAATGCCGCCCGTGATCCTGAAACCGGGGGGCGCATCGCCTTTGTCCAAGACTACGGAGAACAACTGGCGCAATACCTGGTCCACGGTGTGGATGTCTGGCTGAACACGCCGCTGCCGCCCCTGGAAGCCAGCGGTACCAGCGGAATGAAAGCGGCCCTCAACGGGGTGCCCCAGCTGAGCATCATGGACGGTTGGTGGATCGAAGGCTTTAACGGCCAAAACGGCTGGACCTTCGGTAATCATTCAGTCGATGGGAATCGAGACGCTGCGGATGCCGCCGAGATCTACCGCATCCTTGAAGATGAAATTATTCCGCTGTACTATGACGTATCCGAAGACGGGGTGCCTGGGGGCTGGGTCAAGGTTATGAAGAATTCCATCAAGAGTAATGCCGCCAAATTCTCCGCCCGGCGGATGGTCAAGGAGTACCTCGAGAAGTTCTATGCCAAAGGTCTTCAAAATGTTACAGGAGTATCAACATGACACCGAAACGTATTGCTTTAATAGCAATTGCCATTCTGTTTGCTGTTTTCATCCTTCAAAATGCTCAGGTAGTTGAGGTTCGATTTTTATTCTGGGGCACCGAGGCTTCCCGGGCGATTGTGCTGCTGGTAACCTTCTTTATCGGCCTTGTTACCGGATGGCTGACCGTTTGGAAACATAAAAAACCTGCCGGGAATTACCGTAAAAATAATGAAAGGCCTTTCAACTAGTCAAGGGCCTTTTTTTTATTCGTTTTGGGGCCGGCTCACATCTTCCGAATACGCTTTAAGGAGCTTCCCGGAGCCGACACCGCAGCTTATGACGGTCCTGATCGCCTGGTCGGCCGACACGTTCACCGGATAAACATTATCCTGACTTAAGTGAAAAACAAATCCGGTCGTCACATTCGGTCCCGTAGGCACAAAGACGGTGCACAGACCGCCCGGATGCTCATCGGTGACAAAGCCGGTCATTAAGGTGTCGTTCTCAAAGGCCCGCACCAACACCACCGGTGAAAAGGGAAATTTCTTTTTGCCCAGAAACTGCATGACCGTTTCTTTAATGATGGAGTACCCCGGCGCAAATTTCAAAATGTAAGCCTCCAGGCTCTCCTGAATAAATATCCCCAACCGGGTTCTTACGACAACCCCGACGAAAAAGCATCCAAACAGGATAATGGCGATAACAATGGCATCGGCAAAAACCACCTGAATATTGGATTTTGCAAAAACCAGGGTCGTCAGGGGACGAATGATACCGGTAACCATCATAAACAGCCACTTGAGGAGAAACGCTGAAAGCGCTACCGGCAGAATAACGGCAACGCCACCGATCAAAGAATTCTGGATGAAGGTATTGAATCGACTCATTTGGAAACATTTCCTTTCATTTTAGCGAAATTCTTCCTTAGCCTTATACAGACAACGATCCGGATCACACACGATCGTATAATTCAAGTCAAATCCCGTTGCAAAAACAGCGGCATGTGCATCGGCCTTATGATTCCGGCCTCATGAATGTTCCGGGAGTTTTCCTGCCGTACCCGATTCGGCGGACGACTTTGCTTGATCGACGATGTTTCGCTCGAAGCTAACCTGGGTAATGCGGTGCTCTTGCATGGATTCCACAATGATTTTACACCCGGGCAGTTGCAGCGTATCGCCGACTTCAGGTACTCGATCCAGATGCTGATAAATGAGTCCTGTCAATGTTTTATAATCTCCGCTGGGGAAGGAGAACTTGATCATCTTTTCCAAATCCTCCAGATAGATACTCGGGTCAATCAGAATTTTCCCATCTTTGTCCTTGGTTTTGATAAGTTTTGGCGTCCGTGAGAATTCGTCTTCGTATTCGCCCACCACTTCCTCCAGGATGTCCTCCAGTGTGACGAGACCGGCTGTACCGCCGAACTCATCGATGACGATGGCCATCTGCCGTCTCTGAGCTTTGAAGTCTGCAAGCAGGGAGCTGAGAGACTTGGTTTCCGGAACCATATAAGGCGGCAGCGCAATTTCGCTGATAGGCAGCTCAATCTTTTGCGAGCCCTCTTCAGCGCTAAAATGATTTAAGACTTCCTTTATCGAAAGGATGCCCACGATATTGTCGATATAAGTGTCATAGACCGGGTAACGATTGTGTTTTTCTTTGCGGAAAATCTCAAGGAATTCTCTAATCGTTAGGTCTTTGCGCAGACCGACGATTTTGGTGCGCGGTGTCATGATTTCGCCCACGGTGTGTTCTTCGAGGTCGAAAACACCCTGGATCATCGCGGTCTCCTCCGGTTCCAAGATGCCTTCGGATTCACTTGCAATCAAGATTGTGCGCAGTTCCTCTTCCGAGATGGATAAGTGTCCGGCGCTCGGACCGGCCAGATCCTTTTGCCCAAACAGCCTCAAAAGGCCGTTGGAAGCAGTATTCAGCAGCCAGATGGATGAGGAAAGCAGACGGTAAAGGCCATTGATCGTTCGCGCGACAACGAGACTGGTCCGCACCGGTTTGTTGAAGGCATAAACTTTCGGGGCTAACTCTCCCCCAACGATATGAAGGACTGAAATGAAAATAAAGGCGATCACCTGGGCGGTTGTTCTGACGGCATATTGGGCGCCGGCAGGAGGTATAATTGCCGAAAGATGGGCGACAACAAAATCAATTAACGGGCTCAGCAGCGTAGTAAACGTAGCAATCCCGATGGCTCCGAGGCCCAGCGACATCAGCGTGATGCCAATTTGGGTTACCGAATAGAAACGCTCCGGTTGGGAATGCAGAATCTGCACGATCTTCGCGGCGGCGTCACCATGTTGGGCAAGTTGATGGATACGACTGCGTCGCGCTGAGGTGAGCGCGATTTCCGCGCTCACAAAAAATGCATTGCCCATGATGAGCAGGGCGACCCCCACTAATTTTATAAAAATAAAAGAATCCATCCTTATCTCCTGTTCGACCGGTAAAGCTCCCCGCCGCCAGCGGAATATAGGCTTCTCTCCGACAAGCTGCAGGGTATCCAGGCGAAGGCGAATAAACCTTTAACCCGGATATTTTATCACTCTCAATTTTTAACAAAAACTAATATAATATACTGTATTTTAAATAAATATAATATCTCTTAAAAATTTTCAAGAAAAATTCCAATTAATTCTCCCCCAGCATTGGGGTCGATTAACTCAAAGCGAATTGCCAACAACAAGAAACACTATTACGTGCGCGGATGTCTTGATCGTTTAGAATTCTTTTATCAAAACGATAAGATTGATGAATTCGTAAAAGCCCAAAATGTCGCTTAAACGTCATTCCTGCGAAAGCAGGAATCCAAAAAATTCAGTCTGTTATGGACTCCCACTTTCGCGGGAGTGACGCGATTTACGACTTTTTACGAGCTTATCAAGATTAGCATAGTGAGATTAGCTGCGGCAAGATAGAGTTTGAGTTAGGGCTTATTTCCCTAACGTCATTGTCAGATAGAGCGTGTTCCCACGCCGGTAGACCAAAAAAAGCATGGTGTCGCCCGGTTGATATTCCTGCAGCTTGACGGCAAATGTCTTTAAGTCCTTAATCGGCGTCCGGTCGATCTCAAGAATAATGTCTCCTGGCCGCAAATCGGCATCCGCTGCTATGGAATTGGGCTTTACCTGCATGACAAGCAGTCCTCTGGGAATTGACAGCCCGAAGTTCCTGGCCAACTCGGGCGTAATCTCATCCAGGACCATACCCAGATCCGGTGTGGTTTCACCGGCGACCTGGGACTCTTTCTCCCTTTCCATTTCTTCGATAATTACCTTCTTGCTGACAGTGATGCCGTTGCGGATAATTTTCAGCGTAACCTTCTTGCCGACCGCCGTAGATGCCACGATATACGACAACTCATGCATCTCTTTTATTTCTTTACCGTCAAAAGACACAATCACGTCTCCTCTGATGATCCCGGATTTTTCGGCCGGGCCGCCGGCAATCACATCCGAAACCAGAGCGCCCTTTTCATCCTTGAGGTTCAGCTTTTTTTTCAGATCAGGCGTGATTTTTTGCATCATAACCCCCAGCCAACCCCGAATCACTTTACCTTTTTGAAGCTGGGGCAGCAGGTCTTTGACCATATTCACAGGGATGGCGAACCCGATGCCGACACTTCCCCCGCTTTGGGTAAAAATTGCGGTGTTAATTCCGATCACTTCTCCGGCGGTGTTTAAAAGCGGTCCGCCGCTGTTGCCGGGATTAATGGGCGTATCGGTCTGAATAAAATTATCGTAAACACCGGTGCCGAGTTGCCGGTACTTGGCACTTACAATTCCGGCGGTCACCGAGTTGCCCAAACCAAAAGGATTCCCAATCGCAATCACCCAGTCCCCTACCTCGACCCTGTCGGAATTGCCGAGTGGAAGGGGTGCAAGCGGGCGGTCCGGCTCAATACGGATAAGCGCCAGGTCCGTCATGGAATCACGACCGACAATTTTGGCATCAAATTCTTTGTCATCCCACAGCCGCACCTTAATTTCATCCGTCTGTTCCACCACATGGTTGTTGGTCAGAATAAGGCCGTTCCGGTCGATAATAAAACCGGTCCCAAGACTCTGTTGCTTAAAGCTGTATGGTATCTGCCCCCCGAAAAACCGTTCAAAAAAATCTTTCATAGGATCGTCCTGATCAAAAGGCAAGGAAGATGACCCGCCCTTCTCTATGACTTGCACGGTGCGGATATTCACCACCGAGGGACTGGCTTTTTTAACCAATCCGGAAAATGATCCCGGAACAGACAAAGGGTTCAAAGAGGTTTTGGATTCCTGGGCTGCACTCTGAGATATCAGCACAACGACGATCAAGCCGCCTGCCAAACACCCCGCTATCCACGCACACATTGACTTTGGCCTCAACATTCTGCGCTTATTGAACATAATGACCAACCTAGTCCGGATTTTTCGGGCTAGTCCTTTCCGCTAATGGGTTCAAAGAAAAAATACTATACTCCGGCTGCGATTTGTCTCGGCGTCATTTCTATAATCCACCAAAATTCCAGCATATTTCGTCATATGATTCACTTTCGTATAATAGCAACAGACGTGCCAATAAAACAACTAATTGATATTAATATTTTATTTTTATTATAATCCATTTTGAGAATTATTGGTTCTTATTTGATCAACAAGGCCTTTGCATAACTCAGGGACAAAGAGGGTAGCTTGTGGATAACTATTTAAAATTTCATTTAAACTAATGATAAGAACTATGAATTCCGATTTAAAAGGTGAAGGTGCCTATAGCGGCAAGCTGAGAGATGTGATCTTTACCATTACCACGCTGACCGAACTGCCCAAGTTGAAAAACGTGATCTTTAACATCGATCCGGAAGCGTTTGTGGTGGTGAACAGCACCCTTGAGGTTTTGGGAAAGCGCCATGGAACCAGAAAGCTTTACTTGCGACCTACCTTGATATGCACTTGCACATCAGGCCATCTTTTGTCTGCCGGTTGTATATCATAAGATCCGATGATCTTACAAAAAAGCATGGTATCCTCCTTGATACCCTCCAAGTATATCGGGGTCGTCATCAAGCTGATTTCGCCTTTTTTACCCATTCCGGCGGGATACAACGCCTTCACTTTCTTTGGACTGACATCTACAGATACAACTTCCAAGCCCTGAGGAAGTCTGCCGACCAGTTGAGCGTTTACAATTAATTCTTTTTGCAAAATTTCTTCCAGCAAAATCGATAAGCTGGCAGGCTCCATGTCGAGTATTCGAACCTTTTTGGGCAGTTTAATGCTCTCCTCATTAACAGCAAGGGTTTGCCGGCCTGCCATAGCGTCAGACAAATTAATCTTAACGCTTGCCTGGGAAGCTCCAAAAGCATCGAGGTCCGGCTTGGGACCGGCCACACGAAGCTTGACCTCCGTCGGCTTATTCCCGACCATGACGAGGTTTTGAGGAATAGCCGTATATTCGACCGGAACAACAACGCTTCTTTCAAATATGCGGGCATAAGATGTCGCCAGGGTCGCCCAAAACAACAAGGCCAGGACTGCACTGAGGCAAATTTCAGGAAGTAATTTCCATTTATACCGTTTAAAGGATGTCATCGCTATAAAGGAAGACGTCTTTTGCCAATGGGACTCGATCGTTGAACAGAGCTCGTTTTTATCTCCGGCTGTTTTTAATCTACCTCGTAAAAAGGTCGTAACGCTCCCTTTTTCCTCCGAAACCGCCACAACCAGCGCATCGGTCACTTCGGAAAGACCCATGGCGGCATGATGGCGTGTTCCGAACTCGCTCGAAAGTCTATTGGTTTTCGAAATCGGCAGCCGTACGCCAAACTGGACAAATCTCCCATTTTCAATGATCAGGGCGCCGTCATGCCCGGGCGAGTTCGGATCAAAAATGCTCATGATAAGTGGAAGACTGGGCTCGGCATCGAGCGCAAAGCCTCCGGCCAGCCATTGTCTGACAGGCTCCTTGCCCGGGCATACTATGATCGCTCCCCGCTTTTGTTGGGTTAGGGCAAAGACAGCATCGCTGATCAACCCGGAAAAGTCGGATCGCCTCTCGCCGGCCTCGTTTCGTCTGAGAGATACGGCCCTTTCGAAAACCTTTCGAATTTCAGGCTGGAAAATGACAATGATGCCCAGTACGGCGACCTGGCTGAGATTGGAATAGATCCAATTAATTCCCTCAAGTTCGAGAAGATTGGCGATCAGAAAAACCGTCACGGCGGTTAAAATGCCCAACAGGACTCTCCAGGTCCCCAGCGTGCGAAAGGTACGATAGATTAAAAAAATCAAGGTCGCAATCAGAAAGATATCCAGGACCGCCTTCCAACTCAGCATTTCCTTGAGAACTTTGGTCAACAATAGAAGCTTATCCACGTTTTGCCTCTCAGCAGATATACACCTAATCAGGTGAAGCTCCCTGCCTCAAAGGTACGGAAGTTCTGACGTGCGTCAGTGTCTCGCGGCAGGGGGCCGTCCGCTCAAAATCCGATGATTCGTTGTTTGTTTTCGATTATATCAAATCAAATAACGAATCACAAATAACAAATGACTCCCGCTTGAGCCTCAGCGTCCAGCCGAGGTTCACTGTGTTTGACATGCAGGCCGCATTTGACTATAATCTCAAGGTCGTATAATAAAAAACTATGAATATCCGTATAATAAAAAGCTATAAATATATGGACCATCCTGAAATCAAAAGCGAATCCCGATCGCTTAAAACAGGCTGCCGCAATATCGGTTAACTTCCCATGAATTTTCACTCTAAAACCGCCTTCAAGAATTCAATTTATGACGGCCTGTTTGCCAACATGTTTGCAACCCTCACGGGAGGGGTGTTTTTGACCGGCTTTGCGCTTTACCTTGAAATGAGCGATCTTGTTATCGGCCTTCTGGGTTCGATACCGTTTCTGGTTACGGTTTTTCAGTTCCCTGCATCGTATTTTGTCAGTAGAAACGGCCACAGAAAACAGGTCACCTATTGGGGTGCGGCAATCGCCCGCCTCATCTGGATTCCCATTCTGATGACGGCACTGATGCCTTTCCTGTCCAATGTTGCCAAGTGCTTGGTCATTTTGGTCCTATTTTTTTTATCCCATACGTGTAATTCGATCAGCTATGTTTCGTGGCTGTCCTGGACTTCTGATCTGGTTCCGGACGTCTTTCGCGGAAGGTTTTTTGGAACGCGAAATATGTTTTGCGGCCTTGGAGGTATGGTCGCCATGCTTTTTTTTGGAAACATCCTGGACTTTCTCAAGAGTCATTCACCCCTAGGTTTGCCCGTCGGATTCAGCATTACTTTCATGTCGGCCGTGTTTTTCGGAATATTGAGTCTTTATTTTATGAAACAGGTTCCAGACCTCCCCGCTGCCCGACCTGCAATCCGGAGCTCCCTCCGGAGCCTCGTATATCTTCCCTTTTCAAACCGTAATTTCCGGAACTTTCTGATCTTCACTTTTTTTTGGAGCTTCTCGGTATATTTCGCCAGTCCCTTTTTCACCCTTTATTTTCTTAGAGACCTGAAATTCAGTTACGGCTTTGTCGCCGTTTTGGGTATCATTTCCGGCTGTGCAGATTTGGTCGGAATGCAACTTTGGGGCCTGATTTCCGATAAGGTTCGAAACAAAGCCGTTATTCAAATTGGCGGCTGGGTTGCAATTTTTCTTCCGATCGCTTGGGCCGGCGTGAGTCCCGACAACGTGGTCATACCTGTTTTTCTCCATCTTTTCGGCAGTGGATTCTGGGCGGGAATCAACCTGTGCATGAACAATCTACTGCTGAGGATCTCGCCCCAAGAAAACAAGGCGTTCTTTCTCTCTAGTTACGGCATCGTCGGGGGAATCGGTGCAGCCATAGCTCCGGTTGCGGCCGGCCTGGCACTCAAGCCCTTGCTCAATCTTGATTTCCAGTTTTTCGGACGGCAGATCGTCCCGCTCCAAATTGTTTTCCTGACCTCGACATTGCTTCGATTATTGAGTTTTCAACTTTTCAAGTATATTCACGAACCGGAAGAAGTACCTTTGGGCCAACTGGTGAGGGTCTTAAGGAATGTCCGCGGTCTGAATCTGGCAACTGGATTCAATTCCCTGCTGCATCCGTTCGTTGAAATAACCTCAAAAAAGGATCAGCCTTAGTCTAACAGATTCATCCGTTTTAAAAACCAAAAATTGGCCGGGCCGGGCCACCGCAGCCTATTTTTTTTCCTTTATCTCAAAGCGGGTGTCGGCATTGACAAGGCGGAATTCCAGGGGTCTCTGGGTGTCGAGATGGACATCCCGCTGGGGGAAGGCAATCACAATGTTTGCCGCGCGGAACAGTTCATCGATGCGGAAACGGATGTCGCTTTCGATCGTGCGCCGATCCATGATACGGCTCATGCTGATCCAGAAGTAAAGATCAAATATCAGGGCATTGTCGCCGAAATCATTGAAGAGCACAAAGGCGGCGGGATTCTTTCTTACCCGTTTGTGCTCGTTCGCCACTTGCAGCATAATGCGCTCCGCCTCGCGAACCGGAGACCCGTAAATTACTCCCACCGTCACATGTGCCCGGACCTCTTTGTCTGAAAGGGTCCAGTTGATGATGTTTTTCTCCAGAAAACTGCTGTTGGGTACCAGGATATGCACATTGGCACCGGTGCGAATCCGCGTGCAGCGCGCACCGATCTCTTCCACCATGGCGAAGTTTCCTTCGATTTCAATCAGATCGCCGATTTTTATCGGTTGCTCCGCCATGATGATGAAACTGCTGATAAAATTATTAATCAGGTTCTGGGCGCCGAATCCTACGCCGATGGCAACGGCACCGCCCAAAAAGGTGAATAACGTAAGGGGAATGTTGACGACCCGCAGGGCAAAGAGCACGATCAGGAAAATGGTAAAATAATCAGTTGTTTTTTCAAAAGCTGCGGTCGTGGTCTCTTGCAATTGGGTACGGCTTAAAAGACGGCGGGTCGTCAAAAGGGCTTTGTCAGCCAGGCTTATCGCAAGATTGGCCGTCTCTGCTTTGTGTTCGGCCGTGGCCAACTGAGCGAGGATCGTATCGTAAAAACTCAGGGAATAGGGCGGTTCCCGGGAGATTTCTATCTGCTGCTGGACCGGCACCCTTTTACGTAAAAGGTCTTCTTCTTTCTCCAGAGCCGTCTTTTTTTTCAGGGCTGTATTCAGGCGCTGATAGACGGTCTCTAAATCTCGAACCTTTGTCGTGCGCTCTTGCACCTGGGAAAGCTTTACTCCCAGTTGTTGAGCGGTGCGATCGTTTTCCGCTGCTTCGGCCTCTGCCAATCTGCTTTTGATTTCCTTGATCTTAAGCTCGATGCTGCTCGCTTCGATCTCAAAGGGGACTTCCTGCTGGGTTGCCGGCGGGGTTGTCTGGTTGGCTTCCAGGGCGCTGGGTAAAGCCGGCCACAGGGCCGATGTCAGGCTGAAAAAAACAAGCATTACCGAACCGCCGATACCACTGAATTGGTAAAGCGTTCGGATTTTTAACAAGCGACTTTTAAAATGTCCGGCGCACAAGCACAATAGGTCCGACATGGTCACCTCTTCAACTAAAAACCTCATTCTTCCGATTAACCCAGGACTTCACCCATTCGGCTCAAATCATCCTTTTTGCCGATGACAACGATGACATCTCCGGATTCCAGTTTCTCCATCGGTGTCGGGTTAAAAATCATCTCATTGGATGGTTTCTTGATGGCCACGATAATGACCCCGAAATCCTGGCGGATATGGCTGTCAATGAGTGTTTTTCCAATGAAGCCGGATGTCGGGCCGATAACGGCTTCTTCCATTCTGAGCCCCAACTGGCTATTCATCATGGCGGTATCGATAAAATCCACCACGGTGGGTTTCTTTAAAATTTGAGCCATTCTTTTGCCCCCGAAAAGGTAGGGGCAAACAACTCTGGAAGCACCGGCCTTAAGAATTTTGCTTTCATTTTTCACATCCGACGCCCTGGCCAGAACAAAGACATCGGGTCTCAATGCCCTGGCGGTCAGGGTGATGAAAACATTATCCGAATCCGACTCGACCGCCGTTACGATTCCTCTGACCTTTTGGATTCCGGCCTTGTTCAAGGCTTCTTCAGAGGTTGCATCCATATTCAGGTATAGATAGTGTTCCTTTTCAAGTTGCTCGATTTTTGCCGAATTTTGTTCAATCACCACAAACGGAATCTTTTCAGCGGCAAGCTCATGGCTGATAATTGAACCAATTCGTCCGTACCCGCAGATGATATAATGGTTGCTTAACTCTGAGATTTGCTTTTCCAACTTTCTCCTCCCTAAGACCCTTCTCAATTCCCCTTCGACAAATATTTTGGCCACTTGACCAAGCGTATAAGTCAATACGCTGATTCCTGAAACGATGACGATAACGGTTAAGATGCGACCGGCCTGGGAAAGGGGTTTGATTTCAGAAAATCCCACCGTACTGATGGTAATGACAGTCATGTAGAAGGCATCAAAAACCGGCATACCTTCAAGCGCCACATATCCTATAGTGCCCGCAAAGATAACCGCAAGCAGGAGTATCAGTGCAATTCGTAGTTTGGAGTGGTCCATATTGCCAAAGTGTTCCCGAAAAAGTGTAATTATCAGTATTTACTGTAAGATCCGGCAGATATCATGCATGTGGATTTAAATAACACAGTGTAAACAGAAATGTAAATAGTTACATTTAGGCGGGCGCAAGCCGACAAGGCTCAGCGTTGCGGGATGCCGGTTGCAGCGCAGCGTAAATCCTGATTTATCGGGAATGCTGGATAAAATAAGGCATGCCACCCCGCACTCGCAGAGCGGGGTGGTCGTTGACCCCGGTTATTAATCTCTGACCGTGTAGGATGTTACGTTAATAAGTTTGACGCCTTCCTCTTCGGTCACTGTACCCGTTGCTTCTACGGTCTTGCCGATATTGTTTAACATATCGTTGCCCATATCCGTATCCGCCACCTCATATACAATGCCTTCCTCGGTAACGATCTGGTAACTGTCGTTGACCTTACCGATGACGGTAGTTTGATTGGCAAACACCTGACCTGAGAAAATCAAAGCAAACGTCAATATGCAAATTATTCCTGCAACAATCCACCGCGACTTTCTTTTCATCTCATGTCCTCCTTATTATTGTTACAATTTACAGGAACGAAACAAGCTCGTGCCGCTAAAAGACTCTAACCTATAGCAAAGTGGGTGCCAATAATATAACTAATTGATAATAAAGATATTAATTTCTTTATTATCAAAATTTAAGAACTGAGAGTTCCGATTGCTTCAACCAGGGACATTATGCCGTGTTCTCTAAAAGCACTGAATATGTTGTTATCTTATTGTAATAAAATTCAAAAATGATTCATGAATCGACGGTTCCGAATTATATAAAACGGGAACTATATGTTCGGCTTTTTATTGTGGGGGCCTGCTTTTTTTGCCTTGGCAATCTCGCCCAGGTAAAAATAATCTCATTTGCCTGTGTGGGTCTGTGGCTTATTAAAACAGGAACCAATAGTTCCGTGTCCGGACGATGAAAAATATAATACTAATAATATCAAGCGATTATGATTTTGGCATAACAGTTGCTAATAGCTGTTTTTACATCACTGCGCAAAAATGCTAAAAACGCAAACCCTTCTTCAGAAAGAGGCATTCTAGTTGGAAAGGGCCAACAACAACTTCGGTTTGAGAGGCAGTACCATCAAAACCACAGGTATCATTATTCCGATTGATTGGGATGAACACGGAAACCCTGTTACAGTCGTCCTTTCAACTTACGACGAACACGAGTACCTTATCGATGAGCGCCAAGGCAGGGGCAAAGAACTGCATCAATTGCTGCAACAGAAGATCAAAGTTGCCGGTGTGCTTGGCAGTATGATCGAAAATCGAAGAACAATCATGATAAAAAGCTACGTTCTCCTCTAACATGACCTTGAACTGCAACCGCTAAATATCCATCCCGAAAAAATTCATCAGGATCATATTCAACGACCGCCGGAGGACTGCATAGGAATAGTACCGCCTGGCCACTTCATAATTATGGTCCACCATCTTTTTTCTTTTTTCGGGCGAGTTTAAAACTTCCCTTACGGCTTGAACATTTTTTTTAGTAAGAAAGCCGTCCATGACAATCAGATCAAATCCCTTCGGTTCAATGTCCCTTACAAATGTGGCGTAGCGGTTAATCAACAAGGGCTTTTTAAAATAAACCGCCTCAAGAAACGCATTGCCGAAGCCTTCATATAGGCTGGGATAGGTAATGAAATCGGCATGCGGATAAATATCCCACAGCGTTGGTCTGCCCCGCTGATTCATTTCAATATTGAGGGGGTCTGAAACTCGTGTTTTCACCAATCTTAGATCCACTTCCCGCTCACGAGCAGTTTCTTGAAGCCATTCGGAGTATTCATAGCCTTCATCCCCTGCTTCATGGGAGATGACCAGCTTGTATTGAGGATCTTTCAGGTCTTCGACCAGTTCGATAGCATGTTCGATCCCCTTGCGTTGAACAATGCGGGTCGGTTGCAGGATGATATGGTCTTGCGGCTCGAGCCCCAATGCGTTGCGGAAGGCCATGGTTTGAGCTTCGTCCACTTCCGGCGGATTTTCAAAATCCAGTACGTTCGGTATAATAACAGATGAGATCCCCGTTCGAAGCGCAAGCTCTTCCTGGGCCGCGGAATTGATAACCACATGTTCGATATTCGTCAGGTTGGGGGGAAACGCCATGCGCAGGTAATCTCCAACCGCATTTACGGAAAACCGCGTCCTTTCCCAATAAAAATCATGGTGATGGGCAATCGTAGGCACCTGGGTTTCGGCGATAAGTTCGGTCAGTGCGATGCCCAAAGGAATATGCAGCGGAATGGTAAGCACATTCTGGGCGATTAGAAGATTCAGATTAAATTGTGAAATGAATGCCTTAATCTGAATCTTTAAATGGACTTTCAGATCATGGATTGCATCCGTCACGTCCGTGCTCCGGCTTTTGTGTCCGAATATCCGTTCGTTGATCCATTGATTCTTTTCGTGTTTAAAATGGGCCTCGGGAACAAGCAGACTATTGTGGGGATTCCGGTCCAGTTCCCCGGCAAACCAGAAACAGGTGTGACCGCTTTGTTTCAGAACTTCCGCCCACTTGCTGGCTTCCATTGTGACCCCGTCCGTGCCTGCAAAACGGGTGGAAATAAAGCCGATCTTTTTAGCCATGGATAGCTCTTTGCCTCCTATTACCAAAAATTGAAGATCCCTGCAGCCCCGCTATGCGGGATTTTCGCTGCGCTCCAATCCCGCCATGGCGGGACGGGGAATGCACTCGCTGTTGCAGTTCAAGTTAATTCGCTACGCTCACAATTAGCCGACCGCTTTTTTAGCCTTCTTCCAAAGTATCTCCAGCTCTTGCTGGGAAACGGCTTCTATGTTTTGATGATTTTCTGAAATCATCTTTTCCATGTATTTAAAGCGCTTTTCAAACTTGGTTGTAGAAGCTGCCAGTGCGGTCTCGGGATGGATGCGCGCAAACCGGGCAACGTTGACAAGTGTAAAAAGAATATCACCAAATTCCAGGGCTGCATGCTCCTGATTTCTTCCGGCCTGGTCATCCCTTGTTAACACGGATTTCAATTCGTCCCATTCCTCTTCGACTTTCCCGATGACGCCCGTCATATCATCCCAGTCAAAGCCTGCTTTGGCGGCCCGCTCGGAAATTCTGTAAGCACGCATCAAGGCCGGAAGCTTGGTTGGAACCGAGTCTAAGATCGACGCCTTGAAAACACGTTTTTTTTCTTTGCGTTTGATTTTGTACCACTGTTCTCTCACTGCTTCAACACCGGCTACCTTTTCGTTTCCAAAAACATGGGGGTGGCGGCGAATCATTTTCTCGCAAGTTACGGCAGCTACGTCTTTGATATCAAAAAGTCCCCTCTCCCGATACAGATGGGTGATGAAAAGGATATGAAACAAGACGTCCCCCAGTTCCTCGCAAACATCATCCGGATTTCCCGATTCAATGGCATCGATTAGCTCGTACAGCTCTTCCACCAGGTAAATCGCCAATGTCGAAGGGGTCTGCTTCTTATCCCAGGGGCATCCGTTTTCCCCCCTTAATGTCTCGATCAACTCAAGTAAGGCATTGATTCCCATTTTTTTTGCCCCAGTGATGATGGACCCGCAAAAAGCGGGCTCATTAGGTCTTAAGCTTGCTAGTGTCCATCCATAAATGGCATCTTTCGGCCCAGGACGGCGTTCTTACGCCTTTGCCAAGGCTTCGGCGGCACAAGCGCTTTTTTGCAATCCTCAACGTAGCGCGCTACGCCTGCGGTTGCAAAAAAGCTGCGGCCTTCCGTCTTCGCCTGAAGGCTTCGCCGCGACACGTGTCCCGAACCAAAATCTACAATTTCTGGATGGACACTTGCTAGCATAAATACGTTCCGACTGAATCGTTTCCTGAAACAATGATGGCACGCCGCCGGGTGATTCCGTTTATATCTTTTGTTTCCAGGCTTTTCTAAGTTCCGCGATTTTGGCTGTAAAATCATGTTTCATGTCTCTGGAAATGACTTTGGCCATTTTCTCGGAGATTAAGGTAACATAGGGGGCAAGCAGGGAATCTCTGACAACAGGTGCATTCTTGGGAAGAAAGGCCGTGAGGGTAATCAGCAGTACCGAGGCAATCAATATCCCTTTGATTATGCCGAACCCGGCGCCGCAGATACGATCAACCCAACCCAGAAAGGCAATTTTAAGGATATACTTGATGACCACACCCAGGATGCCGATTAGAATCAAGATGCCGCAAAAAATGATTAAAAAACTTATTATATTAAGATATGCAGTGTTGGATATCCATCTTGACAAGGGTTTTGCAAGCACCATGTAATAACTGTAAGCGGCATAAAAACCGCCCAAGACACCGATAATGGAGGACAATTCCTTAATCAGTCCTCTAAAAACACCCATTATCACACAAAAACTTAAAATAATAACAAGTATAATATCTAAAAAATTCATGACACACCTTCATAACATGCGCTGAACGCTGAATAAATTAAACTTTTAAACTAACAGAGCACATATTGGGAGTCAAGGTGTTTTTGTTTTTGACAGGCACTCCAAATTGCAGTTTGCAATCGCTTTTGAAGTTATGGTATGTGAAGATACTATACATGGCCCGGCCATTTTACGCGCCTGATGGGTTCATGTAAAACATATTGATTTAATAAAAAATATAAATCTGCTGAAAATTTTTTAAAATATTCGGGACAACCTAATATTGATAATGGACGATCATTCTGGCAGTCAACCGACTCAAATAACTTTTTCTGACATCGATCTGGTAAGGCAGCTTTTTGGCGAGTATAACAGCAACTTGCAAAGAATTGCAGCCGCCACAGGCAGTTCCATTCACGCCAGAGGCAATACGGTGTTTATTCAGGGAGACCCTATTGCCGCAAAGCTTGCAAAAAATGTGCTCAATCAACTGTACGGGTTGTTAAAAGAAAAATTTCCGATTTATCCCAATGATGTCGATTATGCCGTCAGGATTCTCAGCGGAAATGATTCGATTAAGCTCAAAGATATCTTTCTTGACACGATCTACGTGACTTCAAAAAAACGATCCGTCACTCCCAAAAGCCGAACGCAAAAAGAATACATTGACGCCATCCGCAGTACTGACATGGTTTTCGGAATTGGGCCGGCAGGCACCGGCAAAACCTATCTGGCCATGGCGATGGCGGTATCAACACTTTCAAAAGGAGAGGTTGACCGTATTATTCTTACCCGACCGGCGGTTGAGGCCGGTGAGGCGCTGGGTTTTCTGCCCGGAGATCTTGCCGAAAAGGTTGATCCGTACTTAAGACCCCTTTACGACGCACTTCACGACATGATGCGCTTTGAAAAGGTATCGAATCTGATCGAAAAGGGCGTTATCGAAGTGGCGCCCCTTGCATTCATGCGGGGCAGAACCTTGAACGACTCTTTTATTATTCTTGATGAAGCCCAAAATACGACCCACGAACAGATGAAAATGTTTTTGACCCGGATCGGATTCAACTCCAAAGCCGTCATCACCGGAGATATAACCCAGATCGACCTTCCGGCCGGAAAGCCTTCGGGACTCATTGAAGCCAAAAACATCCTCCAGGGAATCGACGGCATCAGGATTATCTTCTTTTCAAAAACAGATGTTGTCCGCCATGGATTGGTCCAAAAAATTATCAAGGCCTATGAAGATCTGGAAGCAAGCAAGCAGGAATTATCAACCCGAAACTCGACATGAATCCGGAAAAAAATAAAACCATATTAGCTAAGTTTTTGATCTCCAACAACTATGTTCACTGGAGTCTTCTTATCGGCATTACGATCGTTTTCACCATTTTTCTCTATCCGAACCTGGTTATCAAAACCTATCCCTATCAATTAGGAGATGTTGTTGAAAAGGATGTCAAGGCCACCAAAGATTTTCTGATTGAAGATCAGGAGGCCACAAAAACCAAACGCCGCGAAGCCATCGACAATGTATTAACGCTTTACGATTATGACGCAAGCCTTTCTACAAAAGTCCGCCGGAAGGTCAAGACAGCTTTTGGCGCGCTCAGGGCGCTTTTCGAACCTGAAAAAAGCAGCCAGAAGCAAAATCGATCCGAACCGCCCCAGGCCGTCGCAGAGCAATCCGCCGAAAGGGAAAAATCGATCCATGATCGTATCTGGCAGATGAAAGAGTATTTCGAACAAACTATCGGCATTACCGTCAGTGATGGGGCCTACAAAATTCTTGAAAATGAATCCTTTTCCGAAGATATCGCAGATCTTATCATCCAAATCACAACAGAAATTATAGATAACGGTGTGGTCGCCAATAAAGAACTGCTCCTCAGGGAAGCCGATAAAGGAATCATATTAAGGGATATCAGGACGAAAACCGAAACTGCCGTTTATAAGTTAAAGCAATTCTACGGCCTGGACCAGGCCAAAACTATGGTGAGGATTATTGGCCAGCCCCTTCTCAAAAACCGCAATTATGTCCTGGTTAACATGATCGTCGATTTTGTCCAAGGGCTCATACAACCCGATATAACCTTAAACAAAAGCGAAACCGAGGAACGCAAGAAAAATGCCGTTTTAGAAATCAAACCGATTTTTTACAAAATAAAGGCGGGGGAAATGCTTTTGCGCGAAGGAGAACGGGTTACCCAAATACAGCTTTTAAAGCTGAAAGCTTCCCAGGAAAGCGCAGAAACCGGACAGATTCTGGTAACCAGTATCGGCTCGGCCATGATTATTCTGTGCATTCTATTGACGACCTATATCCTTCATCTCAAACATCAAAGCCACATGGACCGCAGTCAAAACAAGCATCTTTTATTCATCGCCAGCGTGCTTATCACCTTTTTTTTCATTGCCAGGATATCAGCATCCTTATCCGAATCGGTAGCCCATTATGCATCTTTCGACCTGCCTGAATCATCAATTGCCCTCGGTATACCCCTTGCTTCAGGCGCCATGACCGTTTGCCTGTTTGTGGGTCTTGACCTTGCCATTCCTTTTGCCATGCTTATCGCCATCGGAACGGCGGTCATATTTAAAAACAGGTTTGATATTTTTATTTACTTTTTCATTAACGGCTCATTGGCGGCCTACTGGATGCAGAGTTGCCGGGAACGCAAAGTATTTATCAAGGCCGGCTTAAAACTCGGGCTGCTGAACGTGGCTCTGGCGACGGCCATCACCTTCTATATGGCTGATTTGTCGGGATTTAAAATCTTATGGGACTGGGCCTTTGCGTTCATGGGTGGTGTTGCCGCAGGGATTGTTACTGCCGGTATCGCCCCGCTGGTCGAAATCGCTTTTGACTATACAACCGATATCAAGCTTCTTGAACTGGCAAACCTTGATCAGCCCATTCTGCGCAGACTTATGTTAGAAGCTCCCGGAACCTATCATCATTCAGTCATGGTAGGATCGCTGGTCGAAGCGGCCGCAGCCGAAATCGGTGCCAACTCCCTGCTTGCCAAAGTGTGCGGATATTATCACGATATCGGTAAAATCAACAAACCGCTGTATTTCGTTGAAAATCAAACCGACGGCATCAATCGGCACGATAAACTGGCGCCTTCCATGTCCAGCCTAATCCTGATCTCTCACGTCAAAGACGGTGTCGAAATTGCAAAACAGAACAAGCTGGGCCAGATCATTATCGATACCATCAGGCAATCCCACGGAACCAGCCTTATCAGTTTTTTTTATGAAAAAGCCAAAAAACTAAAAGGCGAAGATGCCGTTAAAATTGAGGACTTTCGATACCCTGGTCCAAGGCCCCAAACACGGGAAGCCGGCCTTGTCATGCTAGCGGATGTGGTCGAAGCCGCCTCGAGAACCCTCGCCAATCCGACCCCGTCCAGAATCCAAAAACATGTACAAGATATGATCAACAAGATTTTTTCGGACGGTCAGCTCGATAATTGTGAACTGACCCTGAAAGATTTGCATAACATTGCAAAAAGTTTCAACAAAATATTAAACGGAATATATCACCATCGCATTGAATATCCCGAGCAAGTTCTCTTGAGCAACGGAAAAGGAAAAAATGGGAGTCCTGATCGACAACAGCCAAAACAAATACAAGATATCTCTGAAGAAAATAAAAGAAAAGGCCCAGGCCATCTTAAACGCCTTGGACTGTCCTGATGGAGAACTTTCCCTCCTTATTGTCGATGATCCACGGATAGAGCGGCTGAATAGAGACTATTTTAATCGACACGGTCCCACCAATGTTATCGCCTTCCCCATGCGCGCAGGTGAATTTGCGCATATAACCCCGCAGCTTTTAGGCGATGTGGTTATTTCCGTTGAAACTGCTGCAAAAGAGGCGCAAAATTCAGGCATCAGCACGGAAGAACGCTTCATGCAGCTTCTGGTACACGGTATTCTGCACCTGTTTGGTTACGATCATGAAGCCACCGAACAACAAGCGCACACAATGGAAAAAAAGAGCGATGAACTGTTAAAATTACTGGGGGATAGTTGATTGGTTGATTGGTTAAATCGTTAAAACGTGAGTCGGCTAAGGGGATTTTTTGAACACCTTCTTCAAGTATTAAACCATTTAACAGCTTAACCAATTAACCGCTCAACCATTTTACTAAAACCGAATGTGGAGGTTTACCTATGGCTGGATTAGCTGTAAATGTCGACCATGTGGCAACATTAAGACAAGCCAGGAAAATCAGCTACCCCGATCCGGTAGCGGCGGCTGTCCTGGCGGAACTGGCCGGTGCCGACGGTATTGTGGTTCACCTGAGGGAAGACCGGCGCCATATCCAGGATCGCGATCTTAAAATCCTGCGCCAGGTTGTTCAAACCAAGCTTATCCTTGAAATGGGTGCAACCAATGAAATGGTCGGAGTTGCCCTCGATATCCAGCCTGACGTCGTAACCCTCGTACCGGAAAAGCGTGAGGAATTGACGACCGAAGGCGGGCTGGATCTTTTTGTCCATAAAGGCGCTATTGCCGAAACTGTGGCCAGCTTGCAAAACAGCGGCATCGCCGTAAGTATATTTATCGACCCTGATCCCGAACAGATCAAGCTGGCCCACCAGATCAATACGAATATGGTCGAAATCCATACCGGCATATTCTGCGAAGCGACAACGAACAAAAAAAGAAACCAGGCTTTTGCGGACATTGTTAGTGCTGTCAAGCTCGCTCACAAGCTGAAACTTGGCGTCAATGCCGGCCATGGATTATGCTATCAAACCATAAAGGCTTTCAAAGGACTTAATGAAATCGATGAATTCAGCATCGGACACAGCATCGTCTCAAGAGCCTTACTGGTCGGCATGGAAAGAGCTGTTAGGGAAATGTTGGCCCTGATCGAAGCATTATAAGTCTGGAGAAAGAAATGTATCTTGTCACCGCAGCTGAAATGCAAAAGATGGACCGCAGCACCATCGAATCGTTCGGCATTCCCGGCCTGGTTTTGATGGAAAACGCCGGCCGGGAGGCCACTCGAGTTCTTTTGAACACCTTTAAAGACATACGCAATAAAAAGGTCGGTGTTATCGCCGGTCGCGGAAACAACGGCGGAGACGGCTTTGTCATCGCGCGATATCTTGCTCAAAAAGGCATCAGCGTCACCGTCTATCTTTTAGCCCAAAAAACGATGGTCAAGGGCGATGCGGCCGCCAACCTCAAACTCTTGGCTCCGGTAGGAGTTCCCGTGATTGAAATGCCGGACAAACCATCTTTTTTAGAATCCCGGACCGCCCTGCGCCATCAGAACATTTGGGTGGATGCCATCTTGGGAACCGGATTGAAATCGGATGTTAAAGGCTATTTCAAGGAAATCATCGAGTTTGTCAACGCGTCCAACAAACCGGTTCTGGCGGTAGACATCCCTTCCGGCCTGAATGCAGACACCGGCCATCCGTGCGGTGTGTGTGTGCGCGCTCATACCACCGCCACCTTTGCGTTTGCCAAAACCGGCCAGATCCTGTTCCCCGGTGCAGCCTATACCGGGAATCTTGAAATTATCGATATCGGCATACCGCCTCATATTGCCGAGAGTGTGGGGCCTCGGCAACACCTCTTGACCCCGGATATGATCCGCAACGCGCTTTGGCCCCGGCCCCCTGATGCCCATAAAGGCCATACCGGTCATCTATTAACGGTGGCGGGTTCACCCGGCAAAACCGGTGCCGCCGCGATGACAGCCTTATCGGCCATGCGGGCGGGCGCCGGCCTTGTCACCTTGGGAATACCCAAAAGTTTAAACCCGGTTTTGGAAGTTCAGCTAATTGAGGCGATGACCTGCCCCCTTCCGGAAACCGCAGACGGCACCCTGGCTGAATCATCGTTTGATGTCATTAAGCATCAATTTTCCGGTAAAAAATGCTTGGCCTTAGGGCCCGGCCTCGGGACGGCGGGCGAAACTCGGAAGCTTGTCCATCGAATCCTTCAAGAAAGCCCGATACCGGTCGTTATCGATGCCGACGGATTAAACTTTTTGGCCGGCCACACCCAAATGCTTAAACATCTCAACATCCCGGTCATTTTAACGCCACATCCCGGAGAGATGGCCAGGCTTATGGATTCAACAACATCTGAGGTGCAGAAGGACCGGATCAATTGCGCCCGCGGTTTTGCAGTAGAATTCAATGTCCATGTGGTACTGAAAGGCGCGCGGACGGTTATCGCCCATCCCGACGGCAACGTCTTTGTCAACCCCACCGGAAATTCCGGCATGGCATCCGGCGGCATGGGAGACGTGCTGACCGGCCTCATCGCAGGTTTCATGACCCAGGCTTACTCCCCGGAATCAGCCACACATGTCGGCGTCTACCTGCATGGCGCCGCAGCCGATGATTTGGCCCAAAAGAGCGGGCCTTATGGCTTTCTGGCAACCGAGGTGATGAATGCCATCCCCCGGCAGATTAAAAAGTTTACAAGCTGATCCGGGCAGACGGAAATTAAAAAACGGCCACGAAGGCACAAAGACACCAAGAAAATATTCACTATGCATTCTTTGTGCCTTGGTGCCTTAGTGGCAATAAAAACAATATATTGTCGTAAAATTCAAAATTTTTCCAATTAAGGAATGGCCTAAATGAATACGGAGCGAGAAACAGCAAACAGCAAATTTCAAATAACAACCCATTCCCCTGAAGAAACCAGGCAACTCGGAGAAAAGGTGGGGAATCGGATTCAAGCCGGCACCACCGTCACCCTCTTCGGAGATCTTGGAAGTGGAAAAACCGTTTTTGTCCAGGGACTTGCCAAGGGTCTAGGCGTTCCGGAAGACTATTATATAACCAGTCCGAGCTACACGTTGATTAACGAATATCCGGCCCGCCATACCTTTTTTCACATTGATTTATATCGTATTGAAAGTACAGTTGATTTCGAAGATATCGGTTTATACGAGATCCTCGATCAAAACGGCGTGGTGGCGATCGAATGGGCCGACAGGCTGAATCAGAATCTTTTGGCCGATCATGTCAACATACAGATAGAGATCTCGGGTGACGAATCCCGCATAATTTGCATAACTGCCTCTGGACTTGGACCGGTAAATCTGCTAAAGAAGCTCCAGAAATCAACTAATGTCCATCCATAAAAGATATTTAAAAAGATGGTATTAAATAAGTTTCCAATTCATAAATGAGGTTTTTTTTGCGGAGAACGCCGCTCATCGGAAAAAGAGCTATTTATGGATGGAAATTAGCTAAGGAGTGAATTTACACATGGGTTTAATTGTCCAAAAATACGGCGGCACTTCCGTTGCGGATCTTGCTCGGATCCAAAATGTCGCCAAGCGAATCACAAAAGCCTATGACAACGGTAACAATGTGGTCGTTATTGTCTCGGCCATGTCCGGCGTCACTGACGGCCTGATTGATATGGCCAAAAACATTACCGAATCGCCTGAAAAACGTGAGCTTGACGTCTTGCTTGCCACCGGCGAACAGACCACCGCAGCTCTGCTGGCCATGACCCTGAAAGCAATGAACTATCCGGCCCTGTCTCTGCTCGGCTACCAAGCGGAAGTGCTTACAGACTGCGCCTTCGGCAATGCAAGAATTCTTGACATCGGAACCAGCCGCATAAAGGACCTTGTGGAGCAGCACAACATCGTCGTGGTAGCAGGCTTCCAGGGAATCGATCAGAACGGCAACATTACAACCCTCGGCCGAGGGGGATCCGACACTTCTGCCGTTGCCATCGCTGCAGCCTTAAGCGCCGATATCTGTGAAATCTATACGGACGTGGACGGCATCTACACCGCAGATCCCAATATCTGCAAGAAAGCCAGAAAAATCGGTATGCTTTCGTACGATGAAATGCTGAATATGGCCAGCCTGGGAGCCAAAGTATTGCAGATCCGGTCGGTCGGATTCGCAAAAAAATATAACGTCCCCATTCACGTAAGGTCGTCTTTCACTGAAGAGGAGGGAACCATGGTTGTGAATGAAAATGCCGGCATGGAACGCCTGGTGGTATCGGCGGTGGACCCAGCCAAAGAACAGGGGGGGGTAAACTTGGAAAAGGGTTCTTGTTCGGCGGGGGTGCCCACACAG
>JACKQG010001379.1_pt1 | contig 33711 bp, 28 predicted proteins | sample 8237621 | NCBI WGS metagenome assembly JACKQG01 (sample SAMN15677084, study PRJNA649215) | marine metagenome | biome: marine; feature: Black Sea; material: saline water; isolation source: suspended particulate matter (SPM) from the Black Sea western gyre | collected 2013-06-09/2013-06-10 | depth...
CTTTACGGGATCCAGGATGTCCGCGAAAGCCAGAAAGACAACGAATGGTTCACCGAGCACATTATCGTAAGGGGTAAACACGTTGTCACCAAGGTCAACGGCAAGACCACAGTTGACTGGACCGAGCCGGAAGACTGGACAAACCCCGGCCGTAGAATTTCCAGCGGAACCTTCGCCCTGCAGGGACACGACCCCAAGAGTGTCATATTCTACAGAAGCGTAAAGGTAAAACCACTGTCGGATGAGGCAGAAGAGGACGGCTGGATAGAGCTTTTCGACGGTAAGACTTTCGAAGGCTGGAGAGTTAACGAGGAGAATGCAGACACTTTCAGTGTTCGTGATGGTATGATAGTAGTCGATGGCCCCCGCAGCCATATCTTTTATGACGGTCCTGTCAACAACGCCGACTTCAAAAATTTCGAGCTGAAAGTGGAGGTTATGACCAGGCCCAGCGCAAACTCCGGCATATATTTCCATACCGCTTATGAGAGGTCCGGCTGGCCCTCCAAAGGTTTTGAGGTCCAGGTCAACAACACACATAGCGATTGGCGAAAGACCGGCGGGCTTTACGCTGTCCAGGATGTTCGCGAAAGTCAGAAAGACAACGAATGGTTTACTGAGCATATTATCGTAAGGGGTAAGCACGTCGTCATCAAGGTCAACGGCAAGACAACGGTTGACTGGACTGAGCCGGAAGGCTGGACGCCGCCGAACGGAATGCCCGGCCGTAAAATCTCCAGAGGCACCATCGCCCTGCAGGGTCACGACCCCAAGAGCGTCATATTCTACAGAAGCGTAAAGGTAAAACCACTGCCGGATGAGGAAAAGATTAAGGTGGTGGTGCTTACAGGCGGACACGACTTCGAACGAGAGCAGTTCTTTAAGCTGTTTGAAGGCTATGATGATATCGAGTACAAAGAGTTCCAGCTCAAAGATCACAGCGAGATATTCGAGGATGTAAGCGACTGGGATTACGATGTGATAGTCCTGTACAACATGTCAAAGGAAATATCTCGGGAGCGGCGAAGAAATTTCGCCAATCTTCTCAGAAATCAGGGTGTCGGCCTGGTGGCTCTACACCATATGATGGGCGCCTACCCCGATTGGTCCCGATATAGCAGAATAACCGGCGCTAAATACTTCCTGAAAGAAACAGATGGACACAGAGGCAGTACTTATAAACACGACTTGGATTTGAATGTGCATATCGAGGACGCCTCGCATCCTATTATGAGAGGCATGAGCGATTTTCAGATACACGATGAAGGATACAAGTACTGCGGTTTTGAGGACGACAATCACGTACTCTTTACGACCGAGCATCCGGATTGTGACAAGACAATCGGTTGGGTCAGAAATGTCGGCAAGGCCAAGGTCTGCGGTATCATGCTCGGCCACGATCACTACGCCTACGAAAATCCGAACTTTCGTAAATTAGTCGCACGCGCTATAAGATGGACCGCCGGCCGACTTGATTAACTTCGATTAACATTTTTGAACGGAGTGAAGAATCTTGTTGATACCAAAGATGGGATTCTTCACTCCGCTTTTTTGCGCTCAAATTGAAAAGCAGCGTTATCTTCCTGTTGAAAAAAGTGCCTGCAGCGGCATCTGAGACGGGGCTGATAATATATTTGGAATTTTTTTATTTTTTTCTTGCTATCTTTACAAATGTAGAGTAGTCTCGACATAGTTAATGATATGGAGGTTTCTATGGCAAAGAAAAAATATGAGCTTACCGGCGCCGAATGGGCGATCATCCAGGCCGTCTGGGAAAACGAGCCGTGTGCCGCCCCGGCCGTTCAGGAGAAGCTCGAAGCCCAAAAGAACTGGACCTACAGCACCGTCAAGACCCTGATGGACCGGATGGTAACCAAAGGCCTGCTGAAAACAGAGAAATTCCGCAATCTCATCCTGTATCGCTCGGTTGTAACCAAATTGCAGGCGCAAAAAAGCGAGGTTAAGCGCACGGTAAAAAGGGCCTTCGACGGGGCCCTTACACCGATGATGCAGTTCATGCTGGACAACCATGCTCTTTCGCAAAAGCAGCTTAATGAGCTTGAAGCGCTAATTAAGAAAAAACGCATTAAAAGCCGCTCTGCCAAAAAAAAATAGTTTCGCTGTAACAAAAGTTCGATACGTCCGTCTTATTAGATGGAGAACATATCATGAATGCGATATTGGAGCAGATAAATTCGGCGGCTTTGAAGTTTGTGGAATTCGCCCTGCCGATGTTCGTTCAATCCGTCGTTCTGATTGTAATTTTGCTGCTGGCCGATTTTGTGCTGCGCAAAAAAGTCCGTGCCGTCTTTCGATACTGGATATGGCTGTTGATTCTTGTAAAGCTTGTCCTGCCGACCTCGCTGTCATCGCCTTTGAGTCTGGGATACTTCTTTGGCGACCGACTAACCTATGCGGACACAAACGAAACACCCGCAGAGACGCAGGCAAGTCTTGCCGAGCCGGCGCCGGTTAATATTCCACCATTTATCGACCTGACGAATATAGAAGCCGACAGATTCACACCGGCTGCGCCACCGATTATACCGGAAGTAAAACCGGTGCAGGCAAGTCCGGCTGATACGCCGGCTATCTCGGTTACACCATTATCCTGGCAGGGGGCTGTATTTCTGATATGGCTGACAGTCGTAATGGCAATGATATTATTGTTATTACAGCGTGCGATTTTTGTGAGAGGCCTTGTCGCACAGGCCAAAGAGGCAAACGATGTTATGGCCGATATGCTTGAATCCTGCCGCAGCTCTATGTCGGTAAAAAGAAAACTCGGCTTAAAAATATTCGCCAACGCTGCCAGCCCCGCGGTCTGCGGATTATTCAGGCCTGTGATTTTGGTTCCGCAAAATCTGGCATCGAGTCTGACTGTCGGCCAGCTAAGAGCGGTCTTGCTACACGAGCTTGCTCATATTAAACGCGGCGATTTATTTGTGAATCTGGCGCAGACCGTTTTGCAGATTATCTATTTCTATAATCCCCTGCTCTGGCTCGCCAATTGCATTATTCGCAGAATTCGCGAGCAGGCGGTCGATGAAATGGTGCTGGTGGCGATGGGCGAAAATGCCCCACAATATCCGCAGACTCTGGTAAGCGTCGCTAAGCTGGCCTTTAAGCGCCCGGTTTTGTCTTTGCGGTTGATAGGCGTTGTCGAATCCAAAAGCGCGCTGGCCGGCCGAATTAAACACATCCTCAATCGCCCGATGCCTAAAAAAGCGAAACTCGGAATCATCGGCTTGCTGGTAATTATCATCATCGGAGCAATCCTGCTGCCAATGGCAAGTTCTATGCCCGGCCCGCCTGGGCTGGTTATCAAAGGAGTAGTCAAAGATGCTCAAACGGGTGAGCCGATAGCAGGTGCGAGAGTCTTTGACGATGGCTACGGCCCCGAGCCACTTTGGGAGCAAATCCGCCCCGACGAGCGTTACCAGTGGGGGGCAATTACAAACTCCGCCGGCCAGTACAGCTTCCTTACCTGGCCGGAACATCATTCCATAAAGGTTGAAGCTCCCGGATATAAAGCCCAGCGCCGAAGCCTTTACACCGGCCATTTTGTTTTTAGTAGAAAAGACCAGGAAGTTTTCGACTTCACACTCGAACCCGAAAAAATTACAGGCTCATCAGAATTCAAAACTACACTCCCCAACGGCGTTACAGTTGAGTTGATTGGTATCTGTGAGCATCCCAGCGAAAGCAAACAATGGTGGCGACCTGATGGTGATATATTGAGTTCAGGCCATGTTCCATCTGACCATTCACGTATGACGGTTGAACCGGATGAAACTGAGCAGGCTCGAGAGCTGGCCTTGCGTTTTTCCAGCCCCAATATTGAGTACATGTCTTTCAGGTGGAAAATAGATAAGGCCACGCGAAGTTCCTCACATCCGTTTTATATGACCGAAAAACGAGAAAGACTAAAGCCTCAACGCAATATTGTCTTTAAGTTACCTCGAAATATCGAAACTCTCGACTTTAATGTTGGCGTTGCTGTCGGTGAATGGAAAAGAGTAGCCTCTGGAGGTGATGGAAGGACAATGAGTGGCACTAACGATTCTCTGACAGATAGTTCTGTCATCTTTCATGAGGCAATCAAAGAAAAAGATACGGTAAGACTGAGTGCGACTCATTTACTTGGTGGTGATTATGACTGTCGCATTATAGTTGTTGATAAAGATGATGAACTTCACGAACCTGCAAGAAGCTCCAACAGTGGAAGTGACATGCGACTTTGCACGGGATTTTTTGATTTACCATCGAATCAAATCAAATATATTCTGCTTCAGGCTCGGCCATACCAATGGGTAGAATTCAAAAACGTCTCTCTAAAGCCGAAATTCAAAACCGATGCACAGATCGATGTTACGGGAAGGTCTCCTGAGATTAAAGTGCCGGCGGCGATGATTGGCACGTGGTTTTTTGAAAATCCTGATGGTGATGATGAACAGATGTCTGTCTTTCCTGCTCCTGACGGTCGTGTCGTTGTCTTATACTCTAATGGGCACAGAGACGAAAGCCGCTACACCGACGGTTTTATAGGGTTATCTGAATCTGAGGGAAAGTATAAAATGACCCTCGATACAAACGGTACGCTCGTAGAATACTTCGATTCAGGTGGAAGTTTGCTGATTGGCAAACGGTGGAAACGCATCGACCCTCAACCCAGCAATAATCTTCTAAGAGTACTGACAGGCCCTAATAGCGGTAAACCTGTTCACCATGTTAAATCTGAAATAGACTGGGTAATCGAAGATTACGGCCAGACAAGGCTCATACCGCCAAAAGAGTCGCACAAAACTGATAACTGGGTTTCGGTTGTAGCATCGACTGTGAAAAACAATGGCCGCTATCTTGTGCCTGACAGGGGATTGACCTTGAAGGGCTTGATAAAAGCGGCAGGATATAACAGGGATAAACTTGCTGAATCCTATATAGATCTTTTAAGGTCAAGTCGACAAGGCAATATCACGGCACGTTTAATTTACACTCGCAACCTTAAGACATTATTCAGCGGCAGAGAATCAGACATCGTTATTAAGCCCCATGATGCAGTTTTAGGCGGTTATATCGAACCTTCGGCTAATGGTGTGGAATTCTGGAGTGGATATAGTTTCAGTGAAGTTGTGGAGATGACGGTCAATGATGACGGCGCAAAGGTAAATATGTTTGCCGACTTAGATAGCGGCAAGCTTATTACCCCACCTGATATACTCAACTTCGATGATGAGAATGCCGTCTTGAGATGGATTAAGGATAATGGAATTGATGTTATGGGGGAAACCGCGGCTGGCATTCATGGGCTGGTCGGCTTTAACATGTATGCCGCAAGTGTGGATAATTTTTTCTGGGATGCTGACCCCCTGGAATTTACTGACAGACTTATGGTAAGAATCGATGATCCTGTTCTATTGAGCGTCGAAAATCTTCTGCCTGTAACTTATTTAATAAAAACCTCTGAGTATAAAATGGGAATTCTTCAAATTCTTGGTTTTGTTGAAAATTCCAAAGGCATCAAAATCCGTTACAAACTGCTCAATAAAGAAGCCGCATCTAAATCCGATGTGCAAGTTGCCCCTGAGTATGTATCCGGTAATTGGCAGTACGTCGGCCAGTCCATACCGCCCGATTTCAACGATATGATGATCCTTGCAGAGCACATAAACCTCGGCTCCATCGGACACGATGCGGAAGGAAAGACATTCATTACATTTGTTCGGGATGGGCAAGAAGCTCAAAACAGCCAATACAGATTCGTGCTTTTTACAAAAGATGGAGATATTCTTGAGCCCGATGGACATGTAGTTTTGGACTACGGCGAAAGATTAGAGGAAAAATTTACTTTCGATGAGCCGTTTATTACCAGGCGATTAAAAGGTTTCAGATTCCAGAGCAGACCCTTACCTCCTTCCGGATTTGATAATATTTCATCGATATTGCAGAAGGTTGCTCCCGAGGTTGTTAAGGCTGAAACATTTTTGCCTTCTAATCTGGCTCCGCCCGGCCGATATGCTATAGAGCTTGATGGCGTCGATGACTATCTGCTGGTGCCGGACAGCCCCAGCCTGAGATTAGAGCCGCCCTTTACAATTGAGATGTGGATAAAAACAAAACTGCCCCCTGATGCTTCCGAATATCGCGGTGGCTGGGCCTTAATTTCCAAGGGTTTCACGGTCGGCACTCCCAGGGCTTACTTAACCGGTTTCGGAGTAAATCTTGATCGTCGTCCAAATGAACCTTCGAAGTTGTGCATAGATTTCTGCAAATCAAATAACAGCGGTACATACACAACTATGTATGTTGGTTATCCGCTGACAAATGGTGTTTCCGATTGGATACATATTAGTCAAGTCTTCGACGGTGATCACTACAAATCTACGCCCGGCCATCCGCTGGTAATGGGTAAATTCTTATTTCCAACAAATAATCCGTTCAAGGGCCTGATCGGAGAGGTGCGCCTCTGGAACGGCGCTCGAACCCGCCAGGAACTCCGCCAATACGAAAATGTCGCCCTTATAGGAAACGAACCTCACTTGGCCGCATGCTGGACCTTCGAACAAACCGAAGGTCAATATGCATATGATATCAGCGGTAATAATAATCACGCGCGCCTTGGTAAGTTTACAGGCCCCGATGATGCCGACCCCAAATGGGTTGACCTGCAAGCGCCTTCACCTCAGGCTAACCTTCAAACCGACCTGCAGGCTGAGATCAAATAACATAAAGTAGAAGTAAGATCGATTTGCTAATCAGAATTGTTAACAACCACGCGGGAGTAAAATATTTTCCTCATACTAACAATCTCACATAGAACGTCTTTATAAACGGAGGGCTTATTATAACAGCGGCTCCGGAAAAAATAAAGGCGTCTTTATGTTGTGACTGGTGCGCAAGGTGTCTAAGCTTGTAAAATTGAAGGGAGCGGAAAAATGAATACTCAAAAAATAAAAGATAAAATAAACAGGCGTAGTTTTTTGCATTCGGCGGCGGGTGTGGGAGCGGGTCTGGTGTTTTCGCCGATAGCTTCCAGCCAAGAAAAGAGTAGTAATAAACCGGATGATATAAACGTGGCCCTGCTCGGCGCCGGTGAACAGGGCTGGTGCCTTATGAATGTTTGTCTGAAGATTCCGGGCATTCGCTTCAAGGCCGTATGTGATATCTGGACGGCCTACAATCAAAAACGCGCATCAAGGCTTCTGAAGAAATATCGTTACGATCACAACACTTATACGGATTACCGGGACATGCTCGACAAAGAGAAGGATCTCGATGCGGTGATAGTCGCTACGCCCGACTTCTGGCACTCGCCACACACTGTAGCCTGCCTCGAGGCCGGTCTGCACGTCTATTGTGAGACGGCGATGTCCAACACGGTCGAAGATGCTGCGAAAATGGTAAAAGCTGTCCGGAGAACCGGCAAGCTGTTACAAATCGGTTGCCAGCGGCGCAGCAATCCTCGATACCTTTACTGCTATGACAAACTCATGAAGGGCCGCAAAGTCCTCGGGCGGGTTGCCGCAGTCTCTGGTCAATGGAACCGGGTCGTCGGGGTACCTATGGGCTGGCCGCGGTTCGCTTCTCTTGATCGACCTACTCTCGAAAGATACGGCTACGAGTCGATGGCTCAGTTCCGTAACTGGCGGTGGTACAAAGGGCTCGGAGGCGGCCCGGTTGTCTCGCTCGGATCGCACCAAATAGATGTCATCAACTGGTTTCTTGGGACAAATCCCATCTCCGTTATGGCTAGCGGGCGCACCAGCTACCTCGACAAAAAGATGCACCAATGGTATGACACCATGATGGCTGTTTACGAATACGAAACCGATCAGGGACCGATTTGTGTATACTATCAGATACTTAGTCACAACAGAAGCGACGGGTGCTTTGAAAGATTCTTTGGCGAACAGGGGACATTGGAATTATCAGAGACTGCCAATCGAGCAATTGTTTTTCCGGAATTGATGAATTCCGACAACAAGGTCTGGGCCAGGTCTGTCAAAGAAGGTTGCTTGGTTGGTCATGACGAGATGATGAAAATGATAGACAAGCTCACGGTTGAGCAGGTCGCAAGGATATTTTTTGTTGAGGAAAGTCTTCCCTTACCGCCGATCGACAATATCCACGATATGGCCAAAGGAATAATCCGGCATGCGAACCGTCGAGTTCTTACTGTACCTGTGGAGATGAACAAGCCGTTTCATCAACCGCACCTGGAAAACTTCTTTGACGCCATTCGCGGCAAGGCCAGGCTCAACTGCCCTGCTGAAGTTGGATATGAAACGGCTGTAGCTGTACTGAAAGTAAACGAAGCCGCTGAAGCCGGACGAAAACTCGACTTCAAACCGGCTGAATTTAATCCCTGGCAAAATCCCGCATGAAACACCGAGCTGTTTGTTGTTAACCGAAGTTGTAGTGTTTTTTTACGGCCTTGGCGACCTGCCACGTGCATTCGAGATCAACGGGGAAAAGCACAAGGTCGCCTACTCCAAAGCTTACCGAGTCTTTGCCGTCTGTAACCGTTACCTCGCCTTCGAGCAGAAGGCACGTTTCTTTTTCCGTGTATGCCCAGTCGAACGTGCTGGGCTGGCACCTCCATATAGGCCAGTTCTTGCAGGCCGCAGCCTCTTCTTCGGAAGGCTTTTTGACAATCACATCTTTTATGGTTGGCATATTATTTACTCCTTTTGACTATTATCCATTTAGACGGTATTATACCTCACGCAGACTATTTTGGAATACACAGCAGGAATTTTTATTATAAGTCGGGACGTTTTGGAGCAAACACAGTTAGACAAGTTCAGAATCTGGTTCGATGATTATGTTGCAGGCTTTTATGGCGATGATGAAACCGTCAATGCTAATATAAAACTCAAAGACGACCACAGTCACCGGACCTGTAAAGAGATGCTTTATTTAGCTGGTGAGCTGGGCCTTGATGAAAATCAAAAGCTCATAAGCGAAACCATAGCCCTTTTGCACGATGTTGGACGGTTCGAGCAGTTTATTAAATACCGCATGTACAGCGACGCCAAAAGTGTGGACCACTGCCTGCTGGGCCTGGAAGTTTTGGAAAAGAATCGGGTGCTTGATGAAGTTGAACTTCAGGAAAAGCTGTTAATTCAAAAAGCGATTGAATACCACGGACGCAAAGAATTGCCTCCCGGTTTGGACGGCCAGTGCCTGCTGTTCTCGAAATTGATACGCGATGCTGATAAGCTGGATGCGTACTATGTGTTAATGAAATACTACAAACAATACCGGGAGAATCCACAGAACTTCAAGCTGGGTATGGAGCTTTCGGACGAGCCCGGGTATTCGGCAGATGTGATTAGTGAGCTGCTGAGCGGTCGGTGTGTGGATAACAAAAAAGTAAGGAAATTGAATGACCTGAAGCTTTCTCTGCTCTGCTGGGTCTATGATGTTAATTTCATATCCACGCTGAAACGAATAAAACGGTGCGGATATCTGGAAAAGCTGCTTGGTTTTTTACCTGCTGATGAAGATACTGAAAAAGTCCGAGAAAAAATATTAGGATATGTTGATTTTAGAATAGACCAGGACGGAAAATGATTGATTATTGGCTGCTTATCATCGATAATTTGCACATTACAGTGCGAACTATAAATTGAAAGGATTTTTTATGGAGACGGTTTTACAGACAAATATAGCAGGTTTTCAGCCGAATCGAGGCAAGGTTCGTGACATATATGATTTGGGTGATAAGCTCCTCATAGTTGCTACCGACAGAATCAGCGCCTTTGATGTGGTCATGGCTAACGGCATACCCGGCAAAGGAATTATTCTTACACAGATTTCGAAGTTCTGGTTCGATTATCTAAGTCCGGACATCGAGCATCATTTAATAAGCGATGATGTGGCCGCTTTCCCTGAGCCGTTTTGTGATAATTCCGAACAGTTGGCCGGGCGAAGTATGCTGGTTAAAAAAGTAGATGTCCTGCCGATTGAATGTGTTGTGCGTGGGTATCTGGCCGGCTCCGGGTGGAAAGAATACAGCCAAAGCGGAACCGTTTGCGGACAGAAGCTGCCTTCCGGCCTGATTCAGTGTCAGAAGCTGCCCGAGCTGATTTTTACCCCGGCCACAAAAGCCGAAAGGGGTGAGCACGATGAAAATATCAGCTTTGAACGCTGTGTCGATATAATCGGCGAAGAAACCGCAAATTATGTACGGGATAAAAGTACGCTGATTTTCACAAAGGCCAGCGAATATGCCCGGAGCAAAGGGATAATCCTTGCCGATACTAAATTCGAATGGGGTAGCGTCGAGGGTAAAATCATTTTGATTGATGAGGTTTTAACGCCTGACTCTTCACGTTTCTGGCCTGCCGATAAATACCAGGCCGGTCGGGATCAGGAAAGTTATGATAAGCAGTTTGTTCGAAATTACCTTGAGAGTATAAACTTCGACAAATCAGGCCCGGGCGTCGAGCTGCCGGATGATATCGGAGCCAAAACCAGTGACAAATACATCGAGGCTTACGAACAGCTCACTGGTAACAAATTTGAGGTGCCAGTTAGTTGATACTTGAATAAAAGAGTCGCTACATTTTACTGGATGCAGCTTTTCGTGCTTGCAGGTGTTCATTTCCTGATTGATTTGTTCGCGAGTATGCTGCCAGCCATCCTTCCGGCAATCCGGGACGAATTTTCTTTAAGCCTGTCTCGTGCTGGCTTTGTTCTGGTTGTCCTGCTTTTGACATGTAATGCTGTCCAGCCGCTCGTCGGTCATATGCGCTCCCATAAGCGAACGCCATTGCTTTTGCATCTCGGTCTTATTGTCGGTGCCAGTATATGCCTGCTGGGTCTTCTGCCGAGAGGAAACAGTGCCTTTGTGACAATGATTCTGCTCGCGATAGTAAGCGGTTTTGGGATAGCAATAGTGCATCCGGAAGGATTGCGGGCGATTCATTCGCTTGGCCGGATTCCGCCGGCTGTCAGCACGGCTGTTTTTATGGCGGGGGGGTTTCTCGGATACGCAAGCGGCGGGGCAGTCTCCGCCTTTCTTGTCTATCACTTTGGTTTCAAGGGTTTGTACCCTCTGGCTCTTTGTCCGGTTGTCGGTATTTTATTGATTATATTCCTGAGAATCCGCCTGGTGGTCGAATCCAAAACGCACAATAAAAATGAAACACGAACGGATGACAATCGACTGCCTTTCCTGCTCATAATGATAATGGCAATACCCGCGGCTATCTCCACGACCATTCTTACATCACTTCTGCCGACAGTGCTAAATGAGCTTGGTTTTGAGCTTACCTTCGGCGGCCTTTCAACAACTATGTTTGGTCTGGGAGGAACAGTGGGCGCATTTATATGGGCAGCCATTGCTCACAAAAAGGGTGAGTTGAGATGTTCAATTGCCGCGTTATTTCTCGTCATTCCTTTCCTTGTAATGTACCTCGTATTTATAGATAACAGAATGGCTATATGGCTGCTCTTTGGCGCTGGCTTCTGCGCAATGTCGGCTTACATATTGATGATAACCTTATCAAGAAACGCCAAAGGATTGAAATTTGGACAGCGAATGGGCTTTATGGTGGGTGGCACCTGGGCTGTGGCTTTTATGGTCTTTTCGGCATTGCTGCCCGTCGCCGAACATTTCGGTACAGATGCCCTCTTTCGCTATGTACCTCTGGGTTATTTATTCTCGGCCTTGTTTGGTCTGTTTATTATATTCAAAGCCAAAAAGCCCCCCAATACACAATTACCCGCTCAACAGCCTGAGCTTGTATCGGAAGCTTAAAAACACATTTCAACTCAATGCCGCACAATATAAGCAGGCGTTGTTTTTTTCAAAATATATTTACACAAAATCAGTAGTCCGGTGTTATTATCTTGTGAAAGCTGAAAATTTTCAGGTTTGTTACCAAAGTTTGGAGCATAAATGATGAATTATTCGAAGCGGGCGGAGCTTTTCAGGCAGCTAAGAACGAAATATGCCGGTTTTCTGGCGTCGGTTCTCTGGAAGCTCACGCACGATAGAGAGCTTTTTACTGAGGCAATGCAATATGCTCTTTTGGGAATGTGGCAGAATATCGAGAAGCTCAACGGAAAAAAAGCCGGCGCTTATATATACAGAATTGTCCTGACGGCTAATTCCAAAGCCTGGAGGGACAGAATCGGCAAAAACGGGCATTTTAATAAAATCCGGCTTGATATCCAGCAAAGCCCCGAAGAGAAGCTCGGCACCTCTGAGCTGACCGAAATGGTAAGGCGGGAAATAAGCCGCCTCCCCGACCAGCAGGCAAGGGCAATTGTAATGAGGTATCTGGAACAGCAGGATTATGAAAATATTGCTCAAGAGCTGTCTTGCACACAAGCGGGGGCAAGGTCGCACGTTTCCAAGGCGGTCGCAGCTTTGAAAAGCAAATTAGCGGCTTTAGCCCGACAGGAGTAATAAAATGGAAATGAATAATATTGAAGACATCCTGAAAAGTATCGGCGCCGAAGATATACCCGCCGATGTTCGACAGATTGCCGAACAGGCTTCGATGGATTTTACAAAAACTCTCACACAGTCAAGAACACCCGGACGGCATGTTCTTTTCGAGTATCTTGCAAAGAGCCGGATTACAAAACTGGCCGCTGCTGCTGTGATAGTAGTCGGAATACTTTTTGCAACGAATATCATTGGAGACGGTGGTGTCGCCTGGGGCGAGGTCCTCGACAATATCCATAAGATCGGGGCTTTTGCATACCGTATGAAACTCAATTTAGTGGGGATGGTCGAAGAAAAGGAAAGTTTAGAACTGGAAGTTGAAGGCTGGATTTCCGAAGAAAATGGCATCCGAACAAATACATATAAAAAAGGCAGGCTGTACAGCATAGGCTATCTTTCCATTTCGGACCAGGTGGCCGTAACGTTAATACCCGATAAAAAAACATATTTACGTATGAGATTGACTGATGAGCTTTTCGAAAAACTGCAGAGGGAATTTTATGACCCGAGAAAGCTGGTCGAAGAGTTTATGAAGTATGACTACAAAAAACTGGGACGCAGAACAATCGACGGTATTGAGGCTGAAGGTATCGAGTGCAGTGATCCTAAAATTGCTAAAGGTGTATCCGCCGAGATTGCAGGGGAGATGATTGGAAATGTAGTCGCGCGCCTTTGGGCCGATATCGAGAATGATTTGCCAGTCCGGCTTCAAATCGAAGTCTTTTCAGAAAATGGAGAAAAGATTTTCGATATGGTTACTTATGGGTACCAGTGGGATGTTAAGCTTGATCCGAGAGAGTTCGAGCCTGATATCCCTGATGATTATAAGCTGGTTGCCGATGTTGAACTTTCTGCAGATGAGCAAAGCGTCGTCGAAGGACTGGGCTTCTTCGCCGAGTATGTCGGCGGTAGATATCCGAGTGAAATGTCGGCTATGGCAATGGGGCGGGAACTTCGTGCTGGGCTGTTAGCAACATTCGGTGGCGACCCGCCCTGGCCTCCTAAACCGGGAGACGAGAAAAGAGTATTCGGCCTGGAGATGGCTATTCGGTTCTGCGCAGGATTGATAATGGAAGATAAAGACTTCGCATATTACGGAACCAAAGTAACAGCAGAGTTCCCCCACGCGGTCCTTATGCGCTGGAAAATCGAAGATGACAGATACAGGATAATCTTCGCAGATTTAACTATGCGGGATGTTACCGCCGGGGAATTGGCTCAGCTCGAAGCTGTTCCCTTGAATACCAAACCAAAACCTGTTAAGCCGCAGCCGGCAGACAAGACAGAAGGTACGGCACTTACGGGATTGAAGCTGAGCTGGATTGGCGGCGCAGGCGACGCCGGACACAAGGTTTACTTCGGTCCCAGAGCGGACCGGATGTCACTGCTGGATGAGGTAACAGGCGATTATGCCGAACTGCCCGAGTTGGAAAGAGATACCACCTATTATTGGCGCATTGATGAGGTCCAGCCCGATGGCTCTGTTGTAACAGGGGATCTCTGGAGCTTTAATACAGGTCGGCTCGTCGCATGGTGGAAACTTGATGACGGCTCAGGCAATACTGCCGCCGATTACAGCGGCAACAACCGCAATGGCACGCTTGCCGGAGATGTAAGCTGGGTAGATGGAATAACAGGCGGCGCACTTACATTCGACGGAGACGGTGACTATGTTGATATGGGCAAAGATCCCGCCTTCGACATTAAAAATCAAATCACAGTCTCGGCCTGGATAAAAGTCAGCGCCTTTGATAAAGATTGGCAAACCATTGTCACCAAGGGAGACCGCGCCTGGAGGCTGCAAAGAAACTGGAATAAAAGCACGCTCGAATTTGCCTGCTCCGGACTCGTTGTCCCAGGCTCCGATTGGGGCCCAATCTACGGAAACATAGACGTTAATGATGGACATTGGCATCACGTTGCCGGAGTTTATGACCAGGAAAAAATCTATCTATATATTGACGGCAGCCTGGACGCCTCTACCACAGCCTCAGGGGCCATTCGTGTTAATGAAGAGCCGGTATATATAGGAGAAAATTCGCAGATGACGAATCGTTTCTGGAACGGCATGATCGACGATGTCCGAATCTACAACTACGCCCTGAGTGCCGAAGAAATCTCGGAAATTACCCAGGATGTACTAATGCGTTCGCTGCCCAAATAAGCTTCATGACAGCTGTTATGAAATAAAGATTGAAGAAAATTGTGAGCTGGCCGTTTTATATTTAAGTAGATAATCAAATACTAAAGGAGATTGAAATGAATAACTTAAAGACCAAACCTTTGATATGCTTACTGGCACTTTTGATATTGGTTTCAGGAGGCTATCAGGCAGAAGCGGCCAAAGTCGAACCACAGACACTGTACTATGGCGTTGAAATAAACGGCGTCCTGTGCGGATACTCAGAGATTAGTGTTTCGCCTATGGTAAAAGACGGCAAAGATATGACTTTGCTGAAACAGAAACTCTTCGCGATGCTCTCTGCACTCGGTAGCAAATTCAATACGGAACTTGAGTTGACATATCATATTGACCCTCTAACCGGAAAGTTTACCTATCATGATAGCGACATTAAGCAAGGCCCAACGCAGTTAGGCTCGAAAATTTTTATCGATGGAAATACCGCCCGCTTTATCGGAATTCCGGGCAACAGAGAAACAACTATTACACTGCCGCCGGATGTGGTCTTCGAGAATACACTGTCCTTTCCCCATTTAGTAAGAGACTTTGTAGAGCATAAGCTCACGGAAAAAAGTTATGAAATCTTTGAGGTAAGAGAAACTGAGGTCCAGAAATCAACATATACCAAAGTTACAACCGAAACGCTGGAGCTTGTGGGAAAAAGCTACAATGCCATCGTCCTCAATAAATTGAATTCCAAAACCGGCTTGAATGTTAAAATGTGGATTGATGTTGAAAATGGGTATATACTCAAGTCCACTGCTCCCGGTAACAGGATGAGCTATCTGGCCGATCCCTCCGTCGTCAACAGAATCAAAATGGCCGATGTGGACGACACCCTCTTTGTCAAAGTCGATGTGGCGATTGCCGATGTGCAGGCCATATCCTACATGAAGATCAAAGCAACCGTTCACCCGACAGGCTTATGGGTAACTCAGGAAGGTCTTAATGTCCCGGGCCAGAGTTTTACCGGTACTATCAATGACAATCTGATTGAAGGGGTCTTTGAAATTGAGCATAAGCGGTATGACGGCTCGGACGCCCCGTCATATCCGGCCGATTTCAGCAAAGACGAATCCGTGAAAAAGTATCTCGAAGCCGAAGATTTCATCCAGTCGGACGACCCTGTCCTTATCGAAAAGGCACAGGAAATAACCCGCGGCTCAAAAGATTCCTGGGAGGCGGCATGCCGCCTGAGCAAATGGGTTTCTGAAAATATCAGCTATGCCATACCCGGCGGCGTGACCGCCCGCAATACATACGACCAAAAAGCCGGAGAATGCGGAGCACACTCAATTCTTCTGGCCGCTTTCTGTCGTGCCGTCGGAATACCTGCACGCGTTGTCTGGGGATGTATGTATGTACCGAATTATGGCGGAGCCTTCGGACAGCACGGCTGGAGCGAAATATATATGGGCAAAGCGGGCTGGATAACCGTCGATTCCACTGCCTCTGAGATTGATTATGTCGATTCCGGCCACATCCGAATCGGTGAATATCAGTCAATGGTAACAGCGCTTAATCCCAAAAAAATGGAAGTGCTTGATTTCTCCGCCGGTTCTATGAAGATGGGGCAGGAAGAATCCGCCTCCGGGATGTATACTGCATACGTTGGTGAATATACCAATCCCACTACCAAAACTGTATTAAAAGTATTTGTTCAGGGGGGCTCTCTGGCCGTTGATATTCCGGGAAAAGTAGTCTTGGCACTGAATGATGCTGACCAGGAGGGCCTGTGGTATTGTAAATTGTCGGACCAGTTGTATTTCACGTTTAAGAGAAAATATCTTGGCTTCGGCAAAGTTGTTGAAATGCACTTACATCAAATTATCCCCGTGCCGAGGAAATCAGGCCCACAAAACCTAAACAATAATGTTCCCGAAAATTTAAGACCTTATCTCGGTAAGTATTCACTTGCCGCACTTCAGGCCGAATTTACTGTGCTTTACAAAGATGGCGGCCTGGCTGTCAACGACCCACTTGCCAAGAAGATAATTAAACTGCAATCCCCGAATGAAAAAGGAAGGTGGGTGGATGAATTTAATAAGAATTCAATCTTCTTCGATATGGATAACAAGGGCAATGTGACGACAATGAAGATAGATTCGGTTGACAAATTCACCCGGTGAAAGCCTATAACAATATAGGAATAGTAAAATGATAACGACAAAACCACGGGAAAACATTATTTAAGATAAGTATATGATAAATGAAAAGAATTGTAAAAATAGGCTGGAAAATTTCTCTTATATTACTTGGTGTCATTAGTTTATCAACAGGTTTTAGTAAACGACCTGGATTCTGGACGTCTTATGTCCTTGATATGGTAGGCCCGGCTTGGAATTATATTCTTATTCGCGGTCAATATTCAGCGGAACAAACTTTTTTTTCCTTCAGATTCAATCCTGAATTTGCTTTGCTTCTTATCATGGGAATTTGTTTTCTTATAGAAACAAGTCAATTTTTCAAGTTCTATAAAGCGCATTTCGATCCGTGGGATTATCTGGCCTATATTTCAATATTGATTCCTTGTTATTTAATAGATAAATATATCAGCAGAAATAAATCATAATAATTATTCAATGTAGATGAAAATAGAGGTGTATTATGATTGCTTTTGAGAAAAATGAACAAGTCACGCCGGTCTGCCCGCACTGCAAAAAAGAGCTTACAAAGGTATGGTTTCAGCAGGTAAAAGGCGACCTCGGCAAACGTTGTATCTTTTTCTGCCCTGAGTGTAAATCAACTCTTGGTGTTTCTCACCGGAAAGGAATTGCGCCATTTGGTTTGTGATAATTTATTAAGGTTTTTAACCCTTTGATGTGTTCTCGTAATTATAAGGAGAAAGGCAATGAACAGCAGATTCCCTAAGAAACAATTACCGGTTGTTTTGAGCAGGCTTCGTAGCGGAAGTTCGTTGTTTGGCCTTAAATTTCTGTTTTTGGTTGTTGCCTGCACTGCTTTGATTCTGATGATGTCACCTTCTCTTGAATCTGTTGAAAGGCAGGAAAGCTTGGACACCGCTGATATGCCGGTCGCTTCCGGCGGATATTCTATCTTTCATGAGACGATGGTTGATATGAACTGGCCGGATGTGGAAAAAGCCGCCGAACAGGGCGCTATTATCCTGTTGCCGACTGCGGTTATTGAAGAGCACGGCCCGCACATGTCCTGCGGCATAGATACATACGGAGCTTATCTTGTATGTAAGCTCACGCGGCGCGAGCTTGAGTCCCGGGGCATAAAAACACTTATTGCTCCGCCATTTTATTGGGGAATCAACGGAACGACACACGTTTTTCCCGGCACTTTTACCGTTCGCAAAGAAACTATGAAGGCCCTGCTCCACGATATACTTTCGTCGCTCAAAAGCTGGGGCTTCAACGATGTCTTTAACCTGAACTTTCACGGAGATGGTCAGCATTGCATCACGATTCTTGAATCTATCGTAGATGCCCGTGAAACACTCGGACTCAATGCCTATTGTGTTCTCTCGGAAATGGAAATCATGCGTTACGGACTGTCCGGAAACGAGCCGTTCATAGTCTCTCATATGTCCCCTCCGTCCTATGAGCAGCCCCAGGAATTCCTGGATATTCATGCAGGAGCCGATGAGACCGGTATCGTGGCAGCGTTTTTCCCCGACCAGGTTGATACTGACCTCGCCCGAACACTTGAGCCAACTCGGATTACTTATCAACAAATTGCCCAATGGCTGACAGATGCAAGATCGGTAACTCCCCAGGGCTATCTCGGAGACCCGGCCGGTTTCGACGCCGAAGCAGCCAGAGAATATCTGGAAGCTGACTGCAAAATGATTGCCGATTCAATCGAAAAACAGATGATGGGAAAATAAACTTCCCCAAAAACCTCAATCTTCAACAAAAAAAGCCGGATTTCTATCGTCAGACCTTCTTTATCTGCTAATAGTAGCGAATTTTTTCACTTTACATGATTTTTTTCGGGACGTTTTCACCCCTGCATACGTTTATAATTACGATGATAGCTGGAACTGAGAAAAATTGGATAAAGAGGCAAAAGACATTCATGTCAAGCAAAGCCGAAAATACCGACTTAATCAGGCAAGCGTGCAGCGATCCGGACGCTTTTGCACAGCTCTACCTCTTGCATTATAACGATGTATTTCACTATTGCATACGCCGCTTGTTCGATCGCCACTCAGCTGAAGATGTAACTTCGACTGTATTCTTTAAAGTTATGCATAACTTAGGCTCTTTTGATGGAAAAGTAACTGATTTTAGAAACTGGCTCCTTCAAATTGCAACCAATGCCGTTAATGACCACCTGCGAAATTCCAAAAGAAGAGCGGATGTAATTCAAAAAGTTGTTAAAAATACCTGTACAGAATCTAACAGTGTAATCCCATCAAATGATAAACTGCTCGAAAAGAAGGTTCTATTAAAAAGGGCTCTTTTAAGCCTGAAACCGAAGTACCAGACTATCATCACTTTACGTTTTTTTGAGAATATGAAGTTAACCGAAATAGCCGCTTGTTTGGAAAAAAATCCATCTATCGTGCGCAGCTTGCTCTCTCGAGCTACCGCCAAACTGCGCAAAAAGCTGAACGTTGCCACCAGAAATGAAGGGGCAATACTATGAATGATAATGAAAAACACATCGAAGAGTTTGTAAATGGTATTCCTTTTGATGCCCCGGATAACGAACATCGCGATGAGCTGAAAAAACAGCTCCTGAACTCCTTCCCCAAACATCGGCTCCAACCGACAGTTCAAACTGTCAATGTATGGAGAAATATTATGAAAAGAAAAACCACAAAACTGGCCGTTGCTGCTGTGATAATAATCGCTGTAGCGATCTCAGTGAACATTTTGGATAAATCAGTCACACCCGCATATGCAATCGAGCAAACCATCGAAGCTAACCGTGGTTTATGGTTCATCCATCTCAAATGTGAACCATCTACCAATGGACATGTTGATGAAATTTGGGCTCAATTCGACGACAATAGGCAACTCACAAATTTACGTATGAATTACTTAAACTCGATGGATGGCCCAAAAGATGTAGTCTGGCACGAAGGAAAAGCGGAAATCTGGTTTAAGGCAAGAAAAAGGATCGTGGTTCTTGGGGAGGAAGATATACCCGCTCAAATGAAATCCTATAAATCTTTTGACCCGAAGCGGATCGTGGAAGAACTATATCAAGCACAAGACAGTGAAAATGTACAGATTAAAATACAGGAATCTTCTGCTGAGGGTGAACCAATTATTATAACAATGACTCAGAAAGACTCACCTGACCTGCGGACTGTATATAAGGTTGACCCGGAAACTAAGCTGTTGCAACAAAGTGAAAGCTATAAGCTTAAGGAAGGAGAGTATAAATTCGTGGGTCGAATTAGATACCTGGATTACAACAATCCTGCTGATTTGGAAATATTCGTTCTGAAACCTCCTGCTGATGTATTCCGTGTTGATCCAACTCAGGAGATTGGCTTGGCAAAGGGAGAACTTAGTGATGATGAAATTGCTGTCGAGGTAGTTCGGCAGTTCTTTCAAGCCCTGATAGCTGAGGATTACACCAAAGCTGGTAGGTTATTTGGTGATGGTGTCATATCTGCCGACCAAATGCAGCAGATGCTCGGCCATACCAAGTTCCTTCGTATTGTTTCCATTGAGCCGGCTGGTCCAAATCCCAATCTCGCAAAGAAAGGTTTAGTTGTACCTTGCACTGTTGAAATCGAAAAGGATGGGCAAATACACCAATGGAAGCTGGATCAGCTTAGAGTCTGGCAGGTTGATAATCAACCTGGCCGCTGGACGATGCGCGGGTTTTAACAAAGCTACATGAGTAATTAGTAGTATGAGTAAAAAAGGCCGGGCTTATATGGCTCGGCCTTTTGTATGCGTTTCTAAAAACCGAACAGTTTTATGTTTAGGTGAATTCAGGAAGATTTTTTTTCTTTAAAGCTGAACGACTGTCCAAATTGTTATATTGGTAACAAACGTCTGTTACTGAACCGATTAGGCGGTCCTAATCCTGCAATAAATTGTGGCCTTTGAATGTCTATAAGTTCCAGGCCTTGGCGAAGGCCGTAAAGCTGCGGTCATAGCCTTTCTCAACGTCATTCGGAAAGCAGCACGCGGGCAGTTGCCTGCTCGACAGATGATAACTTATACACTTACAGCATATCCCTTTTCTGTCACAGCCGGGATATGAGCAATTGCAATTTTTTAAATTTTGTTCTTTATTACATTCCATAATCAACAACACCCTTTCTTGAAGAGTTTCTTCTCTTTTTTTCGAGGAGTATTGTAGTTAACAGTTACGAAAAATGCAACTCAATAACATCTTTATCGTTGAGGACATGGTTTCGCTGTGTGTTTTGCCCGTCATAGACTCCCGTGCCCCAGATTCTCGCGAACTTGAGTTTTTCGGCTAATTGCCGGTGAACAGTCGTGGCAAGGTCCATAACAGTAGAGCCGACAGGAAGTGTGAACGGGTCTGTCATATCGGCGGGCTTGCCCGGCGGCTTTGAATAGATGCGGATTATTCCTAAAAGCCGAAAAAGTTTTTCCGACAATCCTTCAAGCCCGTCATCGGTCGCGGCTGAGACTTCGAAGAATTCGAAAGGATATGTACATAATTTCTTTAGATTCTCAAGGGCACCTGGCTTGGCAATATCGGATTTTGTACATATACAAAATGCCTTTTTTCCGAGCACATTGCCCTGGCTGTCGTGTTCAGGCGTTTCACTGCCAAGAAGCAGGCTGCGTGATTCGAGAAAATCCAGACAAATAAGCAACTGCTCCTCCACGTTTGCCGAAAGGTCTATCACAATGGCAATCAAATCACAGTTGCGATATGTCCCGACCTGCCCCGGAGCGCTGTAGTCGGCCGTAATCGGTGGCATATCTACTAATTCAATCTTGATGTCCTCGAACTGAACCATCCCCGGAACCGGCGCGCCGCTCGCGAATGGAAAATCGGCGACGTGGACCTTCGCATTGGTCAGACCTCCAACAATGGAGCTTTTGCCGCAGTTCGGCGAGCCCAAAAGAACAATCTGACCCGCTCCACTCCGTGGAACGTGAAAAATGTCCACGTGCTTACCGGCCTTTTTTTGCGTCCCGCCCTCTTTGAGCTTGCTGAGCTTCTTCCGAAGGTCCGCACGCAAATGGTCCGTCCCTTTATGTTTCGGCATCACGCGCAGCATTTGCTCCAGCGCCATAATCTTTTCGTCGTTTGACGTGGCGCTTCGAAACCACTTCTCAGCCTTGAAATATTCTGGTGTAAGATTAGCTGGCATCGTTACAAAATTAAAAAGATTAAAGTTAAAAGTAAAAAACAAAAAACAAACACTGTTATTTATTTCTTAGAGCGTTAATTGTGATTTTGGCTATAATCCTACAAATTTCATCTGATTCTTTGGTCAGAGAAGCTAAATTTATATTTTTCGCAATATTTGAGGCGATGAGCAATCTCAGCCAATATTTTGTTTCACGAGCTTCCTTGAGAGCAATTTTGTATTTATGTATAAAATCAGCTTTACTCATCTGCTGCTTGCGCCTCCTCAACATTGGCCCCAATTGAAGTTCCTGCTCGTAAAAGCTGATTCGATAAAACCCTTGCTGAAGAAGAACTCTTGCTAAGTTCATCAGCCAATTTAAGAATTCCCAGAGCAAACTCGAAAGTTCGCCCTGTAATATCTATTTTTTTCGACAAATTCCTTTTACCTTTATAATTTATCCTTTGTACTTTTTACCTATTCGCAGAGTTTCTCAACTACCAGATCACCTACTTCACTCGTCGAATAACCCATCCTCCCGGCCTGCATACTCTTGAGCTTATTGCCAGTTAGATACATCACCGTCTGCTCTATTTTGTCCGCCGCCTTCTCTTCTCCTAAAGTAGCCAGCATCATCTGAGCCGAGCATATAGCCGCCAGCGGATTGATTACCCCTTTGCCCGTGTACTTCGGTGCGCTGCCGCCGATAGGCTCGAACATACTGACGCCTTCAGGGTTGATATTTCCCCCGGCCGCGATACCCATACCGCCCTGAATCATCGCGCCAAGGTCCGTTATAATATCACCGAACATATTGCCGGTTACGATAACATCGAACCATTCTGGATTTTTGACCATCCACATACATGTGGCGTCAACGTGAAAATATTCTCTCTCTATATCAGGATACTCGGCTTTGCCCATTTCGTGAAAAGCCCGTTCCCACAAATCATAAATATAAGTAAGCACGTTGGTTTTCCCGCACAAAGCAAGGGTGTTCTTATCGCCTTTGCCCCGTGCCTTTTTGCCGTATTTGCGTGCATACTCGAATGCATACCTCAAACAACGGTCAACCTGAAAACGATTATAAACCGCCGACTGAACGGCCACCTCGTTTGGCGTTCCCTTCATTGAAATCCCGCCCGTACCCGTATAGAGATCGCCCGTATTTTCGCGAACGACCACGAAATCAATTTCATCCGGCCCTTTGTCTTTTATCGGCGTCTCAACACCCGGATATAGCTTCACAGGACGCAGATTTATATATTGGTCCAGCGCAAAACGGGCCTTGAGAAGAATACCCTTTTCCAGGATTCCCGGTGCAACATCCGGGTGCCCAATCGCACCTAAGAGGATTGTATCGAATTTGCGAAGCTCTTCGATAGCGCTGTCGGGCAGAGTCTCGCCCGTCCTTTTATATCTTTCACCACCGAAGTCGAACTCAGTCAAATCAACTTGGAAATTAAACTTCTCCGCGGCGGCTTTCAAAACCTTTACCGCTTCAACAGTCACTTCCGGCCCGGTCCCGTCGCCGGGTATCACAGCAATCTTGTACACTTTTTAGTCTCCTTGTCGCAAAAAAAACTATATGTTATCCATACGTTATTGTTCCCTCGAAGTCTTCCATACCTCGAAATCATCCCGCGGCCCCGCCGCAGGCATTTTCGCATTCATTTGTTTTAGCCACTTGCCTAACATCCCCTTAAGCTCCGCCGCCTTTTCCGGCATCTCTTTAGCCAGGTCATGCTTTTCGCCTATATCACTTTTCAGATTGTACAGCTCAACACTGTTATCTTCGTACCATTCTATAAGTTTATAATCCCCCGCCCGCACAGCACCGCTCGGCCTGTTGCCGCTGCCGTGATAGTGCGGATAATGCCAGTATATCGCCTTACGTTTCAGCCTTCCCGTCTTTTTCAAAAGCGGCATCAAACTCACACCGTCAATATGCTGCTCAGGCATAAGCCCCAGCCCCGCCATCTCCAGCATTGTAGGATAAAAGTCCGTACTGGTCACCGGCTCATCGCATACACTTCCCGGTTTCACCACCCCCGGCCACTTGATAAACATTGGCTCGCGAATGCCCCCTTCATACAGCCAGCCCTTGCCCGCACGCAGTGGAAGATTGGCCGTCGGCCCCTCACGCGGCACGGTGGACAACCCGCCGTTGTCGGACATGAATATCAAAGCCGTATTGTCCGCCACTCCTGATTCCTCTAATTTTTTCATCACCCGCCCAATGCTTTCATCCACACTCTGAACCATCCCCGCATATGCCGGATTGTCCTGAACGACTCTGGTATTATAACGACCATAAACACCCGCGAACCGTTGCCCATCTGGCGCCGGCAGTTTCTCCGCCTTGGTCCTATATTTGTCCGTAAGTGTCTGCTTGGATTCTATCGGCGTATGCACCGCGTAATGCGAAAGGTACAGCAGGAACGGCCTATTCTTATTGGCCTCGATAAACTTCAGCGACTCATCCGTCAGCCTGTCTGTCAGATACTCACCTTCCTCGCCCCCCGGTGGCATCTCCTCCAGGGCACGATTATTCTTTTTATAAGGATAGAAATAAGTCGGCGGAGCCCCCGACCAGTCTCCCCCGATATTGACATCGAAACCCTGCTTGTCGGGATAGAAATCCGCCCTGATGTCGGCTTCCCGTGGCGACAGGTGCCACTTACCCACAAAGCCCGTGGCGTAACCTTGCCCCTTCAATACCTCGGCTATTGTCACCTCCTCCAGTTCGAGCCTGTCCGCATATTCTGTCGGTTTCTGGCTGCCGCCTATCCACTGTGTTATCCCCAGCCTTGCCGGATACTTGCCTGCCATGATACTCCCACGCGTCGGCGAGCATACCGGACACGCCGCGTATGCCTCGGTAAACCGCATACCTTCGCTTGCCAGCCTGTCGATGTTTGGGGTCTCATAGAAGCTGCTGCCGTAACAGCCCAAATCCGTCCACCCCAAATCATCGATAAGAATAAAAACAAAATTAAGCTTTTTCTTCGGCCGGCTTGCCGCCTGCGAATTAATGCCCGCGCACCCCGGTACCGCCAGCGCCGCCGCGCCAAATCCTATTGCCTTGATAAATTCACGCCTGTTCATAAGATTGCTCTTTATCTTGTAACAATTGCCGTTTTTTTCTAATTGCCGATACTATACTCTCAATGAACCTGTTTTTCAAGTAAATCTACGGTTATAGGCCCCAAACGAAAAGAGTAGCTTTATGAATATTATAAGACCTCCACAAATAGAATTAACCAGCATATTTTATACCCAGCTTCGTCCTCAACTTAACCTCGGACCTAACCGATATGAATGTGCGATTAGTCCCCATTTTGGAAGAGAGATTTATAATGCGGCCCAACAAAGGCTTTACACTTGTTGAATTGATGATTGTTGTTCTGATTCTTGGGGCATTAGCGACAATTGCTATTCCGAGGATTATGGGAGGTGCAACGATTGCCATGACTAATGCCTGCAGAACCAATGTTAAAGTGATGAATTCACAGATAGAATTGTACTACCAAAACGAGGGTGATTGGCCTAATAATTTTAACCAACTGACTAACGACCCTAACTATTTCCCAGATGGTCGACCAGAGTGTCCATTTAAAGATTCATATAAAATAGATAGCTCGAATGACAGGATTATTGGGCACAACCACTAACAAATAGAAAATAACCAATAGTAAATAATAAATTAAAAGCCTGTCTCTGCTTTTACGCCTCGCTGTACTCTAAGAAAGTCCTCAAGTTCGCCGTCTTGCCTTACGACCTGACCGAGTTCATTAAAAATCTTCGCTTTGGCCCACCGCCAGTGCTCGGCGTGTCCGTCTGCGAAAGAGAAGTTGCCCCCCTGCGAATGCCGTCCGGCCGGAAGATCCCACCATTGTGGCTGTATCGATGCGAACATAGGGCCCCGGGGCGGAATACCGAAGTGCGAATCGAGAATGCTGTCCTCATGGACATCAACGAAGAACAGCAGCTTCGATGGTGATGGCTTGTCGATATCTGTTTCTTTGGCGAAACTCGGCAGCACGGCCGAATCGGGTGAATAAGGCAGGCCGTTGACCGATTGGCTCATATTGTAGCTGCGCGTCCGTCGAATATTCAGGAACTTACCTTCTTCCGTTTGCACTCGCGACTTGTCCGAAGGACACCGATATATGTCTGTTGATTTATTGTAAGTAAAGAGCTTGCCTCGTTCGATATTCTCCGTAGTAGTATCGAAGGGCGCCAGCCCCGCACACCATGTCAGGTTGGGATCGAAACCTTCTGAGGGCCCCATGGTATTGATGTAATAAACGTTCCGGTTCGGCGGCAGGAAAAAGTCATTGTCCTGAGAATAGAGTTTTGCGCATATCTGAAGCTGCTTTAGATTATTAAGGCAGACCACTTCTTCGGCCTTCCCCCTGGCTAATGAAAGCGCCGGTAGCAGAATCGCCGCCAGCAAAGTGACAATCGAGATAACGACCAGCAGCTCGATTAACGTGAACCCCGCTTGATGATTCCTCCCCTCCACTAACGGCCTCTGAGTTCGATTTCGCATTTCAACACCAAACACCAAATCTTTGATCTCAAACCGTATCATATCATATTACTGTTGCTAAGCAAGCTATTTAATGTTTCCCCCACCAAGTTTTGCAAGCCGAAACAACCGTCATTTTGAGCGAAGCCGAGAAATCTATTTGAAGAACTATCGTGCAGCGATTCCTCAATTTTGCATTTTTCATTTTAATTTTTAATTTTCATGATGTGCTCTAGAAGTCCGCCGTCCTTGATAATCTCAAGCGCAAAATCCGGCAAAGGATTAAAGCTGATATCAATACCGGCTGTTTTGTTTTTAATCAGGCCATTTTTGTAATCGATCTCAACTTCATCGCCGTCGTTGATTTTCTCAACTGCCTCCGCCGATTCAATCAGATAAAAGCCGTTATTGATGGCATTGCGATAGAAGATTCGCGCAAACGTTTTTGCGATAACGTTCTGCACCTTCACCCCGCGAATGGCCCAGATCGCATGCTCTCTCGATGAGCCGCAGCCGAAATCATCACCTGCCACTATCACGTCACCTTCTTTGACCTTCTTAACGAACTCCTTGTCCAAGTTCTCAAGACAATGACTCGCCAATTCCATCTCATCATCAGTATTCAAGTATCTGGCCGGAATTATCTCATCCGTATTTATATGATCTCGTTTGTAAACATGCGCTACACTCATTTTTATAACCTCACCTAAAAGTTTAATTTCGTATTTCTTATTTTCTAATCATAGCCTATTTATGGCCAATCCAGGTCTTTTTCTGTTAAAGTCTCACCTGTTGTCACCGGCATTATATCCCACAGTGGGCCGGAAGTTTTCGGTCTGAGCCTGTCGATATATCTTAGATTTTCTTTCGGCACTCCGGTCACTCCGGCAGGACTGTCCAAAAGCCCGCGCAACGCACCTAATGTAGTATAGAGTATGCGTCGTCCTTGATGAGGCTCACCGAGCCGGTCAAAAAACTCCAAACGTGCACTTGCCGGTTTTTTTATTGTATCTAAGGTAATCAGTCCGAAGCCCCGGGAATACCCTTTGTCACGTTCCGCCTTGGTGTTCCAAAGCTGACCCGCCATCCACTCATGCAGGTCGTAGCCGCCCCACGATTCCTTTGGCCGCACCGCAATTTTACACGTGTGCTGGTCGCCGCCCAACAGAATAACACCGGGTACTTTGTTCGAAGCTATGTGTTTCACAAGAGCATCGTACTCGTATGTGAAGGTGTGGTTCCAGGCTTCCGGCCCACCGCAGTTCCAGCTGCTGCCGGAGACGGGGAACTTGAAAACCGCCTGCGAGCTTGCAATCGAACTCTTCAGCCAGGCGAGCTGTTCTCTGCCAAGCATCGTTTTAGCAGGCCCATCAGGGTCACTATTGACAGAGCGGTGATACCGAACGTCCATGAGGAAGAACTCGGCCCCTCCGACTGTAAAACGTGTCCAGATACCGGGATTTCGTACGGCCTGTGATTTCGGGTTGGGCCAAATCTCGTTAAAGGTCTTAAGAGAACGCTCCTTGCCCGGCTGGGTGTGGTCTGAATTGTCTATACCGTAATCATGATCGTCCCAGACAGCGTAAATCGGTGTCGAAGCTCCGAAAGCGTGGAAATATCGATCTGCACGGTATTCAAGGTACATCCTGCGCTGCTTGGCAGGCTCGGTATTATCCGAGTAGATATTGTCGCCCATCAGGATAAAAAGATCGGGCTTCTTGGCCTCGACGGCTTTCCATATGTCCTGAGCGCCGCTCCCTCTCAAAGAATGGCCGAAGCCGACTCGAATAATACCCGGCTCCAAAGCACGGCTAAACGTAGTGATTTCCTGCCGAACGTCACTGCCCTGTTCCTTATTGTCCAGAAACACGCTATAGCTATAGGTGGTTTTGGGCGAAAGATCCCTTACCTCCGCGCTGCCGCAAAAGTTATTGTCCTCTACAAGGCGAATCGTTTCTGAAACAATCGTCCTGCCCTTGGAGAAAAAGCGTACCTGCATCTTACACGGCCCGTCGGCCCGAACCCATATCCGGGTACTGGTATCTGTAGTGTGCCCGATCATAGGGCCGTGACTAAGCACATGTGCTTGCCCCGGCCAGGCTGGCACCATACAGAAAAACACCACCGCCGTAATTATATTTTTTTTATTCGTCATTTTCATAACAAACGAAAATCATGTTATCAACCTGCCCAAATATTCTCGCACTGATTACCTTGATTCAGTCTGTTGATCAGTAGCAGGTGGCCCCCAGCTCTTATCCGGCCCGAGTGCAAAACCAAGAATTACAAGTAAAATGAATGCGGCTATGCAAGCAATCAATATGATATACTTGTACTTTCTGATTTTTCCCAAGAAAGACTTAGCCATAACTCACCTCATCTGCTCTGATAATTCGGATTTACTGATTATTCTTCTTTTCTTCTTCCAGCTTTTTTTGGACTTCGTATTTGATATACCTCTGAGTATATTGATACCAGTTGCCAGACGCGCCTATTACCAGCAATAGTACCGTCAGTGCCTGAAACAGCATAAGACCCGTACTTGTTCTGTCGCCGATGATCATCAAAATCAAAGTCACAAGGCTGCACACCGCCGAAACGGTAAACAAAATCGCAAAAATGTTTGTTGGTTTCTTTTCTTTCTTCATCATAAATCCTTCCTCATATAACCATTCCAATTTATTATTAAAAATCGAAACTCAAATTTATCTTTTCCCCTTAAATATTAATACGCATGAAACAAAAAAAAATTCATACTGCCGTTTCTTTAAATCACTTTTGAATTTTACTTTGTCATTTTGCATTTTAATAGTTGATATTTAATTTCTCATAAATGCTTTCTTGGATCAGTTAACTTTCCTGCTATTGCGCTTGCCGCCGCCGTTGCCGGGCTGGCCAAATAAACCTTGCTCTCCGGATGCCCCATCCTTCCGACGAAGTTCCTGTTGGTTGTACTGACACACTTTTCACCGGATGCTAAGATACCCATAAATCCGCCTAAACACGCCCCGCACGTCGGGGCGGATATTACACAGCCCGCCTCGTAAAATATATCGACCAGGCCTTCGTCTATCGCCTGCTTCCAGATAACCGGCGTCGCCGGCACAATCAGCGTTCGGATGGCCACCTGTTTACCTTTGAGTATTTTCGCCGCGATGCGAAGGTCTTCGATTCGCCCATTCGTACAACTTCCGATATACGCCTGGTCCATTTTTTTGCCGGCACATTCTCCGATAGGCACACCGCCGCTCGGCAAATGCGGCAGAGCAACCATCGGCTCGATGGCTGAGCAGTCAAACACTTCGGTCACCTCGTATTTCGCATCAGAGTCGGATTCATAAACAGTATAGTCTGTTTTATCTTTCAGGTGCTCGTCGAGATATTGTTTTGTAGTTTCGTCAAAACCGATTATACCGCTCTTCGCTCCGGCCTCGATGGCCATATTCGTTATAGTCATTCGCGCTTCCATCGACATATCACAAAGGGCCGGCCCGACAAATTCCATCGCCTTATAAAGCGCCCCGTCCGTGCCGATTCGTGCGATAACCGCGAGAACAACGTCTTTGCTGTAAACACCCGCCCCGAGCGAGCCGTTAAGGACAAACTTCATTGAGGCCGGCACCTTGAACCATAACTGCCCGGTCGCTATCGCCGCCGCAGCATCTGTTGAGCCGATACCCGTGCTGAACGCCGCAAACGCCCCGTATGTGCATGTATGCGAATCGGAGCCGATGATAACTTCGCCCGGCCGGATATGACCCTGCTCCGGCAGCAGCGCATGACATACCCCGGCCCTGCCGAGCTTGTAGTAATATTTTATTTTGTGCCGTCTCGCCCAGCCGTCGAGCCGCTTATGAAGCTCAGCGCTTTTAATGTCCTTGGCCGGCTGAAAATGGTCCGGCGTCACAACGATTTTTTCCGCATCGAAAACCTTATCGATACCCTTTTCTTCCAGCATCGAAATAGCCGGCGGCGTCGTAACGTCGTGGCACATCACAATATCAATCTTAGCATCCACAAGCTCGCCCGGCATAACTTTATCTTTACCGGCCGACCTTGCTAAAATTTTCTCTGTTATTGTCATACCCATAACTTTTTTACTCTTTCATTATTTGAAGTTCACAACTCTCAAAGTTCCACTTTTACTTCCGTCTCCGGGCCTTTATTCTGTGCCGAGACCATTTTGTTGATGGCATCGATATAAGCCTTCGCACTGCTTTCGATGATATCTGTCGAAATACCCCGGCCGATGAAGGTCCTGCCGTCCTCTGTAATGCTGACGGTCGCTTCGCCGAGCGCTTCTTTGCCGCTTGTGACAGCTCTGATCGAATAATTTTCGAGCTTAGGCGATAGACCCGTAGCTTCCCTTATAGCCTCATAAGCCGCATCCACCGGCCCGTCACCGCAGGCCGCCGCCTGCCGGGTTTCGTCTTTCGTCTTAATCTTGACGCTCGCGGTCGGCAGCGTACCGGTCCCGCAGGCCACGTGCAGATACTCCAGCTTGTAAATCTGCTCGACAATGCGGATTTCGTCGTTGATTAACACTGTTAAATCTTCGTCGAAGACCTCTTTTTTCTTATCGGCTATCTCCAGAAATCTTTCGTACGCGTGTTCGATTTCCTGCCTGGTGAGCTTGAAGCCGAGTTGCTTGCATCTATCGACAAATCCGTGCCGGCCGGTATGCCTGCCTAGGACCATTCGCGAGCCGCCCAGCCCGATGCTCTCGGGCGTCATAATCTCATACGTCGTGCGCTCCTTCAAAACTCCATCGACATGTACTCCAGCTTCGTGAGCGAAGGCGTTGGCACCGACTATGGCCTTGTTCGGCTGAATGACAAAACCTGTAAGCCGCGAAACCATACGACTGGTGCGACAGATTTCCTTCGTATTGATATTAGTGGACAAACCGCCCGTAGTTAGCGATACAAAAAAGTCCGCTCTCGTGCGGATGCCCATAGCTATTTCCTCGAGCGCTGCGTTACCCGCCCTTTCGCCAAGGCCGTTCACCGTGCATTCGACCTGGCGGGCGCCATTTCGCACGCCGGCTAATGAATTCGCCACCGCCATCCCCAGATCGTTGTGGCAGTGCGTGCTTATAATGCATTTGTCTATGCCGGGCACGTCAGATTTGAGCTTCGCGATGATTTTGCCGTATTCGTACGGCAAAATATAGCCGACGGTGTCGGGTATATTCAGCGTCGTCGCTCCGGCTTCTATAACCGCCGCTAATACTTCAATCAGAAATGGCATCTCGCTCCTGCACGCGTCTTCCGGCGAGAATTCTACGTCATCGACGAAATTCTTCGCACACTGCACAGCGGCGACCGCCATTTTCAGGACCTCATCCGGCTTCTTTTTGAGCTTGTGCTCCATGTGGACTGGCGAGGTGGCGATAAATGTGTGTATTCGCTTGTTTTTGGCCGGGGCTACCGCCTTTCCGGCCGCCTCGATATCACCTTCGTTCGCACGGGCAAGGCCGGCTATCACCGGGCCTCGGACCTGCTCTGCAATGAGGCGGGTCGCATCGAACTGGGCCGGACTGGATACTGGAAAGCCCGCTTCGATGATGTCAACGCCCAAAATCTTCAATTGCTGGGCTATTTCGAGCTTTTCAGCTATCGAAAGAGAAGCGCCAGGCGACTGCTCGCCGTCCCGTAAGGTGGTGTCGAAAATTAATACTTTTTCTTCGGACATCTGCTTTTTCTCCAAATTTTCTTATTGCTGACTAAAGCCAAATTATGCCCCAGACAGCGTAAAATTGCCACGAATTATTTATTTTAACGCATAATCCGAGCGGTTTGTGGTTAAAAACGAATGATTATAATAGATTTTTGTTGGGGGTATATTTATTGCGCCTTGCGGCGCAGTAGCAGCAGGCTAAGGCTGATTGCCGTAGCAAAAGAAGAACGATTTATGCAAACTCTATTCATAGACATTATTATATATCGGATATATCCTTTTGTAAATCCTTTTTTTATAAAAATTTCCCAGAAATAAATAGAGTCAATCGGTAAACCACTGTAGTTTTTGAGTATTTGGTTCAGTTTAGCTGCTGCGCCAGGAGGCGGACAGGATTTCTTCCGGTTTTGGCTCGGGGGCAACTTGTTCGGGAGATTGTCCCTCGGGTATTGTTGTTAGCATTTCGATAGAGCGGTCCTTTGGGATAAATTCTTTTATAAAGTGGTTCGAATGGTACACGGTCAAAACTTTTTCGAGGGCCAGTATGATACCGAGTAATACCACTACGGGGATATTTTCCGCTATGCCGGATATTGCGGCAATCGATGCGGTGATTACAAGAACCATCAGATAAGTTTCCGTTATGGCGTCAGCGATTCCGAGGAGAGGATGGCCGGTGTAAAAATAGCCGCCGCCTGGATAGATGACTGAAATCCTTCTGGTTTGCTCTTTGTTCTTGAAATCAAGTGAACAGGTCGGGCAGATGTACTGGTCTTTAATGAGTGTATTCGTGCAGCGAGGACAAAGGTGCGTCCTTTCTAATGTTGGGCTTGTCTGACCTTCGAGAGGCATCTGCTGGAGCATGGACTTGATTTTTTTGTTTTCTGCGAGGTAGAAAAATTTCTCCTTTTTTCCATTTTTATATTCTGCCACGAGGTTGCGGCCTTTGATGATGATACTCCGGCAGTCGGCATATAGTATCTGGGCTATCGAGTTTCGATATGAGATGTCGTATTTTGTTGGAATATGGAAAACGCGTTCGTTGGTGAAGATAAATAAGGAGCGTTTAAGAGAGTAGATAATCCAGCCTGTCAGGAACTGTTCAATGAGAGACGCCGGTGAGCAGCCGGTAGTGACGCAGAGGATTGTTTCATTCTCATGCAGGAACGGCCTGATAAACGATATTTTTTGCAGCAGCTTTCGCTGGCGTTTTTCTATGGATTGCTTGTAAATGTTCTTATGATTTGTGAACATGAGGTCAGTATTAACGGGAAGGTTGAACACATCCTGCCTGCTTGAGCTGCTCATTGTATTTTGCATTTCCTGTGTCATTTGATTTGCTCCTTAAAATTCTGATATTGTCAGTATTGGCATTATCGGCAGCAATCCAACGCAGCTTAATTGAGACTTCGGAGGGGATTGAAATATGGCATAAGAACAGAGGTATTATGGGTCCCAGTGAGATACACTTCTTTTTTTTGCCCTTGAAATTGGGTTTGAATTGGGTTTGAATTGGCTTTAATTGGGTTTGTTTTGGCTTAAATTGGCTTTGAATTGGGTTTGAATTGGCTTTGTTTTTCCAC
>JACKQG010001380.1_pt1 | contig 33696 bp, 35 predicted proteins | sample 8237621 | NCBI WGS metagenome assembly JACKQG01 (sample SAMN15677084, study PRJNA649215) | marine metagenome | biome: marine; feature: Black Sea; material: saline water; isolation source: suspended particulate matter (SPM) from the Black Sea western gyre | collected 2013-06-09/2013-06-10 | depth...
TGTCCGCGTCTCAGTCGGCTGCCGGTGCATGGGGAACCCGTCCCCCAAGGTTCCGTTGCCTTGCGGGCTTCGCCGCGAGCGGCGTGCCGACGCTCGCCGTCGTTCCGCGGACCCGCCGCGGTGTGGCCCGATACATCGGCCACTCATCCGCCTTCCGCGCCCGAAGTGTCGAGTCTCGACTGTCGAGTGCAGCCCCCTTCTCCAGTCGGTTGTCGTCCCTTACGGCAATCTCCGGCGGGTCCTTGCCTCCCATCGCGATGCCGCCGCGGACCATGGGATAGCAGAAGCAACAGTAGTGCGGGACCATGTAGTATAGACCATTGCCGAAGAACGGGCCCTCCCCACAGTTGCCGCGCAGTCCGCGGTTCTGCGTGATCTCCCCACTGCAGGGAAATAGACGCCAACTACATCAACAGTGTGCTGAGTTGGCGAGCCCAAGCCAACAAGCCAGGTAATGCCGGCGAGGAAATAGACAAAAAAAGTATGTGACCCAGTTCCACCACCCCCTGGATAAAGCATATAAGGGTCAAAAGAGTTGAGATGAGGAAAATTGTGAACAAGATTGTCAACGATACGCATAAAAAAGTTAGCGTCAACACCCGTGAATTTTATCCAGTCGCCGACGAAGACCTGGTCATAAGGAAGAGCAACACGAAGATACAGGGCAACACCGAAGAAAAGGGCAACTATTATGCCGGCAATGAGTCCAGAGGGAAATCTATTCTGGTTCATTACATTAGTCTTGAGGATAGATTATAGTCTTGTTTTGATGGTGGCGCAAGGTGATTACTCGTCCAGTACATTAGTGACACTTGCTGTTGTTATTTCCAGAAGCGAGATTTCTCGTTGGCGCTCGGAACAGGGGTCACTATCACTGCTCCTTTTCTGTCATCACGAGGGGTCCCTCCACGGAAGGACAACGTGACAATCGCGCCCTCTCCCTTGTCATTCTGAAGGAGCCCTTCGCCACTGTCATCCTGAGAAGCGAAACGACGAAGGATCTCGCTCAGGATAAACTCTGCGACTGAAGAATCCCACCCAAACTGAATTCCGCAACCGACCTGTGAGATTCTTCCCCTTCACTGCGTTCAGGGTCAGAATGACATCTGGCAAGAGGCTCGCAATGACAGGTGGGGGGAAATTGCTCAGCAATTTCTAGGTTTGTCCTCTGATGGCTGATGTGATAAACTCAAATGGTTTTTGGGGAGACTGCTTTGAAGATACTGGTTAGTAATGATGATGGCGTATATGCTGATGGGCTCTGGGCGTTGGTGAAGGAACTGCGGGACATAGCCACAGTTACTGTGGTTGCCCCGGATAGAGATCAGAGCGGCGCTGGCACTTCAGTGACGTTCCACCACCCTCTGAGAATGTTTGAAATAAAATCACCGTTGGATAGAGTGGCTACCTATTCAGTGGAAGGTACTCCTGCTGATAGTGTTATTCTAGCTCTTAAACTCGTCTTGAAAGATGGAGTGGATCTGGTAGTTTCCGGCATCAACGAGGGCCCCAATCTGGGAGACGATGTTTTTATCTCAGGAACAATTGGCGCTGCTTTGCAAGGATTTTTCTACGGTATTCCTGCTATCGCTTTTTCTATAGCTGCTTTTGGAAGCCTTCATTTTGACATATGTGCCAGTCTGGCTAAGCTCATGGCCAAGGAAATCGTTGATGAAGGACTACCCCAGAGAGTGCTGTTGAATGTCAATTTGCCTAATCTGCCTCGAGAGAAGCTTGAGGGGATCGAGGTTACCAGGTTAGGCGAACGCAATTATAGCGACAGAATCGAGCCTGGACACGATGGAAAGCGACAATATCATTGGATTATGCGTGGTAAGTCTGAGTGGCAGTCGATTTCGGGAACTGATATCTGGGCGCTGGAGCAGAATAAGATTTCGGTTACTCCTTTATTTGGCAATCCTGATGGCTCCAGCCGCGAGCTTCTTAAGAGCTTAGCCCCAGAGCTTTTCCGTAAACTGTCGGAAAATAGGGATTCTTGAGCTAGATAATGAGTGGAGAGATATGTCAGAAGTAGTTATTGTTAGCGGTGTGAGAACAGCCATTGGCACCTTCGGTAGTTCCTTGAGAGATGTCCCGGTAGTAAATCTTGGTGTGTTGGTGATAAAGGAAGCATTGAAGCGAGCTGGTCTACGACCCAAAGCTAGCAAAGAGCTGCTCGAGTATACTCCAAAGGCAGTAGAGGATGCTGGACTGACCGAGCTGGAAAAAGCTCATTATGACTGGGATGATTCTCTTAAAGAGGTCCAGGTTGATGAAGTGATTATGGGCAATGTGCTGCAGGGTGGTCAGGGACAGAATACTGCCAGGCAGGCTACTATCTATGCTGGTCTACCCAAGGAGACAAATGCCTTTACTGTCAATAAGGTGTGTGCTTCAGGTCTAAAGGCAATCACTTTAGGTGCTCAGTCAATAATGCTCGGTCAGGCTGAAATAATAGTTGCCGGGGGCATGGAGAATATGAGTTGTGCGCCGTATGCTTTACCTCGGGCTCGTTGGGGTTATCGAATGGATATTGGTGGTAAAGGTGAGGCTATTGACCTCATGGTTTACGATGGGCTGTGGGAGATATTTTACGGATATCACATGGGACTGACTGCAGAAAATATTGCTGAGACGTACAAAATCTCTCGGCAAGAGCAGGATGAACTTGGGCTTTTGAGCCATCAACGAGCTAGAGCGGCTATAACTCAGGGCATATTCAAAGAGGAGATAGTGCCTGTGGTTATTCCGCAGAAGAAGGGTGAAGCTGTGGTCTTTGATACTGACGAGCGGCCTCTGGATACAAGCCTGGAAAAGATGGCGAAGTTACCACCAGCGTTTAAGAAAGATGGTACGGTTACCGCTGGAAATGCTTCTGGCATCAATGACGCAGCCGCAGCTGTAGTATTGATGAGCAAAGACAAGGCTAAAGAATTGAACCTCGAACCATCCGGAGTTATCAAGTCCTATGCATCCGGTGGTGTTGACCCTGCATATATGGGACTGGGACCGATTCCAGCGGTCAAGAAAGCCCTGGAGAAAGCCGGTATAAGCATCAAAGATTTGGACATAATCGAGTTAAATGAAGCCTTTGCTTCCCAAGCTATAGCGTGCATGAGGGAATTAGGATTAAGTACGGAGAATACTAATATCCGTGGGAGTGGCGTCTCTCTGGGACATCCTATTGGTTGTACCGGAGCCAGACTGGTAGTTACAATACTGCATGAGATGAAGAGACAAAACTTGCATTTGGGTCTGGTGACCATGTGCATTGGTGGCGGTCAAGGGATGGCGATGGTTGTGGAAAGATAGTGTCTCTGTCAGGAGCTAGGAGATTTGACACGGCTCATTGTAGTCAGGCATGGACGAACGGAGTGGAATCGGGTGGAAAGGTTTCGTGGTAGAGCCGATATCAAGCTGGATGAGGTAGGAATCCAGCAGGCTAAAGCTGCGGCTGCCAGAATAGCTGACTGGCAAGTTTCGGCACTTTATTCCAGCCCGCTTCATCGTGCATTGACCACAGCTGAAATACTAGCGCGTCCTTTCGGCCTGGAAGTAAAGCTGCTGCCGGGGATTATTGACATAGATTATGGGGAATGGCAGGGCTTGTCTCCTGAAGAGGCTGCTGCCAAGGATGGCGGCCTTTACTCAAAATGGATGGAAAGTCCGCATAAGGTGAAATTCCCCGGCGGCGAGAGTCTTACCGCGGTCAGAGAAAGAGCAGCTTCAGCGGTGGATAGCCTGATAGCCCAGCACCCAAAAGAAACAGTTGTTTTGGTGTCACATAAGGTGGTCTGCCAGATTCTTATTCTCAGCTTGCTGGGTTTAGATAATTCGCATTTCTGGCAAATCACTCAAGATGTCTGTGCCATTAATCTTTTTGAGGTACGAGGTGGGATACCATCGGCCCTGTCGCTCAATGATACCTGCCACCTGAGGGAACTGAATTAGAGTTTGAACGGGGGAGTTGGTTATGTCACAAATAAAAGTTGGCATTATAAACGTTACCGGCTACGCCGGAGTTGAGTTAGCAAGGTTGCTTTATAAGCATCCGACGGTGAAGCTTTGCTCAATTACTGGCAGGAGTGCTGCCGGGCAAAAACTAGCTGAGGTCTTTCCTCACCTGGCTGATATTGAGCTCACAATTACTGCAGAGCTTGACGAAGTCGACTTCGTCTTTTCAGCAATGCCCCATAAGGCAAGCGCTGAAGTCATATTGCCCTTGGTTGAACGTGGCATCAAGGTTGTTGACATCAGTGCTGATTTCCGACTTAAGGATGCCAGTAAATACCTGCAGTGGTATGATTTTGCTCATCCGGCGCCGGGGTTGTTACAGAAAGCTGTTTATGGCTTGCCTGAGTTCCATCGGGCTGAAATCGCCAAAGCCAGCCTGGTCGCCAATCCTGGCTGTTATCCCACAGGGGCATTGCTGGCCCTAGCTCCGGCGATTAAAGAAGGCCTTATTTATCCAGATATTATCATTGATAGCAAGTCAGGTATTTCCGGGGCCGGCAGGACGCTAAGCTTATCAACCCATTATGCCGAGGCGACGGATAATGTCCATGCCTATTCTGTGCATGGGCATCGCCACCTGCCGGAAATTGTCCAGGAGCTTGAGACGTTGAATCCAGGGCTTTCTCCTTCGGTGACCTTCTTACCTCATCTAGTGCCGACATCTCGAGGCATATTAAGTTCATGCTATGCCAAGCCGAATGAAGAAAAGCCGGTGAAGGGGAAAGAAGAGCTACTAGAAATCTATCGCAGTTACTATAAAGGGGAGCCTTTTGTCAGGGTAGTTGATAAGCCACCTGGAACTAAACAAACGTGGGGAAACAATCTTTGCCTTGTTTATCCTACCATTGATGTTAGGACTGGCAGGATTATAGTCATCAGTTGTCTGGACAATCTGGTCAAAGGGGCGGCTGGACAGGCTATACAAAATATGAATATAATGTTTGGCTTTTCTGAGACAGCTGGGCTTGAAGCCCTGCCTGTATATCCTTAGAGCTTCCCGCCCCCATCGTCTAGGGGACTAGGACGTCAGCCTTTCAAGCTGAAGACAGGGATTCGAATTCCCTTGGGGGCACCAAATGATTTCTAGCCAAGGCGAGCCACACATACCTCTCCACCTTCTATGACGACAGTCATCGTCCGGTTACAATTGGGACAGGTGAGCGGGCCGCTGTAGTTCATCTTGGATGGCTCCAGAGGGATGCTTTTGCCGCAGCCCAAGCAAATTACTCCTGAGGAGCCCGTTGGGTTGGATTGGTGTTGTTTTTTATGGCTTGCTAGCTCTTCGATATTCTCGAATTCGATTCCACAGGCAACACATTTAAAGCGCATCTGTCTCTCCTTTCAGACTTTTTGCTCAAGAACGGAGCTATTGTAAATCATTGGAGGGCGACATGTTAAAGCCTGACTTGATCTAGACAAAACTTGCCATTAAAGGTCGAACATAGAGCCGCGTTTTTTCTTCGTCTCGCCTTTGATTTTTTCAAGCTTACTATCTATTTTGTCTAAGCGAAAATCTATATTCTCCAGATGTGTGTTCATCTCTCTCAAGAGATTCAGCAGTTCCTCAAATTCCTGCTTTTCCATAATTTACCCCCTCAGTCGTCCAATGATAAGACCAAACTAGAAACCTGTTCTACCTATAGACACCTCACTGGTAGACAATGTGACCTAGGCCATTTTTAGTATCTGCTGCTTATGTTCCTCGAGCGCTTTTTCGTACTGGGCATCAAGCTGGCTATTGATCCGGCGCCATTCTTCCAAAAACTGTGGATGCTGTTCCGGCTCAATGCGAGCTTCGGTTCCTATCTGTTGTTGCATAGCCTTGTTGGCCTCTTGTAGCTTAGCCTCGAAATCTTTTTTGAATTGGAGATATGTCTGCTGTCTGGCTTGACCATAATAGTTAAGCAGGTTGGTTATCCGGTCGAGGATGGTGTCAATAGGATTTTTGTTTTCCTTCAGCAGCCTGAGACCTGCCATAGCTCTTCTTATTGTCGGCATGTCGTGCTCGTTTTTAGGCAGGAATATATTGCGCAAGAATATCTCCTGTGCACCTTTGAGAACGTACTTTCTGATACCTGTGCCTTTATATTTCGTCAACTCAGCATCTAGATTATAGTCCATCTCTTGAAGGTATTTGGCAGCTACTTTGTTCCCAGCCGGCTGGCATTCCAACTGTTTAAGCTCTTCTTCAGAGAGCTTGTCCAGTTTTTCTACCTTTTCCATGGCTTTTTCCCAGGCGCTTTTCATCTCACTCATGGTACCACTCCAATGTCAAGATAGTTGTTGACGTGCAGAAAGGCCGTTAAATGACTTTTGCCAGTTCATTAACATAAAGTTCGTCCCATCTATGCATATGACTCTGTTTGAGTTGCTGGAAATGCGATTGGAAAGTGTTGGAGGCCAGAGAATCTGTAGTCATAAGTAACGCATCCTCTCCGTTGTCTGTGTAGTAGGCCCGCCGCAAACCAACCTTTTGAAATCCATATTTTTTATATAGTGCATGAGCCTGTTTGTTTGAGACACGGGCTTCCAGCGTGACCACATTTACGTTGAATTGAACTGCCATTTCAATTATTTCAATCAGCAGTCTTTCCCCTACCCCTTGTCGACGATAAGAGTCTCGCAGAGCAAGGGTGGTGATATGTGCCTCATCCACCATCACCCAGAAACCGGCGATGCCAACGATATACTCCTTTGGTGGTGGTATCTCATCGCCGAAGAAGCGGTCGTGGTCGAAAAGGTGAAGAAGTTTTTGCCAGAATTTTCTATTGTCAGGACTCTGTTCAATCATCTCCGATTCTCTCAGTTTAGTGACCACTATGTAACAGGCTAACCGGTTACGGAGTTCCTGCTTGAAGGATGCATATGTAGGATGAGGCCATTGACTTGGAAAAGCCTCGCGGTCAATCTCGAGCGCCTGAGGGATATCCCTATCTTGCATGCGTCTGATAATATAGCCCATATGCTACCTGTGAATGCTTCTCTTTTGCCCGTCTAGGCTATTATTTTGAGATTTTAGCACATTTCTCTGTGGATGATAATAAGGGTATGCTATTATTTCTTTAGTAGCTTGGCTATACTATAGATGTCTGTTAATCCTTCAACGTTGGAGGTGGTGATGAAAGGACACGTTGTTGCTGAGGTATCAATTGTTCCAGTAGGCACCGGTGATACTGGACTTAGCCGTTATATTGCCGAATGCCTTGAGGTTCTAGAAGGCAGGAAAGACATTTCTTACCGTCTAACGCCGATGGGAACTATAATTGAAGGTTCTCTGGACAAAGTGCTCGAAGTGATTCACAAAATGCACGAGGTTCCTTTTAATAAAGGAGCGTCACGAGTGGTTACCTTTCTCAAAATTGATGACCGTCGGGACAAATCATCAACAATGACAGGCAAAATAGAATCGGTGACGAAATTAAGGCCATCAACTAAAATTTGAAATGGTTGACTTAAGCATCCAGCTAGCCCCGGCTCACAAAAGGGGCTTGCTTTTGGCTAATCCTGTGATGACAGCCTCTGGCACCTTCGGCTACGGCATTGAATACAGCGAATTAGTTGACATAAAGAAACTGGGGGCTATCGTTTGTAAAGGCACAACCTTAAAACCCAGAAAGGGCAATCCACAACCGCGCCTAGTGGAAAAAGCTTGGGGAATCCTTAATTCTGTGGGTCTGGAGAATGTTGGGGTTGAAGCTGTGATAAAAGACAAGGCTCCTATTTGGGCTAAGTGGCAGGTGCCGGTCATTGTCAATATCGCTGGTGAGACCATCGACGAGTATGCAGAGGTCGCTGCTAGACTGGATGGTGTCGCTGGAGTAAGTGGCATTGAAGTCAACATAAGCTGTCCCAATATAGCATCGGGCGGGATGGAATTCAGCACGAATCCAGAGTCCGCTGCTGAGGTTACAGCAGCGGTTAGAGCAGTCAGTAGCTTGCCTGTTATCGTAAAGTTGAGTCCCAATGTGACGGATATTGGAGAGATTGCCTTAGCGGTAAGCAAAGCTGGAGCCGATGCCATAACTCTAATTAACACTGTACGAGGGATGGCAATTGACATAAATGAGAGCCGGCCTTCATTAGGTAATTTCGTTGGTGGGTTTTCCGGTCCGGCAATAAAGCCTATCGCTCTCTACATGGTGTACAAGGTTGCTGGGATTGTAGATATACCCATAATAGGCTGCGGAGGAATCAGTTGTGCGGACGACGCCTTAGAATTTTTAATGGCAGGAGCTAGTGCCGTCCAGGTTGGTACGGCTAACCTGACTAACCCTCAAGCCACTCTGGATGTGCTGGAAGGCATCAAGCAATTTATGAAAAGAGAAAACTTAAAGAATATGGAAACTATCGTTGGAAAGGCCAGGAGTTGACAACCCAGCCTAATTCTTTCTGCCAGCAAGTTCGTTCTTAATAAATTCGATAATTTTAGATGTAGGAGTTCCAGGACCAAAAATAGCTTTTATGCCTATTTTCTGTAAAGCAGGGATATCCTCATCAGGTATAATGCCACCGGCAACAAGCAGGACATCGGTTTTCCCCTTTTTCTTAAGCCCTTCCGCGATTGGTGGGAAAAGCTCCAAGTGTGCTCCAGATAGAATGCTTAAGCCAACAACATCGACATCTTCCTGCACCGCTGCCTCAACAATCATTTCTGGTGTCTGTCTGATTCCAGTATAGACTACTTCCATGCCAGCATCCCTGAGAGCTCTGGCAACTACCTTGGCTCCACGATCATGGCCATCTAGTCCAGGTTTTGCAACTAGCACTCGGATTTTAGTTTCTTCTGCCATTGGCTTCTCTCCTTATACTTTTTGTGCCAGTTCAATGAGTACCCCTTTTGTTGATTTGGGATGTATAAAGCCAACTTTACCGGTTAAGCCGAGACGACCCTGCTTGTCAATCAGTTGAGCACCCTTGTCGGCTAGCGTACAAAGCTCCTGGTCAACGTTCTCAACTTCGAAGCAGATGTGATGAATTCCCTCCCCTCGGCTTTCAAGAAATTTGGCTATGCTACTTTGCGGGTCAATCGGCTCGAGAAGCTCAATTTCACCGCCTTCAGCCATAGGCAAGAGGGCTGCTTTTACTCCTTGCTGTTGTATCGTTTCTATCTTGCTGGGCTTAGTGCCGAAAAGGTTATCATAAAGTTCGAGTGCTTCATCCAGGTTTTTGACTACAATAGCAACATGGTGAACTTTCTTAATCATTTCTCTCCTTTAGCCCTCTCTTATAAGAGCCCTGGCTATGGTCATTCTCTGCATCTCTGAGGTTCCCTCATAGATTTCGGTTATTTTAGCATCACGCAGGTAGCGCTCTACGGGGTAGTCTTTACAATAGCCGTAACCACCGTGAATTTGAATAGCATTGTTGGTAACCATTCTAGATGTTTCAGCAGCATAGACCTTTGCCATGGCTGCTTCCTTTATAAAGGGCATATCATGATCTTTGAGCCAGGCAGATCTGTAAGTCAACAGCCGAGCTGCGTCAATATGGGTTGCCATATCGGCGAGCATCCACTGGATTGCTTGAAAGTTAGCTATCGGCTGTCCGAATTGCTGGCGTTCCTTAGCATAGGCAAGAGAATCATCGAAAGCAGCTTGGGCGATACCTACAGCCTGAGCGGCTACAGTAACCCGGCTAGAATCTATAGCCTCCAAGGCTACCCTTAGCCCACGACCTTGCTCACCTAACAGATTAGCTGCTGGTATTTGACAATTTTCAAAAACCAGCTCTGTTGTTGATGAGCCGCGTATGCCAAGTTTGTTCTCCTCCTTGCCTACAGAGAAACCGGCAGTACCTTTTTCGACGATGAAGGCAGTTACGCCCCGGTGTTTCAGCGACTTGTCAACAGTGGCAAAAACTACAGCAATTTCGGCTTCAGCACCGTTGGTTATAAATATCTTGGTGCCATTAAGAATATACTTGTTACCTTGCAGTGTGGCAGTAGTCTCCAGAGCTCCGGCGTCGCTTCCAGCACCGGACTCGGTCAAGGCGAAGCATGCCAGTTTTTCGCCTTTCGCTATAGGTGCAACATACTTACGCTTTTGCTCCTCGTTACCAAATTTGTATATAGGGTAGCAGGCCAGTGACAAGCTGGCCAGGAAGACTGTGCCCACAGAAGCTGACGCCCGACATAACTCTTCTGCAGCAATAGCCATGGATAGATAATCACCACCACTGCCTCCACACTCCTCAGAAATGGTAATGCCGAATAGACCTAAACCGGCTGCCTTCTTGATGATTTCGGGTGGGCATTTTCCTTCCTCATCGATTTTTGCCGCTATGGGTTTGACCTCATTAGTAGCAAAGTCGCGCACCATGGCTTGGAACATTTTTTGCTCTTCGGTCAATTCGAAATCCATCTGTTTATCCCTCCATTCTAATAGTTTGGTACCTGCTCATTTTCAAAAGACAAGATATTCCCTCTGGGTACCAAATACCTTGCGTAGTACATCACATATCTCGCCGATACTGGCATAAGCCTCAACACAATCGATAAATACTGGCATAGTATTATCTCGGCCACGGGCTACCTCCTCCAGATTTTTAAGCACTTTGGTAACCTTGCCATTGTCCCTATTTTTCTTCACTTTAGCCAATCTTTCCCTTTGTTTCCTTTCCAGTTCAGGGTTCACCCGCAGTAGTTCTGATATTTCGGGTGACGATGAGACAAACTTGTTGACACCTACCACAGTGGCTTTGTTTTCCTCGATATTCTTCTGTTGATGATAAGAGCTTTCCTGGATTTCTCTCTGCTGGAAGCCTTGCTCTATTGCAGCTACAGCACCACCAAGCTTGTCGATTTTATCGATGTATTCGCCAGCTTGCCTTTCTAAAGCTTCGGTGAGATATTCTATCAAATAGGAGCCACCGAGAGGGTCAACGACATCACCAATGCCAGTCTCATAAGCCAGGAGTTGTTGAGTACGTAAGGCAATGGTTACTGCCTCTTTTGACGGTGTAGCGTACGCCTCATCGAAGGAATTTGTATGAAGCGACTGTGTGCCACCCAGAGTTGCGGCTAGAGCCTGGATGGCTACTCTGACGATATTATTATATGGCTGTTGTGCAGTCAGCGTACAGCCGGCAGTTTGCGTATGAAAGCGCAGCATCGTTGAGCGGGGGTCTTTGGCTTCAAATCTTTGGCTTATAATTTTGGACCAGAGGCAGCGTGCAGCTCTAAACTTAGCCACTTCTTCAAAAAGATTGTTATGTGCGTTGAAGAAGAAGGACAGCCTGCCGGCAAATTCGTCTACGTCCAACCCGGCAGCAATGGCTGCCTGAACATAGGCGATGCCGTTAGCCAGGGTAAAGGCGATCTCCTGAGCTGCTGTAGAGCCAGCTTCGCGTATGTGGTAGCCGCTGATGCTGATGGTGTTCCATCGCGGGACATGCTGGCTGCAATAAGCAAAGATGTCGGTAGTCAATCGCATTGAGGGGCGAGGCGGGAAAATATGCGTGCCCCTGGCGATATATTCCTTGAGTATGTCATTTTGAATAGTGCCGTCCAATTTAGCTGGGTCAACACCTTTCTTTTTAGCCAGAGCAATATACATAGCGAGAAGAATGGGGGCGGTAGAATTTATGGTCATGGATGTGCTGACTTTGTCTAAGGAAATACCTTTGAATAGAATCTCCATGTCCTCTAAAGTGTCTATAGCCACTCCTACTTTACCGACTTCACCTTTAGCTAGGGGATGGTCTGAATCATAGCCGATTTGGGTGGGCAATTGAAAAGCAATGCTCAAGCCGGTTTGGCCTTGTTCAAGAAGATAACGGTAGCGCTTGTTGGATTCCTCAGCAGTGCCAAAACCAGCATATTGACGCATTGTCCACAGCCTACCGCGATACATGTTAGGCTGTATACCACGAGTAAACGGGTATTCGCCAGGATAGCCTAAAGCAGCAGAATAATCGAAATCTGGCATATCTTCGGGAGTATAAACTGGCGAGATATCAATCCCGGAGCTGGTCTCAAATTTATCTTGTCTCTCGTGGAAACGCTCGATAGTTGGAGCTAATGTGACCTCTTTCCATTCCTGCTTTTTTTTACTAGGCATTGGCTGTCTCCTATGCTAATCCTGCAATTCCAAGTCGAGACATTTTAACATGAGCTATCGGAACTGATAAAGCACTAGCGGCTAGTTTTTACTTGATTTGCAGTTTACTTTGGCATATTGCCAGCGGCTAGTTCTTGACCAGCAACAAAGGCATCTTTTAGTGCCGTTGGATGCCTAAGGATGGCTTCTTTTTCGTCGATTCCAGAAAAGACCAACTCACCATCATACTTGATATCCAAGGCTAGGAACCAGCTTTTGACCGTAGCCATGGCAGGCTGAAACAGATTGTGGAGCCTTGTTCCGCCGACTGAGACAAAAATACCCTTGCGTTCTCTGCCGGGATTAATTGCTACTGGAAGCTTAAGTACGTATTTAATTACCCACAGTGCCTGGCAGCGGTCAATCATAGCTTTGGTTTGGGCAGTAACCCCCATGAAAAAAATAGGTGCGGCAAGGACTAGGCGGTCAGCCTCTCTTAAATCGGTGTGTAGCCACTGCATGTCGTCATCTATCACGCATTTACCGGTTTTAATACAGCCATCACAGTGGCGGCAGGGAGAAATATTCAGTTCGCTAAGGATAACCGTTTTCGTCTCAGATCCCTGGCTGGCAACGCCAGCCATTACCTCTTGAAGCAGATGGTCGGTGTTACCGTCACGTCGAGGACTGCCGGCAATACCTAAAACCTTTAACTTATAAGAGGGATTGGCTTCTGACAATTTTGGTGCATCCGCTCCTTTCTGTTAATTATATGATAACACTTCATTCCACCAGTTTACAGAGAATTCTTACGTCTCTACGCTTTAGTGTATAATAGCATATATCTAGAGCTTGCTGGTTACAGAGATAGCGAGCTGCAAATAATGATTTCAGGAGGATTGCTATGTGGTGGGACGGATTTGGAGGCATGGGCTGGTGGATGATGTTTGGTTGGCTAGTGATGCTGGCATTCTGGGGAGGAATCATTGTACTGGTAGTCTGGGGTATTAAAAAGTTGGTAGAGCGCGGTTCTGGCTTAGACATTACCCAGAAACGCGACCCGCTGGACATCGCCAAGGAGCGCTATGCCAAAGGTGACATTTCCAAAAAAGAGTTCGAGCGGATTAAGAAAGACTTATCCTGATTACAATACGGATTCGAAAGCACCAATCGATAGCAGGTCTGCTAAAGTTGTCAGGAACCGGCACCTTTAAATTGATAGAACCGATAAGAAAGCCGTCGCCTTCACTACATCTCCATCTCATCGGAATACAGTTTGGCACTAAAAAGTAATGATACCCCCATTCCGGCTGTTTTACACGCAGTGGTGAAATAGGCTAAAATTGGAGTCGCTTTTATGACTGATAGCTCTAAGGTGTAACCAAAATGACTGAAAGCGAGATATTGAGACATGCCAGAAAGGGAAATAGGGCAAGATTGACCGAGATTGAGTCTAAGGAGCTTATTGGTGGTGCCGGGATACCTGTCATTGAAGCTAAACTGGCGCGGACAAAAGCAGAAGCGGTTGCTCTGAGCAAGAAAATGGGCTTCCCTGTGGTGCTAAAAATAGTCTCACCTGATGTCATTCATAAGAGCGATTCCGGTGGTGTCAAACTGGGCTTGGATAATGCTGCTCAGGTAGGTAAAGCTTATGGTGAAATTGTATCTGCGATTAAGAAGCATCAGCCAAAGGCAAAAATAGAAGGCATATCCGTGCAGAAAATGGCTCGCCCCGGGATAGAAGTTATCATCGGTATGACTAAGGATGCACAATTCGGGCCTGTATTGATGTTCGGTCTGGGTGGAATACTGGTTGAGGTACTGAAAGACGTTTCCTTCAGGATAGTTCCGCTGACCAAAAGGGATGCCCATGAGATGATAAAGGAGATAAAGGGTTATCCTTTGCTTGAAGGTTATAGGGGACAGGAGCCGGCTGACATTCCATTTTTGGAAGCCCTGATATTGAAGGTCTCTGATTTCATCGATAAGAATCCGGAGATAAAGGAACTTGACCTTAATCCGGTTTTTGCTTACAAGAATGGGGCTGTAGCGGTTGATGCCAGGGTAATTCTAGAGCCCGCTTCGTAATCGTGAGTATTCGTTTAGTCGGGCTAGTGCTCTTATAGCTCTTTCCGGCGTGGGGAATCCTACCACTTTACCTGCATCTTGCATTTCCCTTATAGCCTGTGCGGCACAAGGTCCATAAATACAACATGTTAAAGGCTTATCCGGATGCGCCGCCGCCAGTTCACTCAGAAGTTTACACAGGTCGGTTGCCCATTTTTCATCAAAAGCAGCGCAAATAACCAAGACAGCACCCAACTCGTGGTCAGCTAGAAGAGCCTCTAACCCATCAATCATTAGCTTCGTGATTGGCTGCGTTTCTATCATTATCGGCCAAATATCCACCGGATTATTAACCTTAAGCCAGGAAGGTGCCACCATATCGAGCAGTTTCTGAGTCTTAGGAGACAGTGTATCTATACTTATGTCAAAGTTTTGGCTGGCATCTATAGTCATAACACCTAATGCACCGCTAATTGTGGCAACCCCGATTTTTGATTTTTTCATCAGCGGCAATAAAGAGAACGTCCCGGTTAAGTCAATGAGTTCCTCCACATCGCTTACTTGAATCACACCAGCCTGTTTGAAAATTGCTTGCCACACCTCTTTTCTACCTGTCAGAGAGCCTGTGTGGGACTGAATTGCCTTAGCTGCCTGCTCATTTTGTCCTGTCTTCAGGGCAATTATAGGCTTCTTTCGGGCAATGTCCCTAGATATGCTGGTAAAGGCTTTCGTGTCCTGCATGCCTTCGATGTGTAGGGCAACAACCTTCGTTTCAAAGTCATTATCAAAGTATCCTAACCCCTCGGAGAAGCTGACATCGCAAGCATTGCCCAAGTCAAGCCCCTTGCCTACAAAAGCCATTTCTGAAAAGCCGACAAAAAAAGCGCCAGTTTGGCAGATAATTCCGGTAGGTTGCCTCTTCATCCTTATTTTTATGAATGTCGAGCTGAAATTAATAAAAGCGTTAGCCGTACCGAAGGTATTAGGACCTAATACTCTAGTTTGGCCAGCTTTGACGATATTGTCTATTTCCTTTTGTAGTTGTTTGCCCTCTTCATCGCTGGCATCTGAAAAACCTTGGGCGACTATTTCTATGGCTTTGATATTGCTATCGGCACATTCCTTGACTAGCTGTGGAACCAGAGCGCGTGGTGTGGCTATCACGGCCAGGTCGATATCATCGGTTACCTCCGCAACACTTGAATAGGTTTTTACGCCGAGTATTTCGCTAACACTAGGATTTATCGGGTATATTCTGCCTTGATAGCGATAGCTGAGCAGGTTTTCGAGGATGTTGAAAGCCCCCTCGCCGGTATAACGAGAAACTCCAATGATAGCCACCGACTGTGGTTCCATAAATTGTTTCATTATTTTCATAGCTTACATAATTTTGTGGTTTCGCATGCCTTTCGGTCGGCAACTTGTAAGTCTAGCTAATACCGACTAAAATTGTCAATGAAAATCAGCAAAAGATGTTGACATAAGTAGCAGGAGGACTAAATATTGGAGGGCATCATGAAAAGAGTCTATCTTCTGTTAGCAGCAACTCTCGTAATCATAACCATATGTACGTCAGGCTGTTTAAGTTCACCAAAAGATAGAGACGTCCTGTTTCAAAGTTCAACAATTAGCGCCCTTTCAGAAGGTGTCTTCGATGGAGATTTAACATACAAGGACTTGAGGCAACATGGCGATTTCGGGCTAGGTACTTTTGACGATCTCGACGGAGAAATGATTGCGCTGGCAGGCGAATTCTATCAAATAAAGGCGGATGGCAAAGCCTATCTGGTAGAGGATTCAATGGAAACACCGTTTGCCGTTGTTACTTTATTTGAGCCGGATAAAGCCGTTTCATTGGATAAGGTATTGGACTATGAGCAATTAAAACAATATCTGGACAGCATGTTGCCGACCAATGATATATTTTACGCAATCAAGGCAGAAGGAGCCTTTAAATATATCAAGGCAAGGAGTGTCCCCACACAAAGCAAACCGTATCCGTCCCTTGCTGAGGCACTGGAGGGACAGACGATATTCGAATTTCATGATGTTACCGGCAGTCTAGTGGGATTTTGGTGCCCGTCTTATGTGGAAGGAATAAACGTGCCCGGTTATCACTTCCACTTTATAACCAGTGACAGGAAAGCTGGGGGACATCTACTCGATTGCCGGACTGAAAGTGCAAAAATTGAAATTGATTATACCTCCGAATTCTTTATGATGTTGCTGGGGGACTAGAAGTTTTATGAGCTGGCTCTAGAAATGAAGTAGGGCATTTTTGAACTTGACCGGACTCACAGCCTTTGCTAGTATTGGTTTCTCGTGGGGATATAGCTCAATTGGGAGAGCGCCGCGTTCGCATCGCGGAGGTCGGGGGTTCGAATCCCCCTATCTCCACTTTCAGAGTATCCTAGATCGTAAACCTGGCTCAAGCATTCGCAAATTCTAATGGCATAGCATCTAACATTGACACATGGACTGCAAACTTGACAGGCAAAAGCATTTTCGGTAAAGTGATGTGGTTGCAGACTGTGTTTCCCATGTAAGGCCAATGCCTGTCCCTGGACGGGCTTATATTTTAAGGGAGGTTGTAAGATTATGAGCAGATTTAGAGCAGGTTACTATTTAACTTGTACTGCCTTGCTATTGATGGTATTTGGTGGGCTGGTGACCGCGCCAATTGCTTCGGCAACATCAGATACACATCTCGACCTACCATCATTATCGCCAAGTCAAAAATCACCGGAGACTGAAGAGATAACACTTACCTGTCAGTATCCTGTGCTGAGCAGCCCCGGTGGTACATCCTTTTTCGCCTATAGTATTGAATTACAGTACACGGGTGGTAAGGAGCCGCGTGTTTTCGACCTTCAGGTTACAGTTCCTTCTGGTTTCAGCTATTCCATTGCATCAAGCTATGGGGAAGGGACGGAAATAGCCGCTATTCGTATTGACCCCCAACAAACATACCCGGACACAATCAAAGTTACAGTGAGGCCATCTGTGTGGATAATAATGCCGGAACCTGGAGAGTATCCTATTACTGTAGAAGCAGCTTCAGGAGAGATAAAGGGCAACATTGAGCTTAAGGCTATAATCATGGCCAAGTACGAAATCGAGTTAGAGCCTTCTACCGGACGATTAAACACCACTGCCACTGCCGGCGAAGATAGCTACTTCACCGTCTACGTTACCAATACTGGGTCAGCAGACCTTCAAAAAGTCAACTTTAGCTCAAAGGTAATAGGTGCCCCCGCTGGCTGGAGTATCACCTTTGATCCACAAGATATTGATGTGCTGCCAGTGGGTGCTAACCGCGAGGTTCAAATCAACATTAAGCCAGCGCAAAAAACTATAGCTGGCGATTATATGGTGGCTATATCGGCTTCGCCTGAATCCGGATACGCGTTCGACGCCATTGATGTCAGGGTCACCGCGCTAACACCTACAATCTGGGGTTGGGTGGGCATTGGCATTGTGATTTTGGTTATCGCTGGGCTGGTAGTAATGTTTCTGCGCCTAGGCAGACGGTAAAGACAGCATGAGAGAGCAGGGTGTTATTGAAACCGAAGAGCTAGTTAAAACCTACGGCAAATTTATTGCTGTGGACAAATTGAACCTTCGCGTAGACGAAGGCGAGGTTTTTGGTTTTCTTGGTCCCAACGGTGCCGGCAAGACTACTACGATACTCATGCTGCTTGGACTTACTGAGCCAACGTCTGGCAAAGCTCGGATATGCGGCTTCGACCCTACCAGAGAGCCACTCAAGGTGAAGCGTATTACTGGTTACTTGCCAGAAAAGGTGGGTTTCTATGAGGATTTAACCGCAAGAGAGAACTTAGATTATACTGCGGCACTAAATGGCTTATCCCGAGAAGTCGCCTCAAGGAAAATTGACGAACTCGTAGATATGGTTGGGCTGTCCGAAATGGCTGGGCATAAGGTTGGCACTTTCTCCCACGGTATGAAACAGCGCCTGGGAATTGCCGATGTCATGATTAAAGACCCTAAAGTAGCTTTCTTTGATGAACCCACAGCCGGAATAGACCCTGAGGGCATTGAACAAGTCCTTACTCTCATCACTAATATGGCTAAGCAGAAGGTGACCGTTGTCCTGTCTTCGCATCAGCTACAACAAGTACAGAAAATTTGTACCCGTGTGGGAATACTGTCCAAAGGACATCTCGTAGCTGAAGGATCAGTGGACCAGCTAGGTAGAGAGGCAATCGGTGGTGGCAAGTTTAGAGTAGAAGTCCAGGTATCAGAGCCTACAAGCAAGCTTGTGAAATCCATAAAGAGTATCAAAGGCGTGATCAACGTGGAAAGCTCTGGCGACTTGCTGCTTATTAGCTGTGGCAAGGACTTGAGACCTCAAATAGCCAGGGCGGTCGTTGATAGTGAGTGCTTATTGGTTCAGATGAAGATTGAAGAGTATGGTCTGGATGACGTCTACATGAAGTACTTTCGTGAGTCTTAGCTATGTCGGGATTAATGGCAGTTTTTTGGAAAGAGCTGGCTGACCACTTTAATAGCAAGCGCTTTATCATCTTATCTCTCTTGATTTACCTAGCTGGCATAGCCACCATCTATGTTGCAGCGCAGAATATTAGAAGCGGGATAACCGAAACCACCCAATTCATCTTCTTAAGGCTTTTTACTGTCTCCGGTGAAGTTCAGGTTTTTTCCTTTTTGTTCTTTCTCTCGCTTTTCATACCTATAGTCGGTATAGCCCTCGGTTTTGATACTGTAAACAGTGAGCGAACCAGCGGTAACCTTAGCCGGACTCTGTCGCAGCCACTTTACCGAGATTCAGTAATCAACGGCAAATTTTTAGCCGGGCTGATTACCTTGGCAATATTACTTACAAGCATAGTAGTTCTTGTCGCTGGTATGGGACTACGCATGATTGGTGTACCTCCGACTGCCGAGGAGATACTCAGACTCGTTGCTTTCATTATTGTGAGCATAATCTACGGCGCTTTCTGGATGTCCTTGTCTGTTCTTTTTTCAGTTTTCTTCAATAGGGTAGCAACCGCAGCTTTAGCCTCGATCGCTTTGTGGATATTTCTCCTCCTTTTCGTGCCCATTATTGCCCAGGTTGTTGCTGGTGCAAATGGGGAGATTGCTGGCGCAATCAGTCGCATATCCCCCGGCGTGTTATACGGTCAAGTCACCCAAGTCCTGCTTATACCCAGCCACCCTGCTATGTTTATGATAAGCATGTATTACACCGGACTTGAACCAAACCCCTTGCCTCTTAGCCAGAGCCTTCTAATCGCGTGGCCTCAGCTGACCAGCCTGATAGGACTGACTGCTCTGTGTTTTGCTGGCTCATACATCAAGTTTATGCGTGAGGAGATAAGGTCGACCTGAGAACTATTGCTGACTGGGTGCTTTCTCTGGCACCAAGTCCCTTGGTAGCCATAGAGAAATAGTCGCCAGCTTTATGTTATAATTCCCCCTAATTTGTGATATGACTTCTGGGTTCGAGAAATAGGGTAAAAAACCTTGCCTCAAGGATAGAAATGATCTTAGAAACGCTTGTCGTCGGACCTTTTGCCAGTAACTGCTATATTATTGGCTCGGAATCGAGCAAACGAGGGATAATCATTGACCCAGGTGCCGAAGCCAAGGTGATTCTGAAGACTGTGAAGGATCTGGGGCTGACAATACCTCTGATTGTAGTTACTCATACTCACATTGACCATGTTGGTGCCCTCACACCGGTTAAGGATGAAACCGGAGCCGAGTTTGCCCTTCACGGTGCTGACGCAGGCTCAGGGGCATTTTCTCGAATGCTCTCATCTATGGCCGGAGATTCTCTCAATCAACTACCAAAGCCGGATAGACTGCTAAAAGACGGTGATACTATAGATATAGACGGTTTGCATTTCACTGTCTTATATACGCCGGGACATAGCCCCGATGGCATCAGCCTCTATGGTCACGAAATTGTTTTCACCGGTGACGCCCTGTTTAACTATGGTATTGGCAGGACTGATTTTCCAGGTTGCAGCTATGACCAGCTTATGGAGAGCATCCAGAATAAGCTCATGACCTTACCCGACAAGACCACTGTCTATCCGGGGCATGGCTCTTCCTCTACTATCGGTGAAGAAAGAACGGGCAACCCCTTTCTGCTTTTCTAGCAGGGTTGCCCCTTCTCGTTAGGTCTATCTTTTCCTACAGCCTTTTGCTATCTTCTATATCAAATGAACAACGGGCACATCACCAACGTGATGGTGCTGAGCAGCTTAACGAGCACATGTAGTGAAGGCCCGGCAGTATCTTTGAACGGGTCGCCGACGGTATCACCGACAACAGCCGCAGCATGAGTGAAAGTACCCTTGCCTATCACATTGCCATTCTCATCCTTGAGCTGACCGTCTTCAATCATCTTTTTGGCATTGTCCCAGGCGCCACCACTGTTATTCATGAATGAAGCCAACATGATACCTGCGATGGTGCCCACCATAAGTAGTGCGGCTACCACCATAGCGGAATCGTAACCAGCCCATTTAAAAATGAGCCCAACAATTACCGGTGCCAGCACAGGCAAAAGACCTGGCAGTATCATCCCTCTCAAACTGGCACGAGCAGTGATATCAACCGCTCTAGCGTAATCCGGTCGAGAGGTGCCAGCCATAATTCCCGGGTCAGCCTGAAACTGACGGCGAACCTCCTGAATGATCTTGGCTGCGGTTTTGCCTACCGCCTTTATCGCCCAAGCGCTGAACAGATAGACAAGCATCACTGCCAGGAGAGCTCCTACGAAGACTTCTATCTTGGCGATGTCAACAACGTTGTATTGGCCCTCAACGCCAAATTTGAGGAATGAAACCCTATTCAGATATGCCTGGAAGAGCAAGAAGGCAGCTAGTCCTGCCGAAACCATGGCATATCCCTTGGTTAAGGCTTTTGTGGTATTACCTACGGCGTCAAGCCTGTCGGTAATTCGGCGTACCTCTTTGCCAGCCCCAGCCATTTGATTTATGCCATTAGCGTTGTCAGTTATAGGGCCAAAGGTGTCCATTGACAACACATACGGGCAGGTCATCAGCATGCCCATGGTAGCTACAGCAGTACCGAAAGCGCCAGCACCTTGAGCTCCGCTCATATTACCCATCCAGTAAGACAGCAAAAGGGCGAGGCCAATCACTAAGGCTGTCGCCAGCGTTGTCTCAAAGCCTACAGCCGTCCCAGCGACAATATTAGTGGCTGGACCTGTTTTTGAGGCTTCGGCGATTTCCTGTACCGGCTTGTGCCGAGATTCAGTGTAATATTGAGTAATGAACACTATAACAATACTAGTAACAATACCCACCACACCAGCACCGAAAAGCCACCAACTTCCCAGCATGAAGTGTACAGTTATAGCCATACCGATAATTGATAGGGCAATAGCCACAAAATATCCGCGGTTCAATGCGTTCATGGTATTTTCTTCTTCCTTGGCACGGACTATCATCACTCCTACCATGCTGGCAATGAGACCAAAAGCACGGACAACCAACGGAAAGAGAATCCAGGCGATATTACCAGTAGCAAGATATGCTACTATACCGAGAATCATGGCACCGATGTTCTCAGCGGCTGTGGATTCGAACAAGTCGGCACCACGGCCAGCGCAGTCACCAACGTTGTCACCGACTAAATCAGCAATAACCGCAGCATTACGCGGGTCGTCTTCGGGGATACCAGCTTCTACTTTACCCACTAAGTCAGCGCCCATGTCAGCAGCTTTGGTGTAAATTCCACCGCCGAGCTGAGCAAAAAGGGCAACGAAACTGGCGCCAAACCCAAAGCCGACGATTAAGTGAGGAGCAATTTCAGGATGGCTGCCACCACCGAAGGCGAAAAAGATGGCGGTAACTCCGAGCAGGCTAAGCGCGGTAATCAGGAAACCGGAAACAGCTCCACCTCTAAGGGCAATGGTGACTGCTTCTTTTAAGCTCTTTTGAGCTCCGGCGGCACAGCGGACGTTGGACTTTACCGCGATATACATCCCTACAAAACCTGAAACACCGGAACATAAAGCACCTACCAGGAATGCAACTGCTGTTCGCCAGCCAATTCCGAAAGCAGTCATACCTTCAATACCCTTCTCGCCACCCAGCAGACCCACAAGAACGCCGATGATAACTGCAATTACCAGCGACAGTATCCCAATTGTACTATACTGCCGTTTTAAGAACGCCCAGGCGCCTTCGAAAATCATGTCGCCGATTTCCTTCATCTTTGGCGTCCCAGGATCACGACGTAATACGTTTCTCGCCAGGAGTATGGCAAAAATTACAGTTACCAATCCAGCAATAGGAACAAGCCAGAAAATACCAGGCATTTCACCTCCTTACAATTGAGATTTGGCTTTCGCACGAGGTTTGCGAAGATACCAAGTGACGGATTCTATCACCCTTTGTTGAAAGTGTCAAGACTCAGTGGAACTGCATCAGCTGATTTAACATAATGCTCCAATTGAATCAGGGTGAGACATCCACTGCAAGGCAATTTTTCAGGCAGGCTGGAAGAATTTGCGCAGTAGCTCAACTAGAACACGTCTGGCTTTTGGTCTGAAATCCGTGCTAATTTCTCTTCCAGCTCTTTCTGTCTCAAAACCAGTGTCAGGTCACCACGGGTTTTCTCCAAAATGCCACGGACGGCATCACTTGTTCGCCTCAAGCCGTAAGTAATACCGTCGGGGAAGTCCATAGTTATGAGTACAGCATAGATGTCATCCATTATTGCCAGTAATTCCTCGCAGCGAGAAAGGTCATTCCGCCTCAAGCTATCTAAAAGATAGCGTCTCAGTTCACCGACTGCTTCTCCCAGCCCATTTAAGTAAGCCGGATAGCTGACCCCCAGTGTTTCCGGCTCGGGAAGCGACTTCCCGGTAACCAGGGCTAAAGTCGTACTTGCTTCAGCGAACTCCTTCTGAGCGTCATTGATAAAACCAGCGTGAACTAAATCATTCTGTTTCCGGAGAACATCACGCTCCAGTTCTTTGAGTAAGGAACGAGCTGAACTTAAAAGCTGCTCAGCACTAGTTTCCTCCCGGCGGTGCACAGCGCGTATTGCATTGGCGCTGTAACGAATTATCTCGCGGCTTAGACGCAACGCCTTTTCCCGTGCTGTATCTTTGGCTGCGAAATGAAGACGAATTCTTTCAGCGACCGCTTCAAGATTCTTTGTGGCTCTTTGGTTTTTTCTCAATCTCTTTCACCAATTGGCGTGTTGCTGATTCTATGTCTTTTTGAGCCAGGACAGCGCTGATAACCGCTGCCGAATCAGCTCCATAAGACATGACTTCGCCAATGTTTTCCTTGCTGATACCGCCTATGGCAACCACAGGAATAGATATCGTCTGCCTGGTCTGGCGTAATCCTTCCAGTCCGACAACTGTAGCGCTTGGTTTGGTTGGCGAGGGAAATACAGAACCCACAGCAACATAATCAGCCCCTTCGGCTTCTGCCTTTTGTGCCTGGGCTAGAGTGTTCGTTGAAAGGCCGATAACCTTATCAATCGGTAGCTCCTTTCGAACCGCAGATAGGGGAAGATCATCCTGCCCGATGTGTATCCCGTCTGCCTCGGCTGCTATGGCTATGTCGAGATAATCATTCATTATAAACAATGCCTTGGATTTGTGACATAAATCTTTCAGTTTTTTAGCTATGGTTAAAAGTTCACCTTTGCCATGCTGCTTGTCGCGAAGCTGTATGACTTTGGCTCCGCCACGTATAGCTTTGCGGGCAGCATCAGCCTCGCTTTTGGGCCCTAAAATTTGAGTGTCAATAACAACATAGAGTCCGGTTAGCTGTTTTATCTTCTGCTGGCGCATCAGCCTGGATAGCAGTTCCTTCTCCAGTGTATAGAGACTAAATCGTGCCCGCTCAAAATCTTTCGAGCGCAATGTTGTACTCAAATCCGGGAGCTTGGACAGCTCCTCTATAACCCGCAATGCCTCTTCTATCCTTTTAGCATTAGCTGTAACAAGTGATAACAAGTCTTGCTGGTGGCTGATTTCAGTTCCGGCTCCCACATCCGCCTCTGAGTTCCTCTCCGACAGCAAGGCTGTATCGAATCTGCTCAGGCTCTTGACCAGGTTATGTCGCATTGTTTTAAGCTGCTGACTCAGCACTGCGTCGTTAAGCAGAAAGCGGGCAATATCTTCGAGGAAGCGCAATCCTTCGCCAATGCGATTACAATTGGCATCTATCATACGAAGCGTCTGGCGAGGCACATAGACAGACATGGGTCAAACCTGCTCAGCTTCTTCAGAGGGCCCACCGGTACCTGTGCCAGCTACATCAGCGGGCATCTCTCCCTTTTCCATTCTCCCAATCATCTCTTCATATTCAGGAGCAACCTCTTCACCCTGGCTCATTCGCTTGTTCCATTCAGCCAAGGCTCTGGGGTCGTCGGCTAACATTCCCCGGGTCAGATGGGAATCAGAGAGAATATCCTCATAGGTATCCTTGTATGTTTTGCTCCGCACTGAGAAGGTGGAGAATAGCCGGTGTAGGGTATCATTGCCACATCGTGGACAAGGAGGTGAAGTCTCAGAGAAGGTCGGCAAATACAACATTACTTTGCGTTGACATTGACGGCAAGAATATTCGTAGAGTGGCATGGCATCAACTCCCCGGTATGTTTGAATTTTAGCATAACCCAGAAAAGATAGAAACAATATCAGCCTTTCGAAACAGTGCGTGAACTCGTTCAGATATATGGGTGACACTTTTATGTGTAACATTGGGTAATGTCCCCAGTGTCATTGCGAGCCGAAGGCGTGGCAATCGCATCACGTCATTTTCCTCCCCACCGAGATTCTTCGCTATGCTCAGAATGACAGGCGTGGGGCAAGATCGCCACGTCGCTCACGCTCCTCGCGATGACGGAATGAAGAACAGGGATAACAGGCTCTGTTCCAAGCGCTAATGAGGAATCTCGCCCTTAGCAATAACAAGTGTCACTAATGTACTGGACGAGTACAGTGCATTGACACTGAGGCAATACTACATTAAAATCCAGATAGGTAGTGAACAGTGACTAGCGACCAGATTAGAGAAGCCTTCCTGCGCTTTTTCGAGGAAAAGAAACACAGGATAATCTCCAGTTCACCTCTGGTTCCTCGCGGCGACCCCACCTTATTGCTTACAACCGCCGGTATGGTGCAAATGAAGCCTTACTTCCTGGGGTTAGCAATGCCGCCAAGTCCTCGCCTGACCTCATGCCAGAAATGCTTTCGCACCACAGATATCAATTCAGTAGGCGATTCTAAGCACCTGACCTTCTTCGAGATGCTGGGGAATTTCAGCGTGGGCGACTACTTCAAGAAGGAGGCTATTGCCTGGGCATGGGAGTTTGTCACCGAAACTCTAAAGCTCAAGCCTGAGCGACTATGGGTAACAATCTATCTGGACGATGATGAATCATTTAACTACTGGCGGGAAATCGGCTTTCCTGAAAAGAGAATAGTCCGGCTCGGCGAGGAGGATAATTTCTGGGGACCAGCCGGCGATTCAGGTCCCTGCGGACCATGCAGCGAGATACACTACGATTTCGGCAACGAAGCCGGCTGTGGCAAGCCTGACTGCGGTCTGGGCTGTGACTGCGGTCGCTTTTCCGAGATATGGAACCTGGTTTTTACCCAGTATAACCAGGATACCGATGGAAAGCGCACACCTCTACCGAAGCCAAACATCGACACAGGAATGGGACTGGAAAGAGTCGCCGCTGTGATGCAAGGCGTGTCTTCGGTCTACGATACCGACCTCTTTATCCCCCTGCGAGACAAGATATGTGCTCTGACAGGGGTGAAATACGGCAAGGACGAAACTGCCGACCAAGCGGTCAGGATTGTAGCTGAACATGGTAGAGGCATCACCTTTCTCATCGCCGATGGCGTTATGCCATCTAATGAAGGAAGAGGCTATGTCCTGCGCCGGGTATTGCGCCGAGCCTGCTTCTTCGGCAGAAAACTGGGCACAGAGGAGCCTTTCCTGACCCAGATAGCCGAAACAGTCATCGCCAAGATGGGGCACATCTATCCTGAACTCGTGAAAAATCAAAGCATTATACAGGAAGTGGTTGAAACAGAAGAGGAGAGATTCATCAGCACTCTGGATGCCGGGATCAATTTAGTAGAAAAGGCTGTTGATGAAGCAGTCAACCAAGGAAGAGATTACATCACGGCTGAGGAAATCTTCAAGTTTTGGGATACCTACGGTTTCCATCCGGAATTAACCGCCGAAATCGCCCAGGGGAGAGGGTTAACCGTTGACCTTAAAGGTTTTGAGTCTGAGATGGAGAAGCAGCGGGAGAGAGCCAGGGCTGTTCAGAAGTTCAGCAGCGATAAAGGTGTTGGAAAAGATGAAGCCACAGTAATCTATAAGCCTGAGCATACCAGCTTTGTTGGCTATGATAAATTGAAGGCTAGCTCCAAGGTTAGCTATATACTTGACCAGGAGTCAGGACGGTCAATAAAATCCGCCGGCAAAGGCCAAAAGGTTGCCGTTGTCCTCGAAGAAACACCTTTCTACGGAGAGATGGGAGGACAGGTAGGCGATACCGGCAAAATAACCGCCGATTCAGGTCAAATCGATGTTACCAATACTATCTGGTCTCCTTACGGTATTCTGGGTGAGGGGGCCATCGTTCACCTGGGCCAAGTTGTTAAAGGCACCATCTCGGTCGGCGATTCAGTTGAAGCCGAGGTTGACGCCGACCGTCGCCTTGATATCGCCCGCAATCACACAGCGACGCATCTACTTCAGGCGGCTTTGCGTCAGGTTCTGGGTAGTCAAGTTCAGCAGAGAGGCTCCCAGGTACATCCCGAAGGATTTCGCTTCGATTTCTCCCATCTGAAGGCTATCAACAAGCAACAGCTTAATGACATCCAGCACATCGTCAATGAAAGCATACGCCAGAGCTTGACGGTGAAAAGCAAAACCGTCCCCTACAAGCAGGCTATTGATGAGGGTGCTATCGCTCTTTCCGAGGAGAAGTATGGAGACACGGTAAGGGTGCTGGAGATAGGCGAGCCACCGATAAGTGCTGAGCTCTGCGGTGGCACTCATGTCAAATCAACCGGAGAGATCGGATTTTTCATCATAACCGGCGAAAGCAGCATCGGCACCAGTTTACGCCGAATCGAAGCCGTTACCGGCAGAAAAGCCGAGGAGTTTCTCATGAAATGCCTGCTGGCATTAGAAAACGTGGCTGAAGAGCTAAGAAGCTCACCTTCAGAAGTGCCAGACAAGGTGAAGGCTCTCACTGCTGAGCTAGCTGCGGAGCGCAAACGCTCAAGTTCATTGGAAAAAGAACTGTCTCGATATACGGTTGAATCCCTGCTGGGCAAGACTGAGAAGGTGAATGGAATAACATTATTGGCAGCCAGAGTACCACCTACTTCACTGCCAACGCTCAGGGATATGGGAGACCTGTTGCGAGACCGGTTAAAGAGCGCCGTGATAGTTCTGGGCACAGTTCACGACGGCAAGCCTGGCTTTGTGGCTATGGTGACCCCGGATTTAGCCAGCAGAGGGTTACATGCCGGTGACATTGTGAAACAGGTTGCTGCAGTCACCGGCGGTAGCGGTGGTGGCAAGGCAGACATGGCACAGGCTGGCGGTAAAGATAAGGGCAAGCTCGACGAAGCACTCGAGCTGGTGAAACGCCTGGTCCAGAAAGTCGGCTGATAATTTAAGATGCGTACTTTAGGCTTGGACATCGGAGACAGGAGAATAGGGGTTGCCATCAGCGACGCGGAGGAGATTTTAGCCAGTCCGCTGGCTATTATCACCAGAGAAGATGACGAAAAAACCATGGCTGATATTATCAAACTCGTTGACCAGCACAATGCAGAACGAATTGTGGTTGGTATGCCTTACTCGCTAGATGGAAGTATTGGCCCACAGGCCAACAAGGTAATGGATTTTGCTGAAAGGCTTTCCAAACACACCGGAGCCAGCATGGAGACTTGGGACGAGCGACTATCCACTGTGACCGTGGAGCGCTTGCTGAGAGAGGCTGGTAGTAAGAAGGCTAAGAGAGGGGCGCGACAAGATGATGCAGTAGCAGCCTTCATCCTGCAAGGATACCTGGATAGTCTGAAGGTCTGAAACTAGTGACACAGTTCATCAGCGTTATCGGTTACCCCCTGAAGCATTCAGTATCTCCTGATTTCCAACAGGCGGCTTTAGACCATTACAAACTCGATATACGCTATGAAGCACGGGAGATAAAAGCCGCTGATTTATTATCGGCAATAAACCAACTCAGGCAGCCACAGAATCTGGGAGCAAACATAACCGTACCCTATAAAAAGGCAGTCTTACCCCTTATAGATGAAGTCGATGACTTCGCCGGCCTGGTTGGCGCTGTGAACACCATAGTCAATCGTGACGGCAAGCTGGTGGGTTTCAATACCGATGCCTATGGTTTCCTTAGGGCGCTGCGTGATGATGCCAGATTCAAACCTGAAAACAAGAGGGCCATAGTTCTCGGCGCCGGTGGAGCTGCCCGTGCTGTAGGTTTCGCCCTTCTTCAGGAAAGGATAAGCTCTTTGACTATCGCTAATCGCACCATGGCAAAGGCCGTAAGTCTGGCAAGCTCTCTGGCTAACCATGCTGTTAATAACAAGATAAGCACTGAGATAGCTGCCGTGCCGTGGCAAAGCTCAAAGCTTACAGAAGCAGTCGAGAACTGCCAGTTGATAGTCAACTGCACCAGTCTCGGGATGAAAGGCTCTCCGTATGAAGAGGAATCACCACTGGTATCAGATTTAATCCCCAAGGATGCTTTGGTTTACGACTTGGTGTATAATCCCCTAGAGACTCCTTTATTGAGAATAGCCAGGGAAGCAGGTGCCAATACTATCGGCGGCTTGCCAATGCTGGTTTACCAGGGGGCAGCTTCCTTTGAGCTGTGGACTGATAGGGAAGCACCACTTGACATAATGCTCCCAGCAGCCAGGCAAGCCTTAACTAAAATCGGAGGTTAGAATGAAAAGAAAGATCGTAATGGTAGGCATGGCTATAGCCATCATGCTGGTCTTATGTGCTATGCCACTTGCCTGTACCGGGGTAGGGAACAAGGTTGCGGTAATCTCGCTTAGCGGACCGATACACTCGGGGAGCGCCGGGCTTTTATTCGGCGGCAGCGTTATCAGCCCGAAGCTGGTCCGGAGCCAACTGGAACGAGCCAAGAATGATATTTCAGTAAAGGCGGTCGTCCTTCAAGTAGAAAGCCCGGGCGGCAGCGTGGCTGCATGTCAGGAGATTCTGAATGAGCTTGAGCAGGTAGAAAAACCAATCGTGGTTAGTTTCGGGGACATGGCTGCCTCTGGAGGATATTATATCTCGGCAAAAGCTGACAAAATCGTGGCTCTGCCAGGCACTTTGACCGGTAGCATCGGAGTCATCTCTGAAATACCTAATCTCAAAGGACTTTTTGACAAGCTCGGAATAGAGATGCAAGTTTTCACAGCCGGCGAACACAAGGATATGTATGCCGGGGTCAGAGAGCTAACTCCTGAGGAAAAGGTGATTATGCAGGACATGACCGACCAGCTCTACGACCAGTTCATCCAAGTTGTGGTTGAGGGCCGGGGTTTAAGTGAGGGTACGGTCAGACAATTAGCCACGGGACAGCTTTATACAGGTGTACAGGCTAAAGAGCTGGGGCTGGTTGACGAGCTGGGCGGGCTCAGTACAGCTATAGATTTGGCCGCCAGTCTGGCTGGTATCGAGAAGCCAAAGGTGGATTATTACAAGCGAGAGGTCCCGTCTTTGTTAAGCACCCTGCTTGAGATGGGCATGCAGAGGCTGCACACCGTTATTCAGGTACAGTCACTGGGTGCTGAAGGCATTCTCCTTCTGGAAACACTCGACAATCCCTATCCGCAGCCGGAATATCGATAGACCGATAACAAGACTGATAAATCATGGGACAGTTTCGTTTCCTCACTGCAGGTGAGTCACACGGCACAGGGCTGGTGGCGGTCATCGAGGGGATGGTGGCTGGCCTGCCTGTTACTGAAGATTACATAGCTCAGGACCTTAAGAGACGGCAGGTTGGCTATGGCCGCAGCGCCCGTATGGAAATCGAGCAGGACAAAGCCGAGATTATCTCAGGCGTGCGCCATGGACTCACCATAGGTAGCCCGATAAGCCTGTTAATCTGGAACCGCGTCTGGGAAGACTGGCAGGAGATAATGAGCGTTGCCCCGGTGGACAAGGAGATATCACCGATAACCTCACCCCGGCCGGGACATGCCGACCTGGCTGGAGTCACTAAATACGGTACCGGGGATATCCGCCCCATTTTAGAAAGGGCAAGCGCCCGGGAGACAGCCGCCAGAGTTGCTGTCGGCGCTGTAGCCCGAAGATTCCTCGAAGAATTCGGCATTGCCATTCACAGCCATACCATAAGCATAGGTAAACACCGGGCTAAACAGCCCGAGTCAATAGACTGGAAACAGGTAGAAAGCTCACCTGTCCGCTGTGCCGACGCTGCGGCGGAGAAGGCAATTATGGCGGCTATCGATGAAGCCAAGGCTGAAGGGGACACTCTGGGCGGTATCTTCGAGGTAATCGCCACCGGAGTGCCTGTCGGACTGGGCAGCCACGTCCAGTGGGACCGCCGACTTGACGGTCGAATCGCCCAGGCGATAATGAGCATCAACGCTGTAAAAGGTGTTGAGATAGGCGACGGCTTCTCTATAGCCGATGTTAAAGGCTCTCAGGCTCAGGACATAATCGAACCAGGCACTGAAGGAGCGACTCCACCCTGGAATCAGACCACTAATCGGGCTGGCGGCATCGAAGGCGGTATAAGCAATGGACAACAGATTGTGGTTCGAGCAGTTGTAAAACCTATCGCTACACTCGGCAAGCCGTTGCCATCTATAGACCTGCGAACCGGGAAAAAGACCGAGGCCCATTATGAACGGAGCGATATCTGTGTCGTTCCTGCGGCTGGAGTAATCGGGGAAGCAATGCTGGGCATCGTCCTGACAAACGCCGTGCTGGAGAAGTTCGGCGGTGACCACTTAAAAGAGACCTCAGCCAACTACAAGAACTACATTGGCTCTGCCTGCTCTCGCAAACGCTATGCGACGTCGTAAAGCAACTAACAATATCGCCATCATAGGTTTCTCAGCTGCCGGTAAGTCAGTCGTTGCCCGAGAAGTGGCTGAGCGCCTGAACTGGACGTTCATAGATACCGATGATGAAATAGTCAGGCTCAGCGGTAAAGCCATTCCCGAAATCTTCAAGCATGACGGCGAGGAAAAGTTCAGGCAGCTGGAACGCAAAGTATTGAGGCAGGCCTGCCATAAAGAAAATGCCGTCATCGCTACCGGAGGTGGGGCTATCATCGACCCCAACAATCAGAAGCTGTTTCTTGAAACCAGCGTGGTTGTCTGCCTGGAAGCCATGCCGGAAACCATATACCAGCGACTGCTCCATGATACCCTCTACGCTGCTAATCCTGTAGTCCGCCCCTTGCTCGCCGGGCATAATCCCTTAGAACGCATCAGGCAGCTTAAATCCAAGCGTCAGCCCTACTATGCTATCGCCGACTGGACGGTTCACACCGACAACCTGACCATCGACGAAGTAAGCCGGGAGGCGATAAAAGGCTGGCAGTATGTAAATAAGCATCAAGGCAGTAAAAAATCCGCTGAAGCCGACCTTGCCTGTACTGTAGAGACAGAGACGGCCAGCTACCCTGTATTTGTCGGCTGGGGAATACTGGACAAGCTCGGAGAAAAAATGAAGCAGGCCGGCTTGTCAGGCACAGCCAGCATCATCAGCGATGAAATCGTCTTTTCCATCTACGGCGCCCGAGTTAAGAAGACGCTGGAAAAAGCCGGCTTCACAGTCAATTGCTATGCAGTGCCGCCCGGCGAAGCTTCAAAGACTATCGCCCAGGCTGTCAAAATCTATGACTTCCTCATCGAGCACCGTGTAGAGAGAAACGACGTCATAGTTGCCTTAGGCGGCGGCATGATTGGCGACCTGGCAGGTTTCGTAGCCGCCACCTTCTTAAGAGGCTTGCCCTGGCTGCAGGTGCCGACCAGCCTGATAGCTATGACAGATGCCAGCATCGGCGGCAAGGTGGCTGTTGACCATCCACGAGGTAAAAACCTCATCGGCGCCTTCTATCAGCCGCGCCTTGTACTGGCCGACGTTAAGACCCTGACCACATTGCCCCAGCGTGAGCTGACTTCAGGATGGGCTGAGGTTATAAAGCACGGGCTGATTCTGGACGCCGATTTACTGCAGCTTCTCGAAGACAATGCCAAAGACCTGATCAAGCTAAAGCCGGGCATTACTTCTAAAGTCATCGCCCGAAGCGCTGCCATTAAATGCCGGGTTGTCTCCGAGGATGAGAAGGAAACCGGAAAGCGCACCATACTGAACTACGGGCACACTATAGCCCACGGGCTGGAAGCCGCCACCAAATATAAACGCTTTCTTCACGGCGAGGCAGTGGCTATCGGAATGACGGCAGCAGCCAGGCTCAGTCACCGATTAAAGCATCTGTCACAAGATGCCGTTGAACGCCAGGAAGCTCTTTTGCACAAGTTCGGCTTGCCTGCAGACTGCTCCGGTGTGCCTCTAAATGATGTGCTGGCAGCTATGAAGCTGGACAAAAAGGTTCGGGGAAAGGCAATCCGGTGGGTCTTGCTGGAAGACATCGGCAGGGCAGTAATACGCAGCGATATACCGGAAAAGGAAGTTTTAAGCATCCTTAAAGGGATGGTAAAGCCTTGAAAATCGCCCTGAGCAAGCAGTGGACATTCCTGGACTATATCACCGTACTGAAACCTGTAGAGACCAGCCTGCTTACCTTCATCGGCATTTGCTCAACGTTTATCGCCGCCGCTGGCTATCCACCGACCAAAGTCTTTTTCCTCGCCTTGATCGCCATCCTTCTAGGCAGCGCCGGCTCCAACGGGCTTACCAACTACCTCGACCGCGATGTTGACGCCAGGATGAAGAGGACATCCAATCGAGCTTTAGCTTCAAGGCGAATCGACCCGCCGCAGAAAGCCCTGCCCCTTATCATCGGGCTTATAGTTATAGGGTTAGCCTTAGCCTGGTTGCTGCATCCGCTTTGCTTCCTGTTCGGTATAATCGGCGTCATAGCTTCGTCGGTATGGCGTAAGACGATCTCATGCACGTTTCTGGGCATAGTTGCCGGCTGTATGCCAGTGCTTATCGGCTGGTTTGCCATAAGTCAGGCATTCGATACCAGGATTCTCCTCCTGTGCGGTCTGGTCGCCATCTGGACCCCAATTCACGTCTGGACACTGATGATTGCCAACCGGGAAGATTACCTGGGCGCCGGTCTAAAGTATTTCCCGCTGAGCTGGCAGGTCAAAGATGTGGTGAAAATACTTTTCGGCTTATCTATACTTCTCTATCTTGTCTCCATGCTCATCTACATAGCCGCCGATTTTCACCTGCTTTACCTGATCGTGGCCATCATACTCGGCGGATTGATGATTTACGCCAATGCCCGCCTGCTGTTCGCAAAGACATCGATAGCTGCCTGGCGGGTGTACAAGCTG
>JACKQG010001381.1_pt1 | contig 33692 bp, 24 predicted proteins | sample 8237621 | NCBI WGS metagenome assembly JACKQG01 (sample SAMN15677084, study PRJNA649215) | marine metagenome | biome: marine; feature: Black Sea; material: saline water; isolation source: suspended particulate matter (SPM) from the Black Sea western gyre | collected 2013-06-09/2013-06-10 | depth...
AAGTTCCACGCGTTGATTGTCAACATATCCTTTTTCGGCAAGATAGGGTATATGGTCACGATATTGGTGCCGGTTTTCGTCGACCAGCCCTAAACACTAACCGAATGGCCCGACTATTCCAGTGCTGACGGTCTGCCCGTTTTTTGGGACTTTTCCAAAGGCCGGGGATTCTCAGCCTTGGGGATGGGCGTCGGTGGCGGAACGCCTGACAATTGGGATTTGGGCTGAAGTCCAGTGGAGCGATTGCAGTCGGCACGTGGGAAAAGCGGGCTTGAGTCGCCGATTTTTGGCAAGAGTCGGGAGACGATGCCCTGAGAAGCGGTGAGAGGCGATGGCCGCCTGCTCCTGAAACCCTCGGATTGGGCGGTGAAAGCCAGTCCGGTGGGAGTGGAGCATTTGCTCGTTTTGCCGCAAACCGGAGGCGTGCGCGTGGGTTGAGATGGCGCGCACGCCTCCGGCTTGCGGTCAAACGAGTCAATCTTGCCAGGAGCGTTGTACTTCAGCCCAGATCGCTGACACCTACGGCGGGATTCGGATGATGGTTACCACATCAATTCGCCACCGAATGTGAAGCCATCGTAGAATAGCGACCCGCCGTCCGAGAAAGACGGCGTCCTAGTGAATCCAAACAGCGGAACCTCGGGATTGAAATTCTCCAGAGCCAGTGCGACACCCTCAAGCAAGATGAGTTCGTAGCCGGCGCGAATTGTGAGTTTGTGGTTGACCCGATAGGTGACATTCAGGCTTGCTTCCCCAAGAAAGGTCACTTTGTCATTGCCCGTCACTTCGTCCGGCACGATGCCAACGAATCCTGTATTGATGTCATCACCGGAAATACTGGTGAATTGCTTTGCGTTGTTGCCCAGCAACGCGAATTTCCCGTCCAGCCCAACGTTCAGGCCCGGAAGCACGCAGAGCCAGAGGTCACCACCGATTTGAGGTCCTGTCATGTAGTTAGTTGCATCCACTATGCAGGTGCCGGTGCCGCCGAATCGACCCCCTGCAGGATTCGGTCGATCAGCGACGGAAAAGAAGGAGAGACGTTCCTTGACTTTCACGTAGCGCACACCGACCAGCCAGGAGCCTTGCAGCAAACACGTCGGGCCCACCCAGCGGCGACGGTAGTTGAGTTCCATACTATCCAGGTTATTGGCCAGCGAGACTCGGTGGAGATCCGCCAAATCGAATTGCTCCTGGATATCGATGCCGAAGGGGCCGGTGAAGTCGCTGAAGACCGAGTTCAGATTGTCCACGCCGGTCGCGCTGCTCTCTTGTTTGAAGTCAAACATGCCGAGATATGTGAATTCCAGATTGCTGCCGGGCCCCGTTTGGTACGTACCCGTCACGCGGAAGCCGGGCTCGTCCCCGTATTCCAGATCATTTGAACTGATCCGAGGTGCAATCGCCCCAGCCTCTTTCGAGAACTCGATAAATGGGCCATGGTTGTCCAGGCTCAGGTAGAGGAACTCGGCGTGGAGGTCAAACCAATGAGGTTCGCAGCGACCGCCTTCGCTGTACGGAGCAACCATCCCCAGAAGACCTAACAGCACACTACCCATCCGATGCCCATGGCGTGGATAGTATTCGTCGGAATAGTACTCTTCCAACGATTCCGGTTCTGGCATCTCTTCCTCGGCAGACGGCACTGGCTCCTGGAAATAGGCTGGAGTGGCCTGCATCATGGGCTGTTGCGCGTAGTAGTAATTGGCCGGAGCCGCGTATCCCCAGCCCGGTTGATGCGCGGCTGGGGCTGGCATTGCTCCTGGGCCGAGATCGCCTATATACCAGGATGCTGGCTGAGACGGCGGGGACATCGGTTGACCGTACCCCATCTGCCCGCAAGCGTCAGTGACAGAAACAGCGGAAACCAAAATAGCCAGGACCGTCGTCCAGCAAGCCCGTTGAATAGTCGTCATCGAATGTCTCTCCGCGGCACGGAAGTAACCAACTCATGGGCGCGTGAAGCTGCAAAGCAGTGATTCCCAGCCGGCAGTGGCTCCTTACCCGCTTTCGGAATGCGGTGGGCATCCGAAACGCGAACGTAGGAGACCACGCCTGCTCGACAGACACTATCGGTCCGGAATAACAGCTAGAACCAGTACTTTCCGTCTTGCCGGAATAATCGCCCTTGTTTCGCCTGTTTTGCCATGCCTCCCATTTTTACGTGCGATCGAGAGGCAAAGCCATGGTACGTCAGGCGATCGCAAAAACGCGCGTTCCTGGTGTGATTCAGCCTGCAGGCAATGGAGGAGATGTCGCGCGGGAGTTCAGAAAAGTAATCGTTGAGGACCATTGTCTTTCGGCAGCCCGGCCAGCAGTTCTTCAGGATCGCCCTCTTGCTGATCGACGATTAGCACATTATCGCCGAAGTTGTGTTCTTCGATTTTTCGTCCGCGATCATCCAGCCGGACGTCGGCCTCGGTCGTCTTGCGTTGCGCGACCTTCAGCAATTGCTCGTACAAACGGTCGCGATTCGTGCCGTTGATATCGCTCACGGCGGTAGCTACCTCGCCGAGGTACCTGAGGAATATCGAGCGCCGCTCGCCTTCCTGCTTCACCTTCTTCCGCCGACGCAGATACATTCCCAGTTTCCGTCCAACGGCTTGAAGGCTTAGTCGCAGTTCTTTCTGAATCTCGGGATACCCAGCGATGGCCTCTTTCGATTCGCTCGTGAACGGGACCCAAACGCTGGCAACGTGCACCATCACGGTGACCGGACCGTTCGGCAGGGATCCGCGCGATTGGCTCAGCCCATAGGAACGCCAGTTCATATGCATCACGGCGTCGGTGATAGCACAATCCCGTGGTTTGAACTGCAACGGCACCCGATTCGCGTAGCGCAAGACCTGCATGGACTGCCCCTCGGAAAGATTGACGTTGCGCATTGCGTCGTGCAGCCTCTCGATGTCAGGCGTTTTCAGTTTGGCCGGCGATTGTCGCGTCCCGAATTTGGCTTCTTTGAGTATTCGATCCGCCGCTTCTGGTCCCAAACCGTCAAATGTCACGATGATGAACTGCCGAAGCGTGCGAGCGTCGCTTTCGCGCAACAGTTCCGTAAGCAACTCCCGAGACACCTTCCGAACCGTGCTGCCGCTGCCGTAGGCCAAGCCTACTTCGATCTGGAAAGGGTTCCCACGATAAACTGACGGTGGGCGTGTCGCCGCGCAGAAGAATTCGCCAGGGACGACGTAGCGCAAGCCCTTCAGGACCAAATCTTCGCCAATGGGCGAGATACAGTCGGTGGCCGGCGCCTTGATTTTCGTCTTTTGAATCGCCTGGTACAGTGAATCCGCCACCTCGCGGCCAATTCGCTTTGTGGAAGCGCGCGTGCTGACGCCGGCGCCCTCACAGATCCGTCGAGCGACCGCGGGGCTTACGCGGGAGAACGAGCTGCATAGAAACTGGGACAGCGTCGTGGCCTTGGTGTCCTTCAGCATGGTGACTAGCCGCCCCAATTCGACGCCGTAAGGATGAGGCTTGATCTCTTTGGGCTCGTCCGGCAACTGCGTGGTCGACCGCTGATAGGTTTTCCAATTGCCTTCCGGATCGACGTAGTGCAGGGTAACGTGCGGGTTGGCGATTGCCGTCTGTTCGAGGTACTCGTCCACGCTTCCCCGCCCGCGTTGATAGCGTCCCTCCAACTCGATCGTGACCCTCGTTCCGCTGCGCACTTCTTTGGGCGGTTTGTCGTCTTCGGCGTCGTAGTGCGTGACCCATTCGATGCCGTTTTTCTCGATGTGCTTCCAGCCCTTCTCGCCGGCGGGAATGTCGACACCATCGCCTTTCCCGTTGAGGATTTCCGGCCGATTCTTCTTGGTGTCGATCTGGATCTTGTAGTAGTGGATTGGTTTCCGGATGGAGACCTTGGACAGGATCTTCACCGGCTTGCCGGTCGTGAGCATCCCATACATGCCGGCAGCACTGATGCCGATGCCTTGCTGGCCCCGACTCATGCGCAAACGATGGAATTTCGATCCGTACAGAAGCTTGCCAAAAATCAACGGGATCTGCTTCTTGACGATCCCCGGACCGTTGTCCTGGACGCCGATTTTGTAGCGGTTGTTACCGGTCTGTTCGATGTGGACCCAGATCTCGGGTACGATGCCGCCTTCTTCGCACGCGTCCAGCGAATTGTCGACCGCCTCCTTGACGGTGGTCATCAGCGCCTTGCGAGGATTATCGAACCCTAATAAATGTCGGTTTTTTGCAAAGAACTCACTGACGGAGATGTCGCGCTGTGCGGATGCCATCGACTCGGCAGTGGCGCGTCGGCGCGGCTTGCCGTTGCCGGAGGTGTTTCCGCTGGCGTTTGTCGTCGTTGAACTTGGCACGGTTGACAATGAGGGCACTCCTTCACCTACGTTCAGAGGGGCCGTTATGAGCTGAAAACCCGGCCCGCGAAACGGATCTCAAGGTGTGTACAAGGCACGTAAAGTGTCCGGATTATAACGGTTCGCACCCCTTCTTCACACCCGATTTGTACGCCGGAACCGGTCGATCGCGGACAATTGCCGCAAGCGGCAAATAAAGACTCACTCATATCACCGGGGTGAACCGAGTAATCTCTGTAACGATACCATCGAGTGCCACAAGGAGAGATTCGATGACACGAAGATTGACGCGATCCACGCTCGTCGCAGCGGCGTTGGTGGCCGGCGTCGGCATCAGCGTTTTGACCACATCCATCGCCCGAGCGGACGATCAGGCGGCCACCGAGTACGACAGTTATGTGACGGACATGTGCTATGCAGATGGCACGCCTTGCCGTCAGTGGGAATACGGGGATCCGGCGCTGTTTTACAATTTCTACGCCCCGAACAATTGCGGCGGAGTTCCCGCGCAGTTGTACATCGCGCCTCGTCCCGTTCCCCCGCGAGTGGGCCACACCTACATCACCTATCAACCTCTGATGCCGCACGAGTTTACGTACCCACACCACCGCACCTACCGGAAATACTATGACTGCGGTCGCGGGATGACGCGAACAAGTGTCCACTGGTATTCGGCCCCGGTTCTCAGCGTGATGAATGGGGTCCGCAACGCTGTTCGGATAGCACGCTGATGCCTGCCAAGCGAAAGCCGCGCGAGAGCATCCCACCAGATCCAGGAACCCACCAATGAAACGAACCAGCCAATTCATTCTCTATGTCGCATTGCTGGCTGCGGTCGGATTTTTCACGCAAAGTGTATCTGCCGATGGAAAACCCGGTAAGTCCCGTGCGCAGCCCAAAAAGCAGAAAGCCGGAGCCGCTTCCAAAGTCAAATCCGGCGCAGATTGCGGTGACGCCTGTTGCGGTGGGCCTATCCGCTGCGCCATCAGACGCGCTGTCGGGGGCGCTCGCAGTGCCGCACAAAGCGGCCAGCCATTCATCGATCCAGGGGCGCGGGCCGACTGGATGGCCGCTCAGCAAGCAGCCAACATGTCCTGGCACGCAGGCTACTATCATACGGCAACGGGGGCACCCGTTGCGTTGATGGTCTCGCCGCATGCCCGAATGCACACACGGTGGAGTTGGGGCGTGGCCCAGTCGTCGATGTATCCGCTGTACCATCAGTTCGAACGGCCGTACCCCGGTCCGGTCAGCGGCGGTGCGGCAGCCGGGATCGAGCCACTAAGGCCCACACCGAGATGGCCGAGTCACACTGACCAGTTCGGCGTCTATTACGTCCGGGGTCCGTGGTAGCTTGCACACTTGGACACTGTCCACGTGCTCGCTCCCGCCGGAAGGGCTAGAAGCCCAAGCGACGCCGACCTGAAGTACACGGCCAGATGCGTCAGAATAGTCGCATCTGGCCGTTTTCGTTGCGCGGCGGTCGAAACCGCGATGTGTCCAATTCCGGCGCGGCGCCGTCCAGTCTGTACTTCCTGGCAAAGATGACAAACGTGTCGCGGATGCTTTCGGCGTACATTCCGCTGCCGACCATCCGCTCGCCGAACGCGGTATCGTTCAGACTCCCGTCTCGCGTAGCCCGAATCAGGTTTTCGACTTTCTTTCGTGCGTCAGGACGGCGAGTATCCAGCCAGTCGAGGAAGATAGCCGCCACGCTTCGTGGAAGCCGCAGCAGTTCATACCCTGCGGATACGGCTCCCGCGTCGGCGGCCGACTGCATGACCTCCGCAATCTGGTAGTCGGTCAGGCCGGGAATGATAGGCGCGACAAGTACGCTCACGGGGACTCCGGCTTCGGACATTCGGCGGATGGCGCGCAATCGAGCTTCGGCGTTGCAGTTCGTGGCTCCAAATCTCGTGCCAATTCGGCGTCCAGCGTAGCGATGCTCACGTTGACCTGAACCAATCCTGCGGCCGCCATTGGTACCAGCAGGTCCGGGTCGCGCAGCACCAACGAGTTTTTCGTGGTGATAGTCGTCGCTTGTTGCGCTTCCAGCATCACCTCCAACAAGCCGCGCGTGATACGGAATTCACGCTCGGCCGGTTGGTAGCAGTCGGTAACTCCGGACATCGCTATCGCCTCGCCCCGCCAACCGGGACGGCAGAGTTCCCTGCGCAGAAGCGATGCAGCGTCGTACTTGACCAAGATCTTGGTTTCAAAGTCTAGCCCGGCATTCATACCGAGCATCTCGTGATAGGGGCGGGCGTAGCAGTAGGCACAGCCGTGTTCGCAGCCGCGATAGGCGTTGATGCTGTAGCGAAAAGAAATGTCGGGGCTATCGTTTTTCGTAATGACCGTCCTGGAATCGTCCGGAAGGAACTCCGTTGGGATCTTCCGGCAACTGATGCGGTCGTCGTCCAAAGACAACTGCTCCAAGTCGTCTTCGATACGCACCGGCTCGAAACGGTTGGGCGGACTCACCCCCGCTCCGCGACCTACCGGCGGCAGTCGCGGCGTTGGCTCGACACTCATCGCCTACTCCGTTGGCTGGTCTTGCTTGCACCCAAGTCAATCCACCTTCAATTCTAACGAAAGTTGACGGCTTGTCCGGCTCTCCCTACGATAACTCAACATGGGTTTGACGTATTTTAAGCGTTACCGGATGGAATTCGACCTCACCCGGCCCTTGTTCCCGGTTTGGGAAATGCCGGTGGGTTACCGCTTTCGGCCATGGGACGATGCGTTGCTGGCAGCCCATGCCGAGACGAAATACCGCTGTTTTCGCTACGAATTGGACGCCAGCGTCTTTCCATCTTTGGGGCACATCGACGGGTGTCGCAGGTTGATGCAGGAAATAACGCGGCAAGAGGCGTTTGTGCGAGAGGCCACGTGGCTGCTGGAGTACGGCGACCCAGCCAAGAATCGGCCGGAATTCTGCGGAACGATCCAGGGGATGCTGAGCCGAAAGGGAATCGGCTCCGTCCAGAACGTGGGGATCGTGCCGGAGCACCGGGGGCGAGGTCTGGGGACTTTGCTGCTGCGAAAGTCCCTGGAGGGTTTCTGCGAAGCCGGGTTGAAACGAGTTAGTCTGGAAGTGACGGCCAAGAACGCCGGGGCGCGGCGTCTGTATCGCCGGCTCGGCTTTCGTATGGTGCGGACGGTTTATAAGACGGCGGAGGTTGCACACGCCTGACAGACGCGGTACGTTGTTGCGGTCATATGCCGCAGCCGGTCTGGAATATCCGTAATCACAAGCTGCCAGCTTGCGAATCGACAACCTAGCTGCTTGTCGCTACGGACAATTCAAGCTGGCTGGGGTTATACCGTTCGTCCAACCGCGGTGACGGAGCACGAAGCGCACGTGACAGAGAACATCTTTATCCATAAATTCGACAACGGCCTTGTCCTGCTGGCCGAGTCCATGGACTGGCTGGAGTCGGCCGCGTTTTCGCTGTTGGTGCGCGCCGGCTGCAATCGAGACCCGGACGACCGGCTGGGGCTGGCGAATTTCGTCTGCGAAATGGTCCAGCGCGGCAGTGGCCAGCGCGATAGCCGCCGTTTCGTGACGGACCTGGAGCTGCTCGGGGCCGATACGTCTGCCTCGGTGTCCAACGCCCATTCCAGTTTCGGCGGCGCCATGCCGGCTGCGAGCCTGTACGAAGCACTGTCGATCTACGCCGACGTTGTCCGGCGGCCTCACCTGCCGGCAGACCAATTGGAAGATGCTCGGTTGGTCTGCATCCAGGAGGTCCGTTCCGTGGAAGACGACTTGCCGCAAAGGGTCTTCCAGCAATTGCGGCTCATGCGTTATGGTTGTCCCTTCGGTCGCTCCGCGGCGGGCAAAATCGAGTCCCTCCAACGGGTAGCGTCGGATGACCTCCATCGTTACTTCGACACGACGTATCGACCGAACGGCGCGATGCTGAGTGTGGCGGGAAAGATCGACTGGCCGCGGTTGCGCGACCACGTTGCCCAGTTGTTCGAGGATTGGTCGCCTAAGGAAGTGGCAGAACTGAACGAGGTGCCGTCCGAGGCCAATCACCAGCACCTTCCGCACGATTCCAGTCAGACCCACATCGGCATCGCTTTTCCGTCGGTACCGTACTCCCACCCCGATTATTTCCAGGCTCGCGGAGCTGTGGGCATTCTGAGTGACGGGATGAGTTCCCGGCTGTTCACCGAGGTACGCGAGAAGCGCGGGCTGTGCTATGCCGTCCACGCCATGTGCCATTCGCTGCGCGATCGCGGCAGCGTGCTATGTTATGCCGGCACGACGACCGAGCGTGCTCAGGAAACCCAGGACGTCCTGCTCGGCGAACTCGTGCGCCTGGCCGACGGAGTCGCGGCCGATGAATTGGGCCGTCTGAAGGCAAAAATCAAAAGCGGCCTGATCATGCAGCAGGAGTCCAGTCCTGCTCGTAGCGCTTCGATCGCCGCCGACTGGTATCACTTGGGACGCGTGCAGACGGTCGAGGAGTTGGGACGAATCATCGACGATTTATCGTGCGACAGCATAAACGCCTATCTGACGTCCAATCCGCCACGTGATTTCACGATCGTGACGCTGGGCGTCGACGAGTTGGAGAGACCCGTTGCAGTTTCGTAAACACACGCTCGATAACGGCTTGGAGATCGTCGCCGAATGCAATCCGCACGCATATTCGATGGCGTTGGGCTTCTTTGTGAAAACCGGCTCGCGTGACGAGACGGGCAAGAACCACGGCGTGAGCCACTACCTGGAACACATGACGTTCAAGGGCACGCCCACGCGCAGTGCGGCGGACGTCAACCGGGAACTGGACGAAATCGGCTCGCACGCCAACGCATTCACCAGCGAGGAACAGACCGTCTACTACGCTGCTTTCCTGCCCGAGTACCAGGACAAGGCAGTCGAGTTGTTGGGCGATATCCTGCGGCCGTCGCTGCGCGGGGATGACTTCGACATGGAGAAGAAGGTGATCCTCGAAGAGATCGCCAAGTACGAAGACCAGCCTCCGTTCGGCGCTCACGAGAAGTGTATGGCGGCCCACTTCGGATCACATCCGTTAGGTCGTAGCGTGCTGGGCACGACCGCCAGCGTCGGAGCACTTTCGCGCGAGCAAATGCTGGACTACTTCCAGCAACGCTACAGCCCCCGCAACATCGCCGTGGTGGCAGCCGGCAACGTGGACTACGACCGGCTGGTCTCGTTGACCGACAAGTGCTGCGGCTCGTGGGAGCCGTTCGACGCCCCGCGCGAGACGCCGCGTGCAGACGCTCACACGAGCGTGGAAGTGATCCAGAAGGAAGCGGCCAACCAACAGTACGTGGTACAGATCGCGAACGGTCCGGCCGTCGAGGACGACGACCGCTACGCCGGACGGATCTTGGCAACCGTCCTCGGCGACGACAGTGGCAGCCGGTTGTTCTGGGAGCTGATCGATACGGGGCTGGCCGAGTGCGCGGCCATGGGAGCTTACGAGTATCAGGGGACCGGCGTCTACATGACCTACCTGTGCTGCGCGCCCGAGGACACGGCCGACAACCTGGAACTGATCGCCAAGATCATGCGCGAGGCGGAAACTGCCGGGATCACCGAAGACGAGTTGGCCCAGGCAAAGAGCAAGATCCTGTCACACATCGTCCTGCAGAGCGAAAGGCCCGGTAATCGCATGTTCTCCGTGGGCAGCAATTGGCTGCAGCGAAGAGAATATCGAACCGTTCGCGAGATTCTGGACAGCTACGAAGCGGTGACGGTCCGCGATGTTGTCGCCGTGCTGGAAAAATACCCGCTGACAGCCAACACCACGGTCGCCGTCGGCCCCATGCCCCACCTGCCGGATGCATAGCCGAATAACCGGATCTTGAACAGGAGTAAACAGAGTCAACAGAGGCTGAAACCACTCTCTGCTCCCTCCGTTGCCTCCTGTTCAAAAGCCTCGCGCACATCAGTTGTGGCCGGTCTCCTGACCGAGCCACGGCAACCCGCCCCCAGAGAGATTTCGGGACGCGCCTTCACACCTTCTGCACTTCGAAGTACAGCAGTGCGTGGTCCGAGTACTTCTTTGCCCATGCATCTCGCTTCTCGTCCGTCGGCTCCTGCGGCCAGCCACGCAAGTCGATCGGTGCCCCACCGAAACTCTTGAACTGCAGGTGTTTCGCGGCCACCACGTGATCGAGATCGCCTGGATCAAAGCTCGCATTGGAGCCGGGCCAAAACGTGTTAGGGTAGTTCTTTTCCAAGACTTTCATGCTGATGCTTGATACAGCCGCCCGTTTCTTCAGCCGCTCGATCTCTTCCGCGCCGCTGACGTCCTTGTTGCTGTACGTCAGATTCATTCCCATCGTGTTCAGATCACCCACAAAGATGTAGTTTGCCGTGCCGCTTCCGCCCGATGCCTTGTCGAGCGTTTTGCGGAACTTGATCGCTCGTTGCGTCATGTCGTCACGAAGCCCAAATCCCTTTGGCACGCGCAGGCTTTTCAGGTGCAAGAAGACCATTGGGTAGTACGCACCGTCCACCACAATCGCCACCAACACACCGGGACGAAGACTCGTCTGCGCCGACTTGAACTCCAACCGCTGCGTGACGAAAGCCGAAAAGCCCTTCTTGATGCCGACGAGAATTTCCTGGGTCTGCGGCCCCTCGGTGATATGAAACTGATGATTCGGCATCGCCTCGACGATCGGCCGGAAGACGACCGAACTCTCCACTTCATACACCGCGACCACATCCGCGTTCTGACCGGCCAGGAAATCAACGATCGGCTGGACCGGTTTCTTGGGCTTCCGGGGCTTGTTGGAGCTGCCCTGTTTTTTCTCCAACGCACCAAAATGCTCGACATTCCACGAGGCGACAGAGAAAGCTTTGGCCATCGCAATTCTCCTTAGATGGGAAGAAAGGGCGAAGTCACAATGGGTCAATTCTACCGGCCCCACGGCCTCATCTCAGCCCCCACGGACCGCGAAAATGGCACAACGTCCGGCCTTGCGGAACATCGGGCCGTCGATATAATTCTGTGTTCACAATTTACTGGGGCCGTAGCTCAATTGGTTAGAGTACTGGACTGTCGATCCAGTGGTTGCGGGTTCGAGTCCCGTCGGCCTCGCTTGTGTCAGACGATGACAATTGAAGAGATAGGTTGCCTAACCCCTTGCCACACAAGGGGTTTTTCTTTGGCCTCTCGTCCGGTCCGCTGCGACCTGTGGTGCCACGAGATGCTACAGGCAACCAGATGGGTGTCGGCATGGCGGGGTTTGGCTAGGTGTGTGGGGCGGGGTTGGCGCGTACTTTGCTCCGCCTCCCCGCCCCAGAAGATCTGTCGATGACGGCAAGCTACTCCACGCGAACGGCGTCATCAAACAGCTTGTACTCAAACGTGACGGTTATCACTTCGTCCGTTTCCTCCCGGTCCACAACAGTATATCGCTGCTGCTTCGGTTCCCTTTCCGAAACCTCCAAAACTTGGGCTGCGCCGACAAATGCTGTCTCCTCTTGCACCCCAGCCACGTCTAAAGGAGTGAATGGGCGGATCGTCTCCCCTATCGTTCCTTCTTTGGTCTCCACGAACCACAGATTTGCCAAGTTTCTTCCACGGTAGTTGTCGGATTCGCTATCATAGGTTCCGTCCCACGGTCCCTCGCCGGTAAGCTTGAGAACCACGCGTTTTTCTGCCGTCTGTACTTGTGCACGGCGATAAGGCTCGCCCCAGTCCATCTCAGGAAACGTTTTCTTAAGCAACTCTCGAGACAGACAACACGCCACATCCAACGAGCCCAAAGTCATGGTCTCGCCCGTCTCCTGGCGATATTGTTCGATGAGTGGCTCTAATATCTCAGCAAAGCCCTGAAACAGCTCATCATACGACTGCCCGATATCGCTGTTTTTTGTGGCCCAAACGCCAAAGCCCTTGAATTCCTGCCACTCTTTTTCGTTCATTTGTCAGTAGTCCTTTATCCTATCCAGGGTCGCCGCCGCCGCGTGTTCGCGCGCTCAAGCGATTGGAGGTTAGCGGAAAACGCCGACTCAACCCGCGATGATAGACCAGTCGTAGTTGGCTCTCAAGTCTTCAATGAAGTTTCTCCTGCCGCAGCTAGTGTCATTCTCGATCGTTGCAGCCAAGGACCGACGGAGGGGCTACCGCGAGACGGTGCGAGCCGATTTGAGCAGCGACGGAGAAGCAAATTCACGCCGATTGCGGTTGCTTCCCGTATTGCAGTTGCTTATACTGGTGAACACCTACCCAGCCAAGCCGCACTGCTTGCGTCAGTCGGATACCTACCTGCGAAGACCCACCGAATCACTACCCCACCACGACCCACTGACACGGCGATTAGCGTTTCGTGTTTTCCTTCAGCGATGACAGGCCAGTTTTGAACTCATTGTCTTTCATCGATTTTCCGCTATGGCGATCAACCGATTGACGAGTGGCGCGAGTTCATCGCTGGCGCGATGTGCGATGATTTGGATTCTGCAAGTGGACTTCTGAGAAGGAACTGCCCATGACAAACAACCAGATTCTCCACTACGTCGGTCATGACGGCGAACAAGCCGTCAACTCCGCCATGACGCAACGGCAGATTGACCAACTGAAGGCGTTGCGGTGCGACCTGGTGACGGACGAAGGCGAGCCACTCACCTGGTTCGATTTCGATAATCCGGTTGAACCGCAAACACTGTTCCAGTTCATTCTGGGTGACCACAAACATCGAGTTGACCAGCGCAGCAAGATGGCAAACCAGCCGCCGCTCGGTGTGGCCACCGTGGTCGATGACGCTTGCATCCGATTCGAGTTCTACGAAGGTTACCACACGCTGAAGAAAACGTATGACCTGCGATCGAAGGACCTGCAGGGCGTAGAACTGGAGGACTTCATCGAAACCGTCGAGCGAATCATGAGCGGAGCGGCTTGAGCAGAAGCCGGCCGCATTCCCGATCCGGTCTTCACGAATGCAACTTGGGTATGCCAGATCTGACCCCATGTCAACAGTCGTCGGTTTCTGTTTTGGGATGGTTTCGTTCAACCGAGACGATTCGCCGCGTCGATAAGAACAGTATCGTGGAGACTTGAATACCTCTGAACTGCGCCTTTAGTTCCCACGAGTTACACTACGGGCCGTCGCGTTCGGCAATCGCGACGGCCCGTTTTTGTTATGCCCGCAGATTCTCTCGTGATGTTGTTTGACCGCTGGAGGCTGCTGAAGAAGTAGGTCCCGCTTGCCGAGCGGGACCTGGAAACGTTGGTAACTTCGGAACTCGAGGTCCCGCTCGGCAAGCGGGACCTACTTTTCGCGCGGCTATAGGAAGAACTTCGCGCGAACCGCTTCGATCAGGTCGTGGAGCCAGACGTAGCCGAGGCTTCGGCGACCGCAGCGGATGCGGGCTGTGGCGCCGGCACCGGGGTGTAGATTGGTGATGCTTTCTCGGTCAAAGGCGATTGTCACCAGCACGGACAGGTTCTCTGTCTCGTCCGGTTCGGTAATCATGGCGACTTTGTCGACTTTTCCCGTGTGTTTCGCTCCCGGGTCGGTCGCCAAGACGAATGTGACGTCCAGGTCTTTCTTCAATTCGTGGCGGGCCTGTCGGACGTAGCCGATGTGTTTGTCCGGTACGTTGACCTCCAACACCCATGGGCCTTCGGTGTCTGCGATCGTCATGAGCACTTGCCCTCGTCCGACCGGCCGCATTTCCAACACCTCGGTCACTTCCCAAGTAAGTACCTGACCTGGGATCGGACTGCGGACGTCCAGACGATCGCGTTGCTCCTCCAGCAGTTTCTTCTGCAGACTCAGGCTTTCCAGCGATTTCTTCAGCCGTTCCTCTTCGGCGGTCAAACGCCCGTATTCGTTTCGCTCGGCAGCGGTGGTTGGGTTAGCGCCTAAGCGAGATGCCTGGGCGGCGTTCAGTTGCTCGGTGGTCGTCTGGATTTCGCCCAAGACGCGAGTGTATTCGTACTCCAGATCACTGCTGCGCAATGTGGCCAAGGTGTGCCCGGACGCGACTTGATCGCCGTGTTTCGCACCCAGCCGTTCCACCTGCCCGTCAAGGGGAGCGAATACCTTTCGACGTACCTTTGGCTGCAGTTGGCCGTGGCATTGGATGTAGAAGTCGGCCTTGACCAGGACCAAAGCGGCGACGATAGCGACCAAGGTTGCCAGCCCACTCAGCAGTTTCGGCCGCCGCTTGGGCGAGGCCAGCCAACGGATCCGTCTGAACACGCGAACCAGTGGAATGCTGTCGTAGGCCAGCGCATTGGCGAGGGCCGACGTGCCATGGCGGCAGACCGTCCGGATACGCTCGGCGTGCTCCTTCTGTTCGGCTTCGCTGCTGAACCATTCGAACACCAGCACCCCAACGGCGGGTTCCGTGTCTCGATGTTCGTCCTCGCCGGGCGGCTCCTTCAAAGGGAACACGGCCAGGCTGCGTGTGTGGGCGTCGTCGACGTACGACTGCGCCGCGCTCTCGACCTCCGGCGGCAGGTCACTCGCCCGGCCGGTGTACCACAGCGGCTCGCCGACGGTCGCCACTCGATGGGCCAACTGCTCCAACTGGCGAATCGTGTTGGCACGCCGATCGACCACGTCCACTCCGCTGATCGCGCGAACCGCGTATCCGCCGCCTTTCCGCACGGCGACGGTCAATCGGTCGCAATCGACCAGTCGTCGCCCTTCATTGGCCAACGTGTAGGCTGCAGCGTCTAAATCCACTTGGTCGTGGACCAATTCCGTGAACCGTTCGATCCGGCTCCAAGACGACTGGCGGTCGCGCAGGCGGCGAAGCTGCAGGTTGCGGTGGTAATCTGCGGCCAGACCGCACAACGTTGTGATAACTTCCGTGTAGCTGCGCTGTGCGTCGGGCGATAGGTCCGGTCGCTGGAGCACCTCGACGATTCGGAGCGTTTGCCCGTCGACAGCAACCGGGCAGGCGACCAACAAGCAGTCGGTGGGATTGTCGATTCGGCCTTCACTGCCGGAGCATGGTGGCGCGGTTCGCGGCTGGTCCGTTGCCGATACAGTGTTCAGGAATGCTTGATGACCGTGGCGCGCCTCCCGGTTCGTGGCCAGCGGCGTCTTTTCCAGGTTTATGTGATGTTCGAGTCGAAAGCCGTCACCCTGGTCGGGCGTCCAGATGGCGCCTCCGATCGCCGCACCCGTGCGCACGGCACCGTCCAGTACGGCCGCATAGAACTGCTCTTCCGGTAAATCGGCCTTCGACAACTCGGCGATCTGATCCACCAGATCCTCGATCTGCCGCCAGGCATCGTCGATCGCGGGGGAATCGGGGGTCGCGTTTTCTGTCGTCATGACAACTCGAAGCGAGTTTTCGTTTCTGCTCAGTCAGCCTCGTTCAGCGCGTCGATCACTTCGTCCATCGTCCGAAAACGGTCCTCTGGATCCTTGGCCATCATTTTCTGATAGACCTCTTCCAGCCGGTCCGAGGCATCCTGGCGAATCTCCTTCAGCGAAGGCGCCGGTTGGTAGCGTTGGGCCGTCGCTTTTCGGCGTTGCCAGTCGATGGGGTAGACCACTCTTTTTGCGAGGATGGCAAATAGTGTGCAACCCAGGCTGTAGATGTCCGCCCGGCCGTCTGCCTTGGAACTGTCGACGATCTGCTCGGGAGCCATGTAATCGAGCGTTCCCACGGGGCTTCCGGGCCGTTCGAACGTGCGCAGCGTCGGATCGCTTTCCTGCAAAGCCAGACTCCAGCCGATTACCTTGACGACACCATCGCTGCCGACAAGCACGTGGCTGGGATTCATATTGCGGTGGATAACGTTTTGGCTATGCGCGTAGCGGAGCGCCTTTGCGGCCTGTGTGACGTAACAGACGGCCGTAGGGACATCAAGCGTGTGATCCTTGAGCAATCGAACGAGATCGGGACCGTCGACGTGCTCCATGATCAAGTAGTGGGTCCCCTCCATTTCTCCCGCGTCGTAGGTTGCCACAAGGTTCGGATGGTTCAGCCGGCCCAGCAGCTTGGCTTTGCTTTGAAAGCGGGCGACGATCTCCTCTGACTGGGCAGACGTATGCGAGAGGATTTTGATGGCCGCCAAACGATCCAAGTGGCGGTGCTTTGCCTTGAGAATCTGGCCGCTGCCTCCCCGATTGATCTGGTCGATCAGCTCATAGTTGCCAAAGGCCGTGCCGTCCACAACCTGCAAAGGGACTGCCGCCGGTGGAATCGAGGATTCGGCCAGCAGGCCCAACTCCGACTCCAACTCGCTCCCTGGCGAAAGCAACTCGGCCACAGGGACCGAATCTTCGCCCTGTTCGGGCGCGTCCGGAATCTGCTCCGGTTCGGGTGCGGGCTCTTGCTCCGGTTCGAACGGCGGCACCTCGGCGTCCTCTAGAATGTGGTCTTCCGCCGTGACGGGAGCGTCGTGTCGGATCTCCGGAGCGAGCGGCTGCTCCGGTTCGCTCGCCTCGGCGTGTTGCTTCTCCAGGATCACCTTCAGCGCGTCGACCTCGTCTCGCAACGCTTGGATATCATTGCGCGGCGGCGCTTCCTGAATCGCGCCATCTTCGTCGACGCCGCGTTCTTCGGGATGGTCCGAGTCACGATCCGGGCTGGCGGATTCTTCTTCGTCGATTCTCGACAGAAGGAACTTCAGCCGCTCTTCAGCCGGTTGCACGGCGAGATCCCGCAGCGATTCACTCGGCTGGGAATTCTCGCTTTGATCTGGCGAGCGTCCTTCCGGCGGCAGAGCCACGTCCACACGGAACACGGTCCTGCCGATGCGGAAGTCCTCGCCGGGCCCGATCGTGAAGTCCGTCAGCGCCTCGCCATGCAGATAGATGGCGTTACGGGCCGCGGACAGGCGGCGTATGCGGAGCCGATCGCCTTCGAGCAGTAAATCAGCGTGTTCGCGGGAAACTCGCATGTCCCATGGGACCGCCCAGCCGCCTTTTGGCGAGCGTCCGAGCCGAACCACTTGGTCGATCGGGATGCGGCGACGCCAACGCTGGTTTACTCCCGGACCTACGGCAACGAAGTCGTATTCGATCATTTCTTCGACAGTTGGATTTGATGTGTCACCTCAATTGTAATCTATCTTCCCGCTCAATTCCTGCGAAAGCCCAAAACGCGGTGCTTGTCATGGTCTTTCTCGGGTGCGACAATCTAAGGAGTCATATCTTTACGCATCCCGCAGGTGCAGTCATGGCCGTAACTAGTTCGGAAGCGTTTCTGCAGGTCCTGAAGAAAAGTGGGCTTTTGTCGCAGGAGGAGTTCGACGAAGTACTCCAAACTTACGGTAGCGACAACGACCCAAAGAGTATTGCCCGTACACTCATCAAAAACGGCATAATCAATAAGTGGCAGGCTTTGCAGTTATTGGCCGGTCGTCACGCATTGATGCTGGGCAAGTACAAGCTGTTGGATCAAATTGTGGCCGAACCGAAGCAGCGGGTCTATCTGGCAGAACACGCGCAGATGGGCCGTCGAGTCGCGATTAAGGTCCTTTCTCGGCAGCACGCCACCGAAAACCCGCAGGCGGTCAAGCGTTTCCTGGACCAAGCCAGCAAAGTGGCCGCGTTGGATCATCGTAACATCGTCCACGTGTACGACGTTGAGAGCCGCGACGAACTCCATTATGTGATTTTGGAGCATGTCGAGGGCCGCAGTCTGAAACGGATCTTGGACGAGCACGGCCCGATGCCGACGGAAAAGGCAGTCGTTTATGTCAGTCACGTAGCGGGCGGTCTTGCCTACGCCTACGAGCGGAAGCACGTTCACGGAGACATCCGACCGGCCAATCTCCTGGTCGACGGCCAGGACGTCGTCAAGATAGCGAATTTGGGTGTGAAGGGTCTGATGCCGGCCGATACGGATGACAAAGGCGACGCAGTTGCCCCGGCGTATGTCGCGCCGGAGAAAAGGGCCGGCGATTCCACGGGCGATCATCGCAGCGACATCTACTCGCTGGGCTGCGTGATGTACGCGCTGTTGACCGGCCATCCGCCAGAGGAGCAGGCGGGAGAGTCACCGAGCCTGCTGGACGATCGACCGGACGTGCCCGAACCATTGGCGGCCGTGTGCGAGAGAATGATGGCCCACGACCCCGCCGAGCGGTATCAAACTGCCGGGGACGTACAGGAGCATTTGGACGAGTGGCTGGCTTCGGCCGGGCATGCGAAGTCCGCTCCGGCGACTGGCGAGGCTGCCGCCGCCGCGAGTGATGCGCGGCCGCCGAAAGCGGCTGCGCCGCCCCCGCGAAAGACAGCGCAAGAGAAACAAGCACCCAAACAGCAGGCACCTTCCGGAAGTCCCAGAAAGCAAGAACCGGTCGCTGCCGACGCCGCTGCGAATCCGCTGAAGGCGCCTGCTCCGGCGGCGAAACTCAGGAAGCCAACAACAACGGCAAAGCAGGACAAAGCAGAAACAAAGGCGAAACCGGCCCCAGCCGCAGGGGCTGTCGGCGGTTTTGCCATCGATACAGAACGCAGACGCCGGCCCAAGAAGGGAAAGCCAGCAGCCGCCGGGGGCCCCGCAAAGGCTGCCGCCGCCGCAGGCACTTCCGAAGCGAAATCAAAGCTTCCCCTAATAATCGGCGGCGCAGTGGTGGGCGGCTTGGTGTTGGTCACCTGCGTGGTTCTCTTAGCCTTATTCCTTTTCTCTGACGGCGATGGCGACGGCGTCGATGTAGCGCAGGGCGAAAACGGGGAAGCCAGCGCCGGAGACCCGGCGGACGCGACCGGTACCGACGCGGGAACGGAGAGCGACCCGGAGAGTGATCCGGAAACGGATCCCGAGACCGATCCAGTGTCGACGACCGAAACAGACCCGGAACCAGGCCCCGATGATGGTTCTGCCGGTAGTGAGACCAGCGAAGACATCGGCACGGAAACGCCGGACGCCGACGGATCAGGTGGCACCACGTCCAAGCCTGCTGACGAACCGGGTTCCGCCGCGGGTGCGAAGAAAAAGGCCACGGCAACAGAAACGAAGTCCAACACCGATACCACCGCCAAGGTTCCGGACACCGCCCAAGAAAAACCCGTCACGAAGAAGCCAGTGGATGAGAATCCGGGGACGAAGGCGGTCGCCAAGAAACCGCCGGCCAAGAAACCACCGGCAAAACCGGCCAAGAAGCCGTTCGAGGAATTCCCGAAACTCGTTGCGTTACCGGATCTTGAAGCTGCGGATGCAATGAATCCGAAGAAGCTCGGACCAGTCTACGTCGCGGCGGACGACTTGTGCTTTATCAAGCTGCGAGGTGGGGAGAATGCCTGCAAGGGCTCCCAGACCTTTGTCATGCGCAACGCGGATGGTGGCCTCGCAGAACGCGACTGGGAGATAATGCTGCGCGATGGCGAGGCCGACCCGGGCACGAAGATAGCTCATTTGTCGCTCGGTGACGACTGGCAATTGAGTTTCACGTGGCAGTCCGAAGCAAAGACGCAACCGAGTGCGCCACATGTGGCCAATTGCGCCCTAATGCTCAGTTGTAGTGGTGAATCGCACATCGCGCTGCTGCGCGAGCCAACTCGTGTCGAGGGCATGGCGGTCGATCTGCAGAAGGTCGTTTCGAAACAAGACTGGACCATCGACATGCCGCCCGATCCATCGGCCATCCGGTTGGAGATTACCGGCGTTGGGGGCGCAAAGTACTCGGTTGACCCCGCGCCGACGTTCAATGCAGACAGGAGCGAAGCATGGGTGAAGTTGGAAGACGGTGGCGGTCTATTGGTGCTGAAACTCGAAAGTTCACTGAAGAGATCGCTGCAGGTGACATTGATGCCGCACATCAAGAGTTCGCCTGACGGCAAACCAGAGCGGCTGAACGTGCGGATGATACAGCAGACCAAGTTGGGGCTACAGCATGTCGTGCAAGACAGGCAGATCAAGATCAATCAGGCGAACCAGGCTATGAGGTCGAAGCAATACACGGAAACCGACAAGAAACGCATGATCCAACCGCGTTTGGCAACCTTCAAGGTTGAGCTTGAGCAAGCCGAGAAGGCTCTGCAGCAGTGCGAGAGTCTCGAAAAGATGTTGAACGAAGCCTCACTGACAATGAACTTCCGCGTCTTCTACGATGCGGATTCCAGTGAAGTGGATCTGTTGCACATCGGGGGGTAAAGGGGCCGAGAGCAGCAATGGCAAAGAAGTTTGATCCGTACTACAAATGGCTCGGGATACCGCCCAGAGACCAGCCGCCGAATAACTACCGGCTGCTGGGCATCGAGCTATTCGAAAGCGACCGGGATGTGATCGACGCCGCGGCGAATCGCGTCATGGCGTATCTGAAGGACTTGGCGGCGGGAGACGAAGCCGAGTACTCCCAACAGCTATTGAACGAGGTCTCACGAGCACGCATTTCCCTGCTGAACAAGCATAAGAAAGAGACCTACGACAAAGAACTGCGGGCCGACTTGAAATCCAAAGGCGTCCCGGAGCCGAAGGCGGGGAAGCCCGCTGCGAGAGCGCCCGCCAAGAAACGCGCGGGCGTCTCCACAGGAAAGGAGGCGGCGGAAGAACCTCCCGTAACCTCGTTGTTTCCGAAGATCCGCATCGATGCCCCGCGGCCGAAGCCAGACGCCCCAGAGGTCTACGCCGAACCGGACGAACCGGCCGAAGAGGGACCCGCCGAGGAGGGACCGGCAGAAGAGAAGAGTCGGCGGAAACTGATCGCAGTCATCGTGGCTGCCGTCGGCGGAGTGCTTCTTGCCGGGTTGATTGTGACAGTGGTGTTGCTGCTTTCCGGCTCCGGCGATGACCAAGTGGCTTCTGCGCAAAACGGTGGGACTCAAGACGATGGGAACGGATCGGCAACGACAAACGGAGAGGGCTCGGGAACGGAAGGCAAGCCCGAAAGTAAGCCCGGTATGGGTGTCGAATCTGACCCTGAGACGGATCCCGAGGCCGACCCTGAATCAGATCCCGAGACGAAACCAGAGCCCGCAGAGCCCGACGCGAAAACCGAGCCCAAGCCGAACGATCCACCAGCCGATGTCGAGTCAAAGCTGCCGGATTGGGCGCCCGAGCCAAAAGACCCGGATGACGGTTCGCAGAAGCCGGACGACGAACCGCCTCCCGATGTTCCCGGCAATCCCAAAGGCAAGGGCTCACCGCCAGACGACACAGCAGTAACGAAAGTCGACGTACCCGACGTGACGCCTGAGGAAAAGCCAGACCCGCCCAAGCCGGCACAGCAACCTTTCGCGGGTCTGCCGTCGAAAATCACGTTGCCCGACTTGGAAGTCGCCGACGCCATGGATGCGCAGGTGATTGGGCCGATCCATGTCGCGCCGGGCGAATTGTGTTTCATCAAATTGCGTGGCGGCGAGCATGCAAGTAAGGGAGCCCAGGCGTTTGGAATGCGCAATGCCGACGGTGGTCTCGCCGAACGCGACTGGGAAATCTTCTCGCGAGATGGAGAAGACGACCCGGAAACAAAGATTGCCCATTTGTCGATCGACGACCAGTCGCAACTCACCTTCCAATGGCAGTCCGAGGCCAAGGCTCTTCCGCTGGCGGCGCAACTGTGCAATTGTGCCTTCAGGTTCAGTTCGACTGGCGAATCACACGATTTAACGCTTCGGCAGCCCGAGCAAGTCGAGGCGATGACCCTGGACCTCAAGAAAACAACCACGGACAGGAACTGCACCATTGAAATGGCCCCGGATCCGACCGGAATCAAGATCGAGATTGTCGGCGTCCAGGAATCGAAATACAAGGTGATGCCAGCGCCGACGATCGAGGCAAAACAAGGCGAAGCGTGGATCGAGCTTGAAGACGGCGGTGGGCTGCTGTCGTTGAAGGTCGAGACAGACATGAAGAGGCGCCTGGAGGTAGCCGTCACGCCGCATGTGAAGCTCGCCGCGGGTGCCCCGCCACAGAAGTGTAATGCGAAGCAGTTCGGGGAGTTGTTCGCGCTGGCGCAGAGGAACCTATTTGACGCGGAACGTGCCATCAAGCAGTTGCCACAGGCGATAGGCCAAGCGCAGGGCCCATTGAAAGCTGGGTTGCAGGACCAATTGGCTCGATTTGAACAGGCGCATCCGGCGCTCGTCGCGGCGGTGGCAGAGGGCCAGAAGCTGGCGACTTTCCTGCAAACCGTGGATGGCAACATGCAGATTCAGTTCCGAGTCTTCTATGACGCGGATTCCACCGAGGTGGATTTGTTGCACATCGGCGGACCGGCTGACGGGCCAGATGACCAGGCGCAAGAATAGCCCATGTGGCTTGGTGGCAATTGGTTCCTGTGTGTTATCACTGGGCCTCCCGCTGTTGGCCCCGTTTTGGCCGTTGGCCTGACACGGCGTTTGCCCGCAACCAGGTAGGATGGGCCAAGTCTTCGGGGCCCACCGGAAACCGCTCGCCAAGCGATCACGTGAGCATCGTTCGGATACCAGAGCTTTTTCAGTATCGAGAGCCCATTTCGGTGGGCCGCGAAGACTTGGCCCACCCTACGAAGACATGACGCGTCGGTGGCAAATGTCGTCGGGCAAGGGCATTATTCTGCCCCAGACGATTCTGCCGTGTCCGACCGTTTGACACGGTTCCGGCTGCCAGTAGAATGAATTGCATAGCCTTACGTTAAGTCCCGCTCGAGTTTGCGGGATCGCGCAAGTCGGTTCAGGCAATGCCCACCCGGGTGATTAGCCCGCTTTCGCCGCTTGTTCGCGTCAGCGTCCGTTTTCTTTCCTCAAGTGCGAGAGCGAGAACATGACAACACTATTTGCTTTCTTTGGCTTCCCCGGACACATCGAAGCGATCATTGTTCTAGCGGTGATCCTGCTGTTGTTCGGTCATCGTCTTCCCGGAATGATGCGTTCCATGGGACGCAGCGTTGTAGAATTCAAGAAAGGCATTCGCGAACCCGGCGACGACGAAGAAGACGACGACGAACCGGCGATCAGCAGTTCGAAAGAATCGGGCGAAGAAGTCAAAAAGGTGGAAGAAGCCAAAGTGGAAGAGGCGTAGCGAACGGGCGACCGTACGGCCTTTTCTCGTGAGTGTGCTCTGAAACTGCAGTAGTTGCGCGTGCAAAAAAGGGTGGACCATGTTTGGACTCGGAATAAATGAACTGATCATCATCGGCGTCGTTGCCGTGTTACTGTTCGGCAGGAAACTGCCGGACGTTGCCAAGTCGATGGGAAAAAGCTACGCGGAGTTCCGCCGCGGCTTGTCCGACATTCAATCGGAGATGGACGTGCGATCGGATATCTATTCGGCCACGTCCGACTCTTCGTCGTATGCAAGCGAAACGTCCTATGACGAATATGACGATTACGACGAAGCCACGGCCCCGAAATTCGAACCGCCGCCAGCCGGACCCGAGGATGAGCCATCGGAATCCGAGCAGGCATCTGCGGAATCCGAGCGGGAGCCGGCTGCGGAAAATAGCTAACCGATACGTCTTCGTTGAAGACTTTAACCGACACCCTGGCTCTGAAAACCATATTGGCCGGGGTGTTTTCGTTTCCCTTGCGGCCACGTCGGCGTTATACTTGGCGATTTGCCGGACGCGGCTGGAGGCCGCAACCGGAGTAGGACGGGTCAGAAGAGAGAGTCGTCCTACAACGCACGTGCACGATACCGTACCCAATCCTGCCGAGCGTAAGGCGTTTTCCGCGCCGCCTGCCGAAGGCATACCGTTGCGACGAGAGGAGTTCCCTGCCAATGATTCGAACCTCTTTTGCACAACCGTTTGAACGGACGTGGATGACCAGAAGTCATGCCGCCGGTTCTATTCGATTCGCCGCCGCATGGCTGGCATTCGTGGCCGCAACTGCCTCGTTGGCCTCGGCAGCCGACGACATATATCCCGGCGACACGGCCGTAATCGTCAAGGACAAGGTGGAACTGGGCTTGAAGGACAAGATGGCGATCATGCTGTCCAAGGGCGACCATCTTCAAGTGACCGAAGTTCGCGGCAAGTGGATCGGAGGATACGCCACGGTAGATGGCAAACGCTATACGGGCTGGGTGGATCGAACCGAAGTCAAGTTGCTGGAACCCACGCCCGAGGACGTGGCGGTCATCGAACTTCCCGACAAGCCGGATGACGCGGCCGCAGTCGCCGCCCTGAAGAAGCTGGGCGTCGAACTGGAGTTGAACGACAAGGGAAACGTGCACTCGGCCGTTTGCACCGAATCCGAAGTCGGCGACAAGGACCTCCAGCATTTCAAGGGCCTGCACCAGCTTTCGACTCTGGAACTCAGCGGGCGACCGATCACCGACGAGGGCATGAAGGCACTTGCCGGGTTGAACGTCCTGCAAGATCTGTACATGGAAGACGCGAAGATCACCGACGAGAGCTTCGCCACGATCAAGACGATGACCAACCTGGAGGTCTTGGCGCTGCCGGCCACGAAAGTCAAAGGTCCCGGGCTGGTCCACATGCTGGAGCTGGCGAGTTTGCGCGTGTTGAACCTGACGGACTGTGAGATCGACGACGACGCATTGAAACCGCTGGAGAAAATGCCGCAACTGGAAGTGCTGGCGATTCCTCGCACGAAAGTAACGTCGGTCGGACTGGCTCACCTAAGACCGGTCGTCAAGCTGCGCGTGCTGAATCTGATCGGCTGCGACGTGGACGATGCGGGCCTAGAGCACTTGAAGGGGCTGGCCAATCTGCGCATGCTGTACGTGCGAGATACCAAGGTCACGCTAGATGCCATCGACGCGTTTAAGGACGAAGCTCCAAGCCTTGCTATCTATGATGATTGACTAGTTCTCTTTCGCCGCGTCGACCGAGCACCCCCTCATGACAAATTCACCAACTGAACCCGCACCCGCCGATTCCACGGATGCGCATCTTGGTCTATGGGATGCCGTCAGTATTATCGTGGGCATTGTCGTCGGCACGGCGATATTCAAAACGCCTCAGCTTGTCTTTGGAAATGTCGAGGGGCCGTGGCAGGGGATGGGTTGCTGGGCTCTCGGCGGAGTACTGGCCTTGATCGGTTCGCTGTGCTACGCGGAATTGGCAACAACGTACCCGCGCATGGGCGGCGACTATGTCTACTTGACGCGAGCCTACGGACGATGGGTCGGCTTCTTGTTTGGCTGGGCCCAACTGGCGGTGATTCTGACCGGCAGTATCGGAGTTATGGCGTATGCGTTTGCCGACTATGCGATTGCCTTCTGGCAGTTCGATGTGAAGTGGACGGTCTGGCTTGCGGTGGCCTCGGTCGTCGCACTGACCGTGTTGAATCTGTTCGGCGTCTTGTTCGGAAAGACCGTTCAGAACTTCTTGACCGGCGTCAAAGTGTTGGGCCTAGTCGCCATTGTACTCGCCGGGATGATTTGGGGGGGCGACGCGTCGCTCGCGGCCGTACAGCCGATGAGCGGCCCCGGCCTTGGTTTAGCGATGGTCTTCGTGTTGTACGCCTATGGCGGCTGGAACGATGCGGCGTTTGTGGCGTCCGAGGTGCGCGACCGACGTAGAAACATGCCGTTGGCGCTGATCTTGGGGACTGCCGGGATCACGGTGATTTACTTGCTTGTTAACGCCGCATATCTGTGGGGGCTGGGCTTTGAAGGCGTGCGAGGTTCGTCTGCGCCGGCTGCAGATGTGGCCCGGCTGGCGGTAGGCGATTGGGGATCCAAGGCGATTAGCCTGTTGGTTATGTTATCTGCGTTAGGGGCGATAAATGGCCTGATTTTCACCGGCTCGCGAGTCTACGTCAGCTTGGGCACGGACCACCGTATTTTCGCATTCTTGGGACGCTGGAATTCGCGGAGAAGCACCCCAGTCTGGTCACTGCTGGCACAGACGGCGATTGCAATACTGCTGATCGTCATCGTAGGGACCGAAACAGGCCAGAATGCCGTGGATCGCGCACTGGGAATGGTGGGGCTGAAACCGTTGCCTTGGGCCGAGTATTTCGGAGGGTTCAACACGCTCGTTGCAGCCACGGCACCCGTGTTCTGGGTCTTCTTCCTGCTGACGGGGATTTCGTTATTCGTGCTGCGTTTCAAGGACCGTGGCCGTGAACGCCCGTTTTCGGCGCCGCTGTATCCTCTTGAGCCGATCTTGTTCTGCGGGATGTGCGTCTTTATGCTCTATTCGGCCCTGACCTACGCCAAAGGACTCTCCTTGTTGGGCATTGTTCCGTTATTGATAGGAATTCCCCTGTACCTCGTCAGCCAAGCAGCCAGGCGGAAAGACGGTCCAGACGCCGCCTGACAGACCGCCGCTTTCACAGGAGTTCATTCATGTATCGCATATCATTCGTTCCCATTCTAGTTCTGATTCTGTCCGTCTCCTTCTGTCCTGTCGGCTGCGCGGCAGAAGAGGGGATAACGGAAAAGCGCACACCCGACGTTGTCTACGTAGGCAGCCCGCGCGACGTGGTTGCGAAGATGCTGGACATGGTCAAGGTGACCAAGGACGACGTGCTGTACGACCTGGGATGCGGCGACGGGCGGATCGTCGCCACTGCCGCCAAGAAATACGGGTGCCGCGCCGTTGGATACGACATCAATCCGGTCCGAGTGCGAGAGGCCGTGGAAAACGTGAAACGCAACGGCGTCGAGGATCTGGTGAAGATCGAGCGAAAGGACATCTTCAAAGTGGATCTGAGCGAGGCCAGTGTGGTTACGCTGTATCTTCTGCCCGAGATGAACGTTAAGCTGATTCCCCAACTCGAAAAGCTGAAGCCCGGTTCGCGGATCGTCGCGCACGACTACAGCATCGAAGGCTACCCGCCCGACACGACGATCACGATGAATTCGAAAGAAGACGGCGTCGAGCACTATGTGTATCTCTGGACGACGCCCTTGAAGCCGGGTGAGGAGGAAGAACCGGAGGAAGAAGAGGAATCGGGCGTCGACGAGGACGAGTAGGCTTCGGTCGTCGAACCGTGGGATAGGCTTCCAGCCTGTCAGATCATCTGGTCGACAGGCTGGAAGCCTATCCCACGAAAATCGGACACTCATTTCTCGGCCGATGCTAGACGAGCGATTCTCGTCCCGGAGCGGCATGGTTGCGTGGCCGCATCCAAATCTCGATAATCCGGGCGCTATGATGGTCTCTTCTACCGGGAAGGAGCCTGCGCCCATGTTCTACGCCGATTTGCACCTCCACTCGAAGTACTCGCGGGCCACCAGTCGAGAATCCGACTTGGAACATATGGCTATCTGGGCTCGCAAGAAGGGCGTGTCCGTCCTGGGTACGGGCGATTTTACCCATCCACAGTGGTTTGCCGAACTCAAAGAGAAGCTGGTTCCCGCCGAACCGGGCCTTTTCCGATTGCGAGACGACCTGCGGCGAGAAGTCGATCGGCAAGCCGAAATGGCCGGTGACACTCGCTTCACGTTACAAGTCGAGATTTCGACGATCTACAAGAGAGGCGATCGAACTCGCAAAGTACACCACGTAATCTACGCACCAGACTTGGAGAAGGCCGAACGACTGACCCAGAAGCTGGCGGCGATCGGGAACGTCCGTTCGGACGGTCGACCGATTCTCGGGCTCGACTCACGGGACTTGTTGGAGATTACGCTGGAAAGTGGCGAGGGTTGTTACCTTGTGCCGGCGCACATCTGGACGCCGTGGTTCGCCGTGTTGGGTTCGAAATCAGGGTTCGATTCGATCGACGAGTGCTATGGAGACCTGGCTTCCGAGGTGTTTGCCTTAGAGACCGGTTTGTCGTCCGACCCGGCGATGAACTGGCGTTTATCGCAGCTTGACCGCTACACCCTGGTCTCGAACTCGGACGCGCATTCACCGCCCAAGATCGGCCGAGAAGCGTGCGTGTTCGAAACTGAACTGGACTACTTCGCCATGCGGCGCGCGCTGGAGACCGGCGAGGGATACGGAGGCACGGTCGAGTTCTTCCCGGAAGAAGGCAAGTACCATTTGGACGGCCATCGCAAGTGCGGTGTCCGGCTATCGCCTGACGAAACGCGCGAACACGACGGCGTGTGTCCCGAATGCGGGAAGAAGCTGACCGTTGGCGTCATGAATCGAGTGGACGAACTGGCCGACCGCCAGGACGGATTCCGTCCGGACGGGGCCAGTCGCTATCGCAGTCTTGTGCCGTTGGCCGAAGTGATTGCGGAAATCCGTGGCGTGGGCGACAAGAGCAAGAGGGTACAACAAGCCTACGAAGAACTGCTTGCTCGCGTCGGTTCGGAACTGTACATATTGGGGCAGGCGCCAGTCGAAGACATCCGCGCCGCCGGGTCGCCGTTGGTGGCCGAGGCGATCCACCGAATGCGCGAAGGGCGCGTGATCCGCGATGCGGGCTACGACGGCGAGTACGGCAAGATCCACTTGTTCGAGAAAGACGAATTGACTCACGGGGCCCATGTGTCGCTGTTGTTCGAGATGCCGGAGGCGCCGACAGGCGACGAGCCATCGACGCCGCGTCGTTCGGATCGAACGAAGGCGGCCGGTGACGAGGGGGCAACGCAGCGCGTACAAGAGGAGCCTTCATCGTGGGCCATGGATCTCCAGCACTCGGCCAGGGATGCCTTCGCAGAAAAGAAACCCGGCTTTTCGGAAAAAGCCGGGTTTCTGACCGATCTCGATCCCGAGCAGCGGGCAGCCGCCGAAATCGTCAATGGGCCACTTCTGATCGTCGCCGGACCCGGCACCGGCAAGACGCGAACACTGACTCATCGGATCGCACACTTGGTCGCCGATCATGGCGTTTCGCCTGAAGCATGCCTCGCGATCACCTTCAGCCGCCGCGCGGCAGGCGAGATGACCGAACGTTTGGCGCATCTGCTACCTGACGGCGGCGATCGTGTACCGGTTATGACCTTCCATGCCCTGGGGCTGGCGATCGTACGGGAGAATGCGCAACGCCTCGGTTTGCCCGAGTCCTTCCGCGTGGCTGGCGATGAAGAACGGGGACGGTTGCTGGTCGAAAGAATCGGTCTCAAAGAACGCGCCGCCAAACGCCTTTTGTCCGAGATATCGAAGGCGAAGCGACGCTGCGTTCCTACTGATCCGGCGACGGATGTGGGCCGGATGTTCGAGCAGTATCAGCAGTTGCTGCGAGACGAAGCACTGGTTGATTTCGACGATCTAATCCTGCTACCCGTCCAACTGTTGGAAGGCGACGTGAAGTTGGCTGCCGAGTATCGAAACCGGTGGCGTTGGATTTCGGTCGACGAGTACCAGGACATTGACGATAGCCAATACCGGCTGGTGCAACAGCTTGTCCCGAGCGACGGGAACATCTGCGCCATTGGCGATCCGGACCAGTCGATCTACGGCTTCCGCGGCGCAAATCCCCAGGCGTTCCTGCGATTCAGCCAGGATTTCGCGAAGCCCCGCACGGTCCATCTGACCCGCAACTACCGCTCGTCGCAAACGATTGTCGATGCCGCTTTGCAGGCGGTTGCACCAACCAGCTTGGTGGACAACCGATCGCTTCAATCGCTGGCGGTCGACGCTCAACTCGTACGGATCGAAAGCTGTCCGACTGAACGGGCGGAAGCTGAATTCGTCGTCCATTCGATCGAACGGCTGATCGGCGGTTCGACGTTCTTTTCGATGGATAGCGGCCGCGTCGAGTCGCATGAAGGCGAATCGTTTTCATTCGCCGACTTCGCGGTTCTGTACCGCACCGACGCGCAGGCCGATGCACTTGTCGAGGCGCTGGCCAGGTCCGGCATTCCGTTTCAGAAGAAGTCTCACCGCAGCCTGACCGACGAGCCTGCGGTCCGGGCGATGATTCAGTTTTTCCAACGCGAATTGCGACCGGTGTCCGAGGAATACTCCGGCGAAAGCGCCGTCGTCCTGCTAAAGAAGGCAGCCGACGCCGTTTGGGACGAACATCCCGACGCGGCCGACTACCTGGACCAGTTGCATCCATTGGCCGAGCGTTGCGGTGACGATCCGGCTCGTTTGCTCACCGAGTTAGCCATGGGCGTCGACGCCGACTTGTGGGACGCGCGTGCCGATCGCGTCTCGTTATTGACGCTCCACGCCTCGAAGGGCCTGGAGTTCCCGGTCGTGTTCCTTGTCGGCTGCGAGGACGGCCTGCTGCCACTGCGGTGGAGCAATTCCGACGATGCGGACACGGCCGAAGAACGACGCCTGTTTTTCGTCGGCATGACGCGAGCGAAAAGCCGGCTCTTTCTTTCCCACGCAAAGAGACGATTTTGGCGGGGCAAGGTACGAGAAATGCCCGCCTCGCCATTCCTGCAGCAGATCCAGGAAGAACTGCTGGAACGCGCTCAACGGAAGGCAAGACGCAGGTCCAAGACGCGGCCAGACGAGCAGATGGAGTTATTCTAGCTTACCGGACAGTTGCATGATGATTCTGCCCAGAAATGCGTTGTTTTCTCAGGCAATATGATTGTCACTCAAAGATGAGGGATGCGACGGACTCTTTGTGTGGCGCATGTCGCTCGAGGATGTCGGGTAACGTAGCGTCCGGAATCACAATTGTCTCAAACATGACAGCAATTCCCTCTGTCGTCCAGACAGCCTGCCTCTTAGCTCCGTTTGCCGCGGAGGACTTGCCCTTCAATTCATGTGGACAAGTGTTCACTCAAAACTCACTGGACCAGCACACGGGGTATCCAAAGGACTTAGAGGTCGGCTCAGTTTCTTGACCGGACGGCCGTAGACTGGCTCAGCGTTTCGCGCAAGCGAAGTGAGCATCACTTAGTTTGAAGAAGGCAAACGCGGTACCTGCAGGGCGGAGGTTCGGCGCGCGAATCAGGGGGCTCCACTCCTGTTGGTCATTCGTGGGCACATAGTAGAAGGCGATTGAGCCGCCATTTTCGACACAAATGGCGCGTTTGGCTCCCAGTTCCTGCGCCATTCTGCCAAGTTTCTCGAGACGGCCGTGCGCTATGATGATGATTAGTTCGTCGGGCCGTCCAACTCCCCACACGCAGTGCAGATATTCATCTTCACGCTGCAGGCCCTTAGCTGCCTCCTTGAGCCTGGCTGCCGCGTCGTCGCGGTTGTTGGCGAGCGTTTCTACAAAGACGCGGTGCAACTCGTTCCAACTCGCCCGCGTGATAGGGCTGGCATCAGGATGATTTCCGCGAGGAAGCCTCCATACATGAGCGGGATCGGCGGCGTCGGTGATCATGCGATCGTACAACTCGTTATCGTCACCGTCCCAAAGCACGGGGGTTCCGGAAACGAGCCATGCCGTGCCATCCAGATTCACCTGAGGTTCGCGCACCGAGCATTCCGGCGTGTATTCTTCGGCAAGAATCTTACCTTGGAAGTTTCGAATGACGTGGTAAGAGCGTCCGGGAACATCAAGTTCCTCGTCGACGGTCGCCAATGTACCGTACGGCTTGGCGAATTGCTCACACATCACCGTGCTGTAACCGATACAGCGAAGATTCGACAAAACGTTTCGGGCGCTGGCTACGACCAAAGGCGATTCTGGCGGTACTTTCAGACGCCGGTAATGCTCGCTCGGGGGAATCCGGTCTTTGGAAGGTTCACTTGGGTTGGCAACTTTCTTAGTACTCAGCGAAAACGCCACCAAACTTAAAACGCTGCTCTCTGGACGTACTCGTGCGCGAAAGTCAATTCGCGCTGCAATGGATGGCATATTGTACTCTCGACGAATGGGGTCGCCGTTATCTAACTCGTGGGTAATGTCGGCTTGGCGCGTAGCCGACCGGAGCCAAATATTCTGCCTTTCACGCCACGGCAGTCAAGGGCACGCACGTTGTTTTTTGCTTAATCGCCCCAGCGCGTGTACACTTCATGATCCGGTCGCCCTTGTGATTGGTAAATCTGAAGGCTCTCCGCTTCTTCTTTCAGAAACTGAATAACCTCATCGTACTCTAATGCCCACTCGCCAACCTCCAGCGGTGCCAATCCACCGGCATCAAATGAAACGTCTTTTTGTGAGACGGTCAAGGTTGCATTCGTCGGCATCGATGCGACCATATTTCGAAGCTGGTTCAAGCCAAGACGTTTTCTGTCCAAAAGAAATTGACCTGCGGCAAAACTCGCCGCCCCGAGACATCCGTTGTCCCTTAAGCTAGTTACGTTCGTTTCTTGGACTTCGCTGGCTTGATGTTCGACATTTCGCCCGGACACGACTTCCAGCTGACTTCCTAAATCCTGTAGGCGAAGACCATACTTCGCGGCGCGAGCCTTCGTTTCCTTGATAGCAATGCGGCGCGTCTCGCCACTCATTACTCCACCAGCAACTATGAAGGAATCCTCGGGCAAGAAGTCGTTAACGAGCACTAGAAAATCGCCCAGACGTCTGCCGAGCGCACGCGTGGCATCAATGGCAATTTCTTCGCGATATTTCGTGAGGTGCTTTTTGGCTTGTTTAGCGCGTTCCGTCTTTAGACTGTCCATGAACTCGTTTATGTCTTGTGCGCGGACACCGAGTACTTCTGAGAGCCGAATCGAACCGTGATCTCGAACGATCTTTCGAAAGTCATCGATGAACACAGTGCCAGATTTGTCGAACATGCGGGCAACGTCGCTCAAGAATCTCTTTTCTGCAGATCCGCCCTTATCAAAAATATGGCGCAGGATTTCGACATCCACATCTTTCGCGGCGGCGAGATCGCGCAAGCCGCACTCAATGACTAGAGGCAAGGCATTTTCCTGATTGTCTTTTGCGAGCAAACCAATTTCATGACTATTCAAGACATCAGCGGAAAACCGATAACCGTCCTTCAGTAGATCCAAATCCTTCTTGCGCAAACGCAGCTTTGCGAAATCCGGCAAGAAACGTTGCGACATCATTGCGCTTGCATCGCCATTGGGATACGATTTTCGCGGGACGGCGGCCAGGTCCAAAATCAGCTTCCCTCCTTCCCAAATGCCATCGACGGTTTGGCCATTTTGGAATGCCGCAAGGGCCGTGCCTGTACCGAGTTTGACAAACGCTATCCTCTTTCGTGACGCGCCGTCCGCACAAATTATCCCACCGTAGCCTTCAGCCACGCCGTCATTGACGAAAGACACGAAAGGTCTCTTATGTTTGCATATCAGCCACGATCGGGTGAATACTTCACGAATGGCGCCGGCGATGTCGAACTGCAAGAGATCTTCGATCCGGTTCTTTAGAATGTCACGCGTCAATGGTGGGAATCTTTTGAGGATGCCGCTCGTTCCAACAACGTGGTTATTCCGGACAGCTCCAGGCCAGGCGACACCGATGCAAATGACTCTCGACCGATCCTTTCGTAATTCTGTGTACAGTTCTTCATCATGCTCGACAATGCGACAGACCTCTTCGTACAGTGCAGAAGCAAACTGTTCAGAAGTTCGCTTCAAGGCCAATGAAACGTCCAAGTGTGTCTCGGTTTGGTCGGGCTCAGGTGTCCGGACCCGAAAGGCCTCACCAATCGGGTGATAGCCAACTTGTCCTGTTTCGCCCTCGACTACGCGAAAGAACTGAAACTTCACGAGCGTACCACCTACGTCGATGCCACGCAAAAGACTGCACGATTCTTTCTCCTGCGACTGC
>JACKQG010001382.1_pt1 | contig 33684 bp, 22 predicted proteins | sample 8237621 | NCBI WGS metagenome assembly JACKQG01 (sample SAMN15677084, study PRJNA649215) | marine metagenome | biome: marine; feature: Black Sea; material: saline water; isolation source: suspended particulate matter (SPM) from the Black Sea western gyre | collected 2013-06-09/2013-06-10 | depth...
TTTCCCCTGAAAACGGGGGATTTGATGTTCGTTGGGTTCGATTCCCAAAACACATTCCACTCGTTGCGGTTTTCACCTCAGCCACGGCTGGAATTGCAGGGCGAACACGTCGGCGTTTTTGGCCTCGATGCGGAGGCGCACGATGGGGTGTTTGCGATCCAACGCGCTGAGGTCGGCGCCGGCTTTCCATTGGACGTTGCGGTTGAGGCTGTCGCCGATGAGGGGTTTGCAGTCTTCAAGGGCGTGGCCGGGGATGGGGGTGCAGTCGGGGTTGTACAGGCCGACGCGGACTTGGCCGCCCTCGGCGGTTTTGAAATTCAGCGTCAACCGCTCGGCGAGGCGGCCGAGGGTGATGGGCTTGGTGATTAGGAGCCCGCCTTTTTTGCCGGCGCGGAGGGAGACGAAGCCGTCCTTGCGATACTCGAAGCGGCGCACGCGGGTGTCGGGGCCGGTGTAGTAGGCTTCGGTGGCGTAGACGGAGAAGTGCATGGGGCGGCCGGGAATTTCCACGAGGCCCCAGGTCATGTAGTTGCTGCGGTTGCCCTTCCGGTCTTTGGGCGCGCTCTCGGGGATGACCGGATCGAGCCAGCGATGAAATCGTCGTCCGTCGCGGCTGACCATAAAGGTGGGCTCCACGCGCGAGCCTTGGTTGGGCAGGTAGCGCGTAGGGAAGCCGATGAGCAAATGCGGCGCGCGCGGGTACGGCTGCACGGCGTTGGTGTAAAGATGCTGCGCGGGGATGCCGGCTTGATACTCGAGCAAAACCGGCTTGGTCCAGTTTACAAAATCCTTCGAGGTGCCCGTCATGATGGCGCGCACGCCGTTGATGAATGTGCGGTGGTACTCGCGGTATTGTCCGGTGTGGGTGTCCCAAAAGGCGAGATTTTGTGAATCGAAGGCTCCGTCGGTGATGACCGGTTTATTTTTAATGAGCTTCCAGTGAATGCCGTCGGGCGATTGGAAAACATAGAGCCCCTTTTTGCCCGTCGGTCGGCCGCGGGCGATGCCTTTGTAACGTGCCTCGGGCAGGCACTTGGGGTTGTTATCTTTGAACGCCACGAAGCAATGCGTACCGATGCCGTCGAACACGATGTTGTTTTTCTTCGAGCCGTTGAATTCAAACAGGCCAAGATTCGGCTTCGTCCAGTGAATGCCGTCCTTGCTTTCCGCGTAACAGACCACTTCGCGATGCGTCGCTTTTTTGGTTTTTGTGTTCCAATGCGAGCCGCGGTAGTACATCCGAAACTTCGCGCCATCGCGAAAAATCGTGTAGTACGCGCAGGTGTTTCCTTCCCACGGCGCGCCGGTGGTGAGGACAACTTCTTTCGGTGCCGGTTGGTGCAGATGTTGTTTCAGGTCGCCGGATAGTTTGGCGATAAGATGGTTGTCGATAAACAACTCGCGTGCAGTGCCGTGCTCACCAAATTGGATCGGTGCGGCGGCGGAAACCAGTTGTGCGGCGAACAAGAGAATCAACAATGTGGATTTATTTTTCAAAGTGCAGTTGTGCTGATTGAAATTGAAATGGCGCGGACTCGCAAACTCGTCCCTCCCCAAAATTTCCATCCGACCCTGTCTGTGATATCCGTGTCTAAAACAGTTCCGTCAACGGCCGGCCTTTTTCGACAATATTGAAGAGACGACCGGTGGTGTCGGTGGCAGTGAGGTCGTCTATGCCCATGGCGTGGTAGACGGTGTGGGCGATGTTTTCCGGGCCCATTCTTTTCTCCACGGGATACTCGGCAAACGCGTCAGTTTTGCCGTAGGTTTGCCCGCCGCGAATGCCGCCGCCGGCGAGGACGACGCTTTGGCAGGCGGTCCAGTGATCGCGTCCGCCGCCGGTGGTGCCGCCGGAGCGGGGGTCGCCAATCTTCGGTTTGCGGCCCATTTCGCTGGTGAGCATCACGAGGGTGGAATCGAGCAACCCGCGCTGGGCGAGATCCTCGAGCAACGCAGAGTAGCATTGGTCAAAGCGCGGGAGCAGATCGGTTTTGAGGCAGTTGAAATTATTTCCGTGCGTATCCCAACCGCCGGCGCTGCGGCATTTTTTGGCGAGCTTGGAATCGATGCCATCCACGCGCCAAAAGACGGTGATGAACGGCACGCCCGCCTCAACCAGCCGACGCGCCATCAGTAGGCTCATGCCGTTGAGATGTTCGCCGTAGCGTTCGCGCACGTTTTTCGGTTCGCTGGCGATGTCAAATGCGCCGGCGGTTTCGGTGCTGGAGAGGAGGTCAAACGCTTTTTGTTGTTGGCTCGTGTAATTGGCAATGGCGGGGTCAACATCGGCGGTGCGACGGGCGGAGTTGATGGCCTCGAGAAAAACTTTACGCTCGGCGAGCCGCTTGTGATTCATGCCCCCGGCAAGTGTAAGCGAGGGGGCGGTAAAATTCATGGGTGCCGCGTGTTGGCCATAAATGTAAAATGGATCGTGTTCCAGCCCGAGGCGCCCGGCGAATTGGCCGGGGCGCGTGTAAGGCGCGCGGCTGGGTTTGTAGGGCAGGGTGATCACCTGTGGCAGCTTGGGGTGCTTCGGCCGACGCTGGCCAATTACGCAGCCCATGTACGGCGCGTCCGTGGCGTACGGTCGGCGGTTGTTGCCTTGAGTGCGAAAGGTGAGATCCGGCACGTTGCCGGTGAGGTTGTAATAATAACCGGCGTGATGATCGCCCGTGGCGAGGCCGAAATCGGTGACGGATCGGACGATGGCGAGGTGCTTGCCTTGCTTGGCGGTGAGCGGGAGGTGTTCGCAAATATCCACGCCCGGCGCGGTGGTTTTGATGGGACGGAACGGTCCACGGTATTCCATTGGCGCTTCGGGCTTCATATCCCACATATCGATATGTGATGAGCCGCCACAGAGGAAAAATAGGATGGTAGATTTGGCCGGCTTTGCCCGCCCACCCGGCGCACCGAGCGAAGGGAATGCCAACCCGCCCAAACTAGCGGTAGACGCCATGAGAAATGCACGCCGATCCATAGGGAAAATATCCAGTGTCCAAGGCAAAATGTCCAATAAAAACCCAATTCAAAAAGAACCCTCCAATACGGCCAATTCTGGAACCGCCAGTTTTGGGATTTGAGCATTGGCGATTGGGCATTTTCCCCGTAGTCTTTTGCGTATGAAATTCATTTCGCTGTTATTTCTTGCCTTCACGATCACCGTTTTTGCCGCCGACCCCAAGACGTTTAAACAGGGCACCGGTCCCGGTTGGCGGGCAATGACGGAGGCGGATTTTACCAAAGTGAATTGCGATCCGGACACTTGGAAGTGGGGCAAAGACGGCCTCATCCAATGCACCGGCAAACCGGTGGGCGTGATTCGCACGAAGAAACAATTTACCAACCTCGAGCTGGTTGTGCAATGGCGGCACTTAAAGCACGCGGGCAACAGCGGGGTATTTCTGTGGGCCATGCCCGAGAGCATCAAGAATTTAGAAGCGGGCAAAGGGCGTCTGCCGTGGGGCATTGAGGTGCAGGTGTTGGATTTGGGCTACGAGACGAACTGGGAGAAATCCAAAGGCAAACCGTCGAACTGGTTTACCTCGCACGGCGACGTGTTCCCCACCGGCAAGGCCCGGATGAAAGCGATTACGCCACAGATCACTTACACCCGCGAGGATGGCTCAAAATACACGGTTGGCAATCCGAAGAGCAGCCGCAGCTTTCCCACTCAACGCCTCACGCACGGCGTCGGTAAATGGAACCACTACCACATTCGCGCGGTGGATGGCGAAGTGAAGCTGTGGGTGAACGGCGTGATGGTCACCGGCGGCAAAGAGTGCAATCCGGCCACGGGTTTTCTCTGCCTCGAAAGCGAAGGCTCGCCGATTGAATTCAAAGGCCTGCGCATTCGCGAGCTGCCTTAAATCTCGGCCAGCAGCACCACGTAATTTTTCCCGTACGTCTCGGCGCACTTGGGGCAGGTGGTGTAATAAAATAATTGCCGCTTGAGCGTTTCGTTTTTCTCGGCAACGTGCCCGGCCATCTCCTTCGCCCATTGGCCGGCGTGGCGATAGTGTCCTTCGAAGACGCGCGACATAAATCGTCCGCTCAATTTCACATTGTCCGCGCCGGGCAAATCGCCGCTCACGGAAATGTACACCACCGATTTCCACAACGAACATTCATCGGAAAGTACGATCATTTCCGGATCCTTCACCTTCGCCGCTTCGATGCGTTCTACGTTACTCGCCATCACGCCGCCGAAGTTCAGCGGGATGTGAAACAGGCAGCGCACGGTGTCCCGCACGAAAGATTTATTGGTCCACTCGAGAATTTGATGGTCCCACAGCGCGGGGTTAAATCGGGGGCAACAGCCGGTTTCAACATCGCTCATGACTCGGAACCGTATTTTTCCCTAAATTTTTTTCAACCTTAAAAAAGCTCTTATTTGCAAAAAACAGGCTATTATTGGCATTTTTCATAATAAAATGGCGAATCTCGCCTGTGGCCAAGTAAAAATAAATCAAAAAAATTGAAAGAAATGGGGTCTGTTTTGCGAATATATATATGGAGGGCATTGCTCCCTCCGCGCGGAAGAGGTTCCGTGTGCAATGGGTTGTGTATAGTAGCGGCGCCCCTTTCGGGGGGCGTCGTTTTTTCGTTCACTTAAAGTGCCCGGTTTTAATGGAAAAAAAGACGGATCAACTTACTTCCGACAGCGGTTTATAACTGGGATCCACCAAATAGTGAGGGCGACCTTGGAGGTCGGTGATGGTGGCGGTATCGAGATTGATGCCGAGGTTATTGTAGAGTGTGGCGAATACTTCCTGGACGTGCACGGGACGGCCGTTAGCTTCGCCGCCGTCCTTGGTTGTGCTGCCGATGACTTGGCCCGTGCGCATACCGCCGCCGGCGAGGAGGGCGGGGGCGACGTTCGGCCAATGATCGCGGCCGCCTTTTTCATTGATCTTCGGTGTGCGGCCAAACTCACCCCACACGACGACGGTGACGTCCTGATCCAAACCGCGCTCGTGAAGGTCGGTGACGAGGGTGGCCAGCGCGTGGTCGAAGTCGGGTAAATCCCACTCGGCGAGTTGCTTGAGTGTGCCGCCGCGATTGGCGTGCCAATCCCATGCGCCGAAGGCAACGGTGACGCAGCGCGCACCGGCTTCCACCAAGCGTCGCGCGAGCAGGAGTTGCTGCGGATTCTTCGCCGCGCCGCCAAAGCTCTCGGTGGTCGGCTTGGAAATTCCGTAGCGCGCGATGGTTTTTGGATTTTCATTTTTCAAATCCAATGCCCGCGCGAGGCGGCTGCTGTTCAAAATGGAAAATGCCTGTTCGCGAAAGGGATCTGCGTCCGCCTCGCTGCGGGCATCGGCTGCACGGCGAAAATCATCGAAACCGGTCAGCAAACCCTTGCGGTCTTCAAGGCGCTTGACGGTGATGTTGTTGAGCATCAAATCGCTTTTACCCTGTCCGTAAAGGCGGAAGGGCGTGTGGCGTTGGCCGGTGAAGCCCGGCCAGGAAATGGGCCCGGGGGGATCGTGAAGGCCGGCCACGTTGTAAGGTTTATGGCGCATCTGCGGGCCGGCGTCGATGTACGATGGCAGGTTGTTCGGGCCGGGGCCTTGGAGGCGGCTGACCACCGAGCCGAGTGTGGGCCAGCCGCCGGCGGGTTCGTTGTCCGTGGGTTTGCCGCCGGGTCGCCCGCTGTAGCATTGGAACGATTCATGGCGATTTTTCAAACCGACCAGCGAGCGGATGATGATCAGCTTGTCCATCGCCTTGGCCAGCTTGGGCAGCAGTTCACAGATGTGGACGCCGGGCACTTTGGTGCGGATAGGTTTGAAACAACTGCGGATATCCGATGAGGCACCCGTTTTCAAATCAAACGTATCGTGATGCGTCGGGCCGCCGGGGAGGTAAACCATGATCACGGCCTTGTGGCCGAGCCGGTTTTTTGATTTCGGCGCGGCTTTCTCGGCAGCGAGGAGTTGCGGCAGCGACAACCCGCCCATCGCCATCCCGCCGATTTGCAGAAATGACCGGCGCGAATGTCCATCGCAAAACCGTGGTCCCGTCTGACTGCTGATGAAATTCAGCATCGGCGAATTGTAGCAGGATTTGCCCGATGGGCAAGTGGGGTTTTGGTGTGTGCTGAGGCGGTACGCCCCAAATCATTCCAAAGTTTTTTTGAACAAATTGTGTGTGATTTGTTGAATGCGTTGATCAACTCCATGCGGTCGGCTGAAGTGGCTCCACGGGAGCATATGGCCGGGGGGAGCAGCGAGGGCTTGGGCCCACCAGATGGTGGCGGCGTTAAAGATGATATTTTTTTTCGGCCCGGGAAAAATGGTGGCGGTCCAATGGGCGGGGGTGGTGCCGCCGCGCCAGACCGTGCCCTCGGCGACGACCTCGAGGCCGGGTATTTTGGCGGGCGCGCCGTGGTGTTCCCATCCCACAAGGCCGGGGATGGAGTCGCCTTTTTTCATTCCGGTGTTTTGGAAAATCCAGTGCTTGGGTTTGGTGCACGTCCAGTCGCCGCCGCCGTTGAAAGGCACGATGCTGCGGGCTCCGATGAGGTCGCTTTCGTCCGGGCCTCGGCGGCGCCAGTCTTGGGTGAACACGCCGATGGCGGCGTTGATTTCCTCGTCGGTGAGGCCACTGTAAATTCCATCGCGGGTGATGATGCGTTTGTCGTGACTGAACGGGCTGACACCGAAAACGGAATTGCCGCAAAGCCACATCACGTTTGTTCCATCGGCAATGGCTTTTTTAACCGCATGATATTGTCGGACATCCCAGTATTCATCGTGGCCGACAGAAAGAAAAGTGTTGCTGCGGGTGATTTGCGCGGCATCAAGGCAGTCGCTGTTGGAACAGTAGCTGACGTCATAGCCGTGTTTTTCCATCCAATAGGCAAGCGGGAATTCCCACAGCAGAAATTCACCGGAGCCATTGGAGAGCGGGCGCTCAAAAATCTGCGAGTACTTTGCGTACGGCCGGTCGAAGCTCACTGATACGTCGACTGCATGCGCGCCGCGCGGGTCGGTGTACAGACTGTGGTTGTCGGGCCATTTGTTGTACGCCTGCCACGTGTTGTCGCTGCATTGGAAAAGGAAATCAGCGGGGCGCTCATCGCGCACGATGAAAATGACATAGCTTTGCCAGTACGGTTTATTGGTTGCTTCGGGCACGGTGGTGAGGCGGCCGAGATAAATTCCGCTTGGCCAGTCATTGGGGATTTTAATCGTCGCCGCCGGTTCCCATTTGCATTGGCGCAGTCGCTGTTCGCCCACCGGCGGGATGGGCTGCGGCTTGCCCTTGAGTGGGCCGAGAGTTTTCATCAGGCGCGCGCCGCGTCCGCCGTAGTAGCCCATCCGAAATAGTTCCAGCGTGAACTGCGCCGCCGGCTCGGTGCTCACCATGACGTCGAGCGTCTCGCCGGCCTTCACGGATTGCCGTGAGCAGTAGCCCTCGATGGCCGGGGTGCGATAACCGACGGGCCGCACGCGTGTGAGCTGCCAATCCCGCGTCCCGGGGCGGGCATTTTCTTTTTGGATTAAATCCGGCTGTCGCGCGGGCGCGGCTCGGGCGAGTTTGGAAGTGGCGATTGCTGCGGCAGAGGTTTTCAAAAAATCACGGCGCGATGGGCTCATGAGCCAACGGTACGAGATTCGCCTTGGCTCACAATCAAAATATGCGATGCTGTTCGGCCGATGAAACCGGCACTGTCCGCAATTGCCCTGCCCGAAACGCAACATCGTTCGTGGTGGCTGTGGCCCAATCTCCTGAGCCTTGATGCGCCGGTGGTGGCCTTGGTGTGGCAGGAGGCGTTCGCGGCCGGGTTGGCGGTGGATCTGGGTTGGACACAGCGCGCGTTGTTGGCGGTGTGCGTGTGGCTGGCGTATTGCGGGGATCGCTTGCTGGACGCCCGGCGGCTACCGGAAGGGGCGGTAGATTCTCCGCGGCACGCATTTGCGCGCGATCATTCAACGGCGTTGACGGTTGCGTGGTGCGTGGGCTTGGCGTTGGCGACAGTGTTGGCGTTGCAAATGTCCGCGCGCGAAATGTTGGTGGGCGCTGGCTTGCTCACGGTGTTGGGCGGATATTTTTTGTTGCATCATGTGCGAGCCTCCCGCGAGCGGGCGGGGCGGTGGAAGGAACTGATGGCGGGTGTGTGCTTCGCCGCGGGCACGCTTTTTTTTGTGGTACTGAATTTGCAAATTGCTGTGCCCGTTGTTTGGGGTTCGTTTGTGTTGGCGGCGCTGGCTTGGGGTGGTTTGTGTGTGATAAATTGCTTGGTGATCGCCGGTTGGGATCGTGAAAGTGATGCTGCGATGAAGCAGCCTTCGCTGGCGCGACGATGGGCGGGGATGGAACGTGCATTGCCGATGATGGCGTTGGGTTTGGTGGGGATGATTCTTGGCGCGACGGTGCTGGACGATCGGTGGGTGCCTTTGGCGCTGGCCTTGGCGGCGAGCGCGTTGGCGTTGCTGGAATTGGCGCGCCGCCCGAATGGGGGTTCGGCCGAAGCCCGGCGCGTGTGGGCAGATGCGGTTTTGCTGACGCCGTTGCTGGTACTGGTTTGAACATGGATCGGACGCAACCCATTGAATTGTCGAAGACGGTTGCATCCTCGACCGAACGGCAAGATGCCGGGAGCAGGTTTGACCACCTCGCTCGGCCGTATCGGTGGCTGGAATATGCGGTGTTCGGGCGGGGGTTGTTGCGGTGCCGGTTTGATTTATTGCCGTGGCTGGCGGATGCGAAGCGGGTACTCACGGTGGGCGAGGGAGATGGCCGGTTTGTGGCGGAATTGGTGCGGCGATTTCCAAAACTTCAAGTGGATTGCGTGGAAGCGAGCGCGGCAATGATTGTCCGCGCGCAAGCGCGTTTGCCCGCTGAAGCAAAGGTGACGTTTTACCACGCGGATGCGCGTGAATTGGATTTTTCGAAAGCCAAATACGACGCAATGGTGACGTGTTTTTTTCTCGATTGTTTTTCCGAGAAAACGCTGGCTGATTTGATGCCGCGAATGGCAGCGAGCGTGCGCCCGGAGGGGCAATGGTTGGTGGCGGAATTCGGCCAACCCTCGCGTGGTTGGCCGGCGTGGCATGCGCGGGGATGGCTGGCATTGATGTATTTTTTCTTTCGTCTCGCCACGCGTCTCGAGGCGAGGCGGTTACCGGATTGGGAGCGCGAAATGGCACGGCTCAACTTCGCTTGCTCCAATCGCATCACGCGTCGTTGGAGTTTGATGGCCTCCACCCGTTGGAAGGTTGCCCGAATAAACTCGCAAAACAGCAGGTAATTTTATATAAGCCGCGCCGATGGACGCGGAAATTCGCAACGCGCAGGGAGAGCGGCTGGACTACGCTTTTCATGCAGCAAAATCTCACAGCCCATTCACCGTGGTCATAGGCCATGGTGTGACGGCAAATATGGACCGCCCTTTTGTGACCGCGTTGGCGGCAAGCCTCGCGATGGCAGGCATACCGGCATTGCGTTTTTCTTTTTCCGGCAATGGCGGTTCCGAGGGACGCTTTGAAGATTCTTGCATCACCAAAGAGGTGGAGGATCTCGGGGCAGTGATCGACGCGCTGCACTCGCAAGGACGGCAGATTGCTTACGTGGGCCATAGTCTCGGCGGCGCGGTGGGCGTCAAACGCACGGTCATGGATGATCGCATCGAGTTGCTCGTATCACTTGCGGGTATGGTACACACCAAGAAATTTGCTGAGACTGAATTTGGCGATGAAACACCGGGCTCGGGCCATATGTGGGGTAAAGAGGACTGCCCGCTTTCGCAGACATTTGTGGATGATATGAATCACATCGGCACCGTGGTGGGGTTAGCGGCGAGCGTGAACGTTCCGTGGTTAATGGTGCACGGCACGGCGGATGACGTGGTGCCCATTGAGGAATCACGCGAGCTGTTTGAGCAGGCAAACGACCCAAAAGAGTTGTTCGTCATCGAAAATTGTGACCACGTTTTCGATGCTGAAACTGATCCCGATGCGCTGCCCGCGATGGTAGGCAAAGTGAGCAACTGGTTGATGCCAAGGGTGATGCCGGGTATGGAAATCAAGATTGAAAAGGAAGAAGACTAACCGTCACTTCGCGTTGCAGATTGATTTTTAGTTGAGGCTAAAAACTGATTTTTCGGGCATTTTCCAATCAAACCATTAAAATTACCCCGTGTTGGGAGCGGTTTTTTCAAAATCTTCATGGGTCAGGGTTGACTAACTAAAATGGTGATGTACCCTTTTTGCCGATGCCACCCAATCTGCGCTGCATGCAATCCTCCCGTGCGCGCCATGGATTTACCATGGTGGAATTGGTTGTTATTTTGGCAGTCGTCGGATTGCTTGCGGGACTGATTATTCCCTCCCTAGTCAAGGCACGCCATCAAGCTTCGGCGTCGCGATGTCTCGATAATTGCCGCGCAATCGGCGAGGCTTTCATTCAATACTCGCGAGACAACGACGGCCGATTGGTGCCATTCAGCCAACCGCGCCCGGGTGAGATCGAAAAAAACGAATCCTCCGATTTATATTGGACTGAATTGCTGGGCACCGATGCCGGCGAACATGAACCGTGGCAATGCCCTGAATGCCGTGACGGCTCTCATGGAGGGTTGGCGTACAACCGTTTGCTAGCTAACCGCGGAATCAAAATCGGGCAGGTCCTCAAGCCGGCACACACCGTGGTAATTGGCGACGCCGGTCCGGTGGCCAATCCCGAAGAAACAAATCCCGATTTGTGGCGTGAGGATGTCTCCAGTAAAATGACCGTGGCCACCCGCGTGCGCTTTGCCGTGCCGGGCACACCTTCATGGCGCCCCCCCCGGCAATCCTCCGTGCGAATGCTTAACCGACACCGCGGTCGCACCAGCGCTATTTTTGCTGACGGCCATGCGATGCGTCTGCCCGTGAGCCATATTGGATTCCAACACGAGGCCGGCGATGCCCGGGCCCTCTGGGATAATCAGTAAGTTTTCTTTGCTCATTGGCGATTCATCCGCAATCCTTCGCGAGTGAAGCAGATCATACTATTTCTCTCCATTTTCCTTTGCGGATTAACACAGGCAAAGCCGCCCAATATCGTTGTCATTCTCACGGATGATCAGGGTTGGGGGGATCTCAGTCTGAATGGCAACACGGATCTGGCGACGCCGCATATTGATTCGCTGGCGCGGGATGGGGCGCGGTTTGATCGTTTCTTTGTCTGTGCGGTGTGTTCGCCCACGCGCGCGGAATTTCTCACCGGCCGCTATCATGTGCGCAGTGGCGTGTACAGCACCTCGGCCGGTGGTGAGCGCATGGATCTCGATGAGCTCACTATTGCCGATACGTTCAAGGCAGGCGGTTACGCCACGGGCGCTTTCGGCAAATGGCACAACGGCATGCAGTATCCGTATCATCCGAATGGGCGCGGGTTTGAGGAGTACTACGGCTTTTGCTCCGGCCATTGGGGCGATTATTTCAGTCCGCCGCTGGAGCACAATGGCCGCATTGTACAGGGCAAAGGTTTTTGCATCGACGATTTTACCAACCAAGCCATGGCGTTCATAGAGCGCAGTCATCAGTCGGGCAAACCGTTCTTTGCCTATCTGCCCTACAACACGCCACATTCGCCCATGCAGGTGCCGGACCGGTGGTGGAACAAGTTTAAGGATAAAGACATTAAATTGCACAACCGCGATCCGCGTCGGGAAAACCTGCCGCACTTGCGGTGTGCCTTGGCGATGTGCGAGAACATCGATTGGAACGTCGGCCGTCTGTTGAAGAAGCTCGATCAACTGGGCGTGGCCAATGACACGATCGTGATGTTCTTTCATGACAACGGCCCGAACGGCGTGCGCTGGAACGGCGGCATGAAAGGCCGTAAAGGCTCGACGGACGAAGGCGGCGTGCGCTCGCCGCTTTTGGTGCGTTGGCCGGCACGAGTGAAGGCGGGCACATTTGTGAAGCCGATCGCCTCGGTGATGGATGTGTTACCCACCTTGGCGGATTGCGCGGGTGTTTCGGTAGCCAGCAAAAAGCCCCTGGATGGCCGTAGTCTCAAGCCTTTGCTGCTCGGGCAAAAGGCGGTTTGGAAAGACCGCACGATCATCAATCATTGGAGGGGCAAGGTGAGTGCGCGCACACAGCGGTATCGGCTCGATCATCAGGGTAAACTCTTTGACATGGTGACGGATCCGGGGCAGGGCAAAGACATTAGCGCCGCGCAGCCCAAAGTGACAGAGGATTTGCGCAAGAAAGTGGCGCACTGGAAGGAGGCCGTGTTGGCCGAACTGGGCGAAGACACACGGCCATTTGTGATTGCGCATCCGGATTACTTATGGACACAGATCCCGGCCCGCGACGGCACCGCTCATGGCGGCATCAAGCGTTCCAATAAATTTCCCAATTGTTCGTACTTTTCCAATTGGACCTCGAAGGACGACGAGATCACTTGGCCGGTCGAAGTAGCTGCCAGCGGTCGTTATGCGGTGACGCTCCACTACGCTGTGCCGAAGGGCGACGAGGGCGCGCGGATGCAGTTATCTTACGGCATGAGTTTTAAAACGCCGGACGGAAAAATGAAGGGGTACGGCAGTGCAGTGGGGGTGACACTATTTAAGCCGCATGATGTGCCGGTGCGCGGCCACGAAAATGATCGCGTGCAACGCATGGAATCCTACGTGAAAGATTTTAAACCGATCGAAATGGGCACCCTCAACCTGAAGAAAGGCCAGGGCACTCTCACGCTCAAGGCTCTGGAAATTCCAGGCAAAACGGCGCTGGAATTTAGGTTGCTCATGCTGCGCCGGATAAAATGAATTAACACTAAAGAGACCCGGGCACGCAGAGGAATTAAAATGAACAATTTCCGTGTTCTCCGTGTCTCTGTGGTAGGAAAATGAAAATTGCGATTTGCACTCTATTACTGTTGGCCGGTCCGCTGTTGGCGGGCACCCCGGAGGCGATGATGTTGCTGAAAGCAAATTGTTTTGCCTGCCATAATCCGGACAAGGAAAAGGGCGGGCTGGATCTCACCACGCGCGCGGGATTGTTGCGCGGCAGCGATGAGGGCAAGGCGATTATCCCCGGCAAGGCCCCGGCTAGTCGGCTCATTCAAGTCATCCAAACCGGCTCGGATCCGCATATGCCGCCAAAGGGGCAACTGACTCCGCGGGCGATTGGCATGCTGGAGGATTGGGTGAATGCCGGCGCACCGTGGAACGCCGCTGCGTTAAAAGATAAACCGCGGCCGGCTCCCGCGAAGCTTGGCACATTACCCCCCGGTTACACCCCGGCGCTGGCCGTGGCATTGGCCCCGGACGGGAAACGACTGGCGCTGGCGCGGGCCAACACGATTTTCATTCACGATTTGACGGCCAAAAACAAACACATTGCCACGCTCACCGGCCATCGCGATGCGGTGCAGTCGCTAACGTGGAGTGCCGATGGCAAATGGCTGGCCAGCGGGGGCTATCGTTCGGTGCGTTTATGGAATACGGAGTGGGAACTCGCACGCGAGTTGACCGGCTTTGCCGGTCGCGTCACGGCAATTGTTTTTTCACCGGACAACACGTCCCTCTTCACGGCGGACGACGGGCACGTGCGAAGGTGGTCGGTTGCCGATGGCAAATCGACCGGCCATTGGCAGGCACACCAAGATACGGTTTACGGACTTGCACTGAGCCGGGATGGAAAACAAATCGCCACCGCCAGTGCGGATGAAACGGCGAAGGTGTGGAGTATCGCGGACCAAAACGCGACGGCCACGCTGGAGGGGCATCACGGCGCGGTGTACGCGGTGGCGTTTAAGAGCGACGGCAAGCAATTGGCCACGGGCAGCGCAGATCACGAAATGTTGGTTTGGGATTTGCAGTCAAAGCAAAAGCTGACAGAAGTTCGCAACCACAAGGGCGGCGTGACGGCGCTGCGCTGGACACCCGACGACAAGGCGCTGGTGACTGCATGCGAGGATGGCCTTGTACGAATTTTTACAGACATCAAACCGCACGATGGCGCGCAACGCTCAGGCACGGCAAAGGAACGCAAACTTACTGGCGCAAGTGGGCGGCTGCACAGCGTTGCCAGCTCGACTGACGCCAAGAGGGTCATCGCCGGCAACCACGCGGGCGACGTGTTCATTTGGCAAGACAATCGCCTCACCGCCACGCTCAAGGCGGAAGCTGCGATTAAACCGAACGGCAAAATTAGTTTCATCAAGGACGTGCTACCGATTCTCAGCAAGGCCGGCTGCAGCGCGGGCTCATGCCACGCCAAGGCGGGAGGGCAACACGGGTTCCAACTCTCGGTGTTTGCGTACGACACTCATAAGGACTGGCGCGAAATCACGGCCGATGCCCACGGGCGCCGCGTGTTTCCAGCCTTCCCTTCGGAAAGTCTCATCGTAAAAAAAGCCACGCTCGCCATGCCGCACGAGGGTGGTCAGCGCATCAAACCCGGCTCAAATTCCGATCGCGTGCTGCAGCAATGGATCCGTGAAGGCATGGCGTATCAACACGAAGGCGAACCGCAGCTCACGCGCCTGTCCGTGGAACCGGCCGCGCGCATTTATCGGTTGGGGCAAACACAACACTTGAAAGTCACCGCGCATTTTTCAAATGGCAGCCGCCGCGACGTGACGGCGTTATCAAAGTTTGTTTCCAATGACACCGAGATGGCCGCCGTGGACGAGGCTGGGCGTGTGACCGTGGGCCGCATGAATGGCGAAGGCACGCTGGTGGTGCGCTACATGGGGCAGGTTGCCATCGCGCGCGTGACAGTGCCGGCGGCCAGGAAAATTTCGGCTGAAAAATACGCCGCGCTGCCGGCAATTAATTTTATTGATGAACTGGCCTACGCGCAGTTTCAGCGGCTCGGGCTGTTGCCTAGCGAGTTGTGTTCGGACGCGGAATTTCTCCGGCGCGCTTCGCTGGATACCATTGGCCGGCTGCCGACGGTCGAGGAAGCGCGCACATTTCTTGACGACAAAACCAAGTCGCCCGCCAAGCGGCGCGCGCTCATCGAGCGGTTGCTGAAGCATCCCGCGTATGGCGATTATTGGGCGAATAAATGGGCGGACCTTGTGCGCCCCAACCCGGATCGTGCTGGGCTCAAGAGCGTGTACGTGCTCGACCAATGGTTGCGCGAGGCGTTCCGTGCCAATCAACCGATGGATCAATTTGCGCGCGCGATGATCATGGCCAGCGGCAGCACGCATCGATTCGGGCCGGCTGTCGTTTATCGCGACAAGCGGACGCCTGAAGAGATGGCCAAAATTTTCAGTCAGGCTTTTCTCGGTACGCGGCTGGAGTGCGCGCGCTGCCACAATCATCCCAACGAACAATGGACACAGTCGGATTTCTATTCGCTTGCCGCCTTTTTTGCACAGGTGAAGCGCAAGGGGTCGGGCGTGTCGCCGCCTATTTCCGGCGGCACGGAATTTTTTTATCACGGGGGCAGCGGCAGCGTGAATCATCCGGTTACCGGCAAAACCCTTGCGCCCAAGCCGCCTGCCGGTCCGCTTGCCCAGATTGCCATTGGTGCGGATCCGCGCGCGGCGTTGGTTGATTGGATCGTAGAGCCGGACAATCCATTTTTCGCGCGTGCAATGGTGAACCGAGTGTGGAGTGTTTATTTCGGACGCGGCTTGGTGAATCCGGTGGATGACCTTCGTGCTTCCAATCCCGCGATGAACGCCGCGTTGCTTGATGCGTTGGCAACCCATTTTGTCAGAATTAAATTCGATCAAAAGGCACTCATTCGCACCGTGATGCAAAGTCGTTTGTACCAACTCAGCCACACTCCGAATGAATCCAATACCGCGGACACGCGGAATTTTTCGCGGATGTATTTGCGCCGTCTTCGCGCCGAGGTGCTAATGGACGTTATTAATGACGTGACCGGCGTGCCATCGAGCTTCGGCGCCACGTGGCCGGGCGCGCGGGCGATTGAGACGTGGAATTTCAAAATCAGCAGCGAATTTCTGGACGCCTTTGGTCGGCCCAACTCCAGCAGCGATCCCCCCTGCGAACGCAACACTTCAGGCACCATCGTCCAAGCGCTGCATCTGATGCACGGTGACGGGGTGCAGAAAAAAATCACCCACGCCCAAGGCCGCGCCCGTCGCCTCGCCGACAGCAAGAAGACCGTTACCGAGATTGCGGATGAAGTATACCTCGCAGCCTTGAGTCGCCGTCCCACCAAAAAAGAAACGGATCTCGTCAAAAAATTTTACCAAGGCCACAAGGTTGATGAAGATGATGAAACTAATCGCCGATCCGCCACCGAGGATTTCATCTGGGCGATCATCAACTCAGCAGAATTTGTGTTTAACCATTAACCATTGGTGACTTCCAATATCCTGCTCGGGTGAATTCAATTCAATTTTAATTCGTCGAAATTCCCAGTCTTATTGGGGCTCAATTTTTAAATGAACAGCAGAAAATACAACTGTGCCGGAATGGGGCGTCGGGACTTTTTGCAGGTGGGCTTGGGTGGGATGATGGGCCTGGGGCTGGCGGATTTATTACGGGCACGGGAGGCTCAGGCGGGAAAGAAGATTAATTGCATCCTCGTTTGGCTCGATGGCGGGCCGTCACATTATGAAACATTTGATCCGAAGCCGGATGCGCCCAAAGAGATTCGCGGCGAATTTGGCGCGATGAAGACAAACGTGCCGGGGGTGAATTTTTGCGACAAGGTGCCGCACTTGGCGAAAGTGGCGGATAAAGTGACGATCGTGCGGTCAATCTGGCATAAGGATCCGAACCACGGCGGCGGCAATCACTATATGATGACCGGTCGACCGACGCCGGTGCCGGTGAATTGTGGCGCGTTCGTGACGTTTCATCCGTCATTCGGATCAATGACCAGTTACGAGCGCGGCGTGATCAAAGGGTTGCCGCCTTATATGAGCCTCGGCCGGATGACCCGTTCGGGCGGCCCGAATTTTCTGGGTGCGGAGCACGCGCCGTTTGTGATTAAGGCGGATCCCAACAGCACAAGTTTTAAGGTTCGCGACGTGGTGTTGCCGCAGGGAATCAGCGAAAGCCGCGCGGAGAATCGGCAGGTCTTGCGTCGTGAACTGGATAGTCTGTTGCGCATCACCGATAAGGTAGCGAAGGATCCAGCGGTGAGTTTCGACCGCTTCAACGCGCAGGGCGTTGATCTGATTACCTCCACCGCCGCGCAGAAGGCGTTTGATATTTCAAAGGAAGACGACAAAGTCCGCGACGCTTACGGTCGCAACTCACTCGGCCAACGAATGTTACTAGCGCGGCGCTTGACGGAGGTGGGCGTGTCGTTTGTCACGGTTTATTATGGCGGTTGGGATCATCACACCGATATTTTCAAAACGCTCAACGGCAAGTTCATGACCAGTTGGGATCAGGGCCTCGCGGCATTAATCAATGACCTCGATGTGCGCGGGCAATTAGACGACACGATGGTCGTTTGCCTCGGTGAATTTGGCCGGACGCCCAAAGTGAACAAGCGCGGCGGGCGCGATCACTGGCCCGGCGCGATGAGCGTGCTATTGGCCGGGGCGGGGATTCCGCGCGGGCAAATCGTCGGAGCCACCGATGCGAAGGGCTACTATGCCTCCGAAAATGTTTACACGCCGGAAGATTTTGCCGCGTCGCTGTACCGCAAGTTAGGCATCGATCCGCATCAGGTGCTGCACACCGCCACCGGCCGGCCAGTGCAGTTGGTGGACGGCGGTTCGCGCATCAAGGAACTCTTCGCGTGATGATCCGCGCTGGCATTGCGGCAATCCTATTTTCACTCACGGCAGCCGCCGCGCCGCCGCAGGTGGATTGGCTCTTTCCCATCGGTGCCCAGCGCGGCAGCGAGGCGCTCGCGCAAATTGGCGGCAAATTTCAATGGCCCTTAAAAACCTGGGCGGACGATCCCGGAATTGCGATCACAGCCGATGCGAAGAAAAAAGGGTTCTTCAAAATCACCGTCGCCAAAGGCGTCACGCCCGGGCCGCATCTCGTGCGTTTTTTTGACAGCAACGGCACTGCGCCGCCGCGCGTTTTTTTTGTGGGCAAAGTGCCCGACGTGCCGGAGAAAGAGCCGAACAACGAAATGCTCTCGCCGCAGGCGGTGGACGTGCTGCCCGCGGTTATCCACGGTAAACTGCAGAGCAGTGGCGATGTGGATAGCTACCGCGTCAAACTCAAGGCTGGCCAATTTTTTATTGCACAGCTCGATGCCTATACCGCCGGTATTTCGATGGACGCATTGATGATGCTGCGCGACGCGCGCGGTACGAAGCTCGCTTTCAATCATGACGCGCATTCGCTCGATCCGCGTCTCGTGTGGCAGTGCGATCGCGATGGCGAATATGTGTTGCAAGTCGCCGCGTTCAAATTTCCCGCCAACAGCACCTCGAGCTTCAGCGGCGGCGCAAATCATGTTTACCGCCTCACCCTCACCAACGGTCCGTGGGTGCGCCATGGATGGCCGCACGGGGCGACGGCTGGTACGGCTGGCAACATCGAGCTGGCGGGTTGGAACTTGAACAAGAAATCCATCACCTTCGCCAAGCAAACGGTTGACGAAACCGTGCTGCCGGTGACGGCGGCGAACGGGCCGTTGCGTTTGCCGGTGACGCCGTGGTCGCAAATTGCCGAGCGCGAGCCGAATGACACCAACGTGACCGCGCACACCTTCAGTTTGCCCGCGACGGTTTCCGGCCGCATTGATAAGCCCGGTGACGTCGATCGTTTTACCTTCACCGCCAAGAAAGGCGCGCGCTATCGGCTGGACATCGATTCGTTTACGCTCGGTTTCCTGTTGGACGCGCGGTTGTCGGTCGAGGATGCCGACGGTAAAGAACTCACCACCAACGACGACGCCAATAAAATCCGCGACCCGCTGCTCAATTGGACCGCCCCCGCGGACGGTCGTTTCTTCGCGGTCGTTCGCAGTCTGTTGCACAAAGGCGGCGGCGAATATTTTTACACGCTGAAAATTCATCAACCGCAGCCAACCTTTAGTGCCACCGTTGCTGCGCCGCATTTTAGTGTGAACGCTGCCGCCACGAATGAGGTGAAAGTGACGGTCAATTTTCTTGATGGCTACAAAGGTAAACTCACCGTCGCCGCAAAAAATTTACCCAAAGGCGTCAGCGCCGCACCGGTGGTGCTCGAAAAGAACGACACCGCCATCCTCAAACTCATTGCGACTAACGACGCCCAACCCCACAACGGACCGATGGCCATTATGATTTCTGCTGAAGACAAAAACGTTCGGCCCGCCACCTGCGCCCTCACCAGCGCGAGCGTCAACAACGGCGTCCCACAGGGGTTTCCGGAATTCATCATCCCAACGACCGCACACCTTTGGCTTACTGTGCTTCCGCCCAAGTTGGTTGCTCCGAAGAAATCGGAATCCTCCGATCCCAAATGATTGGGACGTATAAGGTGACAAACGGTCGCAGCTCCGGCGATTGGTCTTTTGAAATTGGCTGCCCGATTGTCTAATCCGTATTCACTTGAGCTTGCCGAATTTGTTCCGCGCCCACACAATCTCGCGAAGACCATTTATGATGATTCGAATCTCATTTTTTTTAACCTCACTCATTGCTCTCAACGTCTTTGCCGGTAAATGGGATGAGATGAATTACGGGCCGTATCTGTCCACCTCGCTGGAGGTGCCGAACGCGGGGATTGTCAACAAGGGCATCGCCATTCGGCTCGATGGAGGCGAGGGCGGTGTTTCCAAAGGCGGCGCGTTTATGTTGTACGATACGGATTTGATGAACTGCGCGGCGGGTTGGACCGGCGGATTTATTGATTGGCGCGGCATCGCTTTTGACGGCCGCCATAACGCTCACGCTTCCATCACCGGCACACAGGCGTTTACCAATCCTGTCGGTCCCGGCTGGCGCGGCGGCAAGGGCCAGTGGATCGATGCCGTGCGTGTGAAGGGGCTCGATCAAAAACCGTATGGACCGCTCCCACGCGATTGGGCGCATTACAAGGGTTTGTATGTGAACAGAAACCGGGTGGTACTTTCGTACACCGTTGGTGCGCGCGGCGTATTTGAGTCGCCCTCGCTACACGGCAATGATGTGTTCATTCGAAACCTGCACGTGGCGCCGGGCCCGAGCCAAATCGTAATGCAAGTGGCGCGTGGCGAAAGTGGTGCGATGCATTTGGCCGACAATAAGGATTTTGTTTTTGTGAAAACCCCGAAGGACACGATTGTCTGCGCGGCGGTGTTGGGCGGTTCGGGGTTGTGGGATTTGAGCGATGGCAAAAATCTTCGGCTCCGCATTCCAGCGGCGAACCAGGCGCTGAAATTGCAGGTAATTCTCTGGCGCGGCCAACAGGGAAAGCTTGAAGGATTTAAGAAGGCCGTTGCCGCTGTGAAAAAGGCCGGTGCGCCACCCAATCTTTTAGCACTGGCGCGCGGTGGTTCGGCGAAATGGAAGCAAACGGTGGAAACAAAAATTCAGCCGGGCTTGGCAACGGGGCCGTTTGCCACGGATACTTTTGAATTGCCGGAGAATAATCCGTGGAAGTCGTGGATGCGGTTGGGTGGGTTTGATTTTTTTAAGGACAATAAGCGGGCGGCGGTGTGCACTTGGCAGGGGGATGTTTGGATGGTCAGCGGGCTCGATCAGCCGAAGGGCAAGCTGACTTGGCGGCGGGTGGCGGCGGGGATGTTCCAGCCGCTCGGGCTGAAGATTGTTGATGAAACAATTTATGTTTGTTGCCGTGACCAGATCACGCGCCTGCACGATTTGAATGGCGATGGCGAAATGGATTTTTACGAGAGCTTCAATAATGACCATCAAGTGACCGAGCATTTCCACGAGTTCGCGATGGATTTGCAAACGGATGCGGCGGGCAATTTTTATTTTGCCAAGGCCGCGCGTCACGCGAAGAGCGGGCTGGTGCCGCATCACGGTTCCATTATCAAGGTGAGCAAGGACGGCTCCAAGAGCTGGCGCATCGCCAACGGGTTCCGCGCGCCCAATGGCGTGACGGTGAATGGCGACGGCACATTTTTCGCCAGCGACCAGGAAGGCCACTGGACGCCGAAGAACCGCATCAACCTTGTCCGCAAGGATGGCTTTTACGGCTACATGGGTTCGTACGTGCCCGGGCGCGACCCCTCGAAATACGACCCGCCGGTGGTGTGGATTCACAACAGTGTTGATCGCTCACCCGCGCAGCAGCTTTGGGTGACCAGCGATAAGTGGGGGCCGCTGAAAGGTTCGCTCATCAATTTCAGCTACGGCACGGGTCGGATTTTTGTTGTGCCGCACGAGGTATTGGGCGGCATCCCGCAGGGTGGCGTGGCGCGATTGCCCATTGCCGAAACTCCCACCGGCGTGATGCGCGGCCGCTTTCATCCCGTCGACGGCCAGCTTTATGCGTGTGGTCTTTTCGGCTGGGCGGGTAACAAACATTTGGCCGGTGGGTTTTATCGATTCCGTTACACTGGCAAACCGCTGCACGTGCCGATCAATTATTCTGTCAGCAAAGATGGAGTGCGTCTGGTCTTCAGTGAACCGCTTGATCTGGAAGCCGCAGGCGACGTCGACAGATTTTCCGCTGAGATGTGCAACTACCGTCGCACCGCCGGCTATGGTTCGCGCGATTATCTCGTGACTGATCCCAAAAAGCAGGGCCGCGACAAACTGGAAATCACCAAAGCCATCCTCGGGGCGGATCGCAAATCGGTGCTCCTTCAAATGCCCAAGCTGCAGAAGTGCATGACGCTGCGCATCCAGTACAATCTCAAAGGCGCTAAGGGTGAAACCGTGAAATCCGAAATCAACTGCACGGTAAACGTGCTGAAATAGCCTCACTGCTCAGGCTCTTCTTCGGTGGGGATCAGTTGCCCAATGTGTTTTTCGCCGCGTTGGCGGGCGAGGGTTTGTTGGCGTTGGCGTTCTTCGCGGCGGGCGCGGAGTTCAGGCGTGAGGGTGTCTTTGCAGCGCGGGCAGCAGATGCCCGGCTCGTAAGCGGGCGAGGCCAAGTCTTCCGGCGTGAGGGGCCAGCGGCAGCCGAAACAGATTTCGCAGGTGCCGCGTTCGAGGCCGTGCACGACGGTGACACGGTGATCGAACACAAAACATTCGCCCTCCCACAAACTTTGTTCGGGCTTCGTTTCCTGCAAATATTTCAGGATGCCGCCCTGCAGGTGATACACGTTTTCAAATCCTTCCTTGAGCAAATGCGCGGATGCCTTTTCGCAGCGGATGCCGCCGGTGCAAAACATCGCCACTTTTTGTTGCTTATCACCGCTGAGATTTTTTTGCACGAACGCATCCCATTCGCCGAAGGCAGCGGTGTCGGGGTTGACGGCGTTTTTGAACGTGCCGAGTTCCACTTCGTAATCGTTGCGGGTATCGATCAGGAGCACCTCGGGATCGCTGATGAGTTCGTCCCAGTCTTCGGGTGCGACGTATTCGCCCACGGCGTCGTTGGGGTTCACGGATGGATCGCCAAGCGTGACAATTTCCGGCCGGATGATGATTCGCAAGCGATGAAACGTTTCGCGTTCGGTTTCGCATTCGCGGTGCGGCATATTTTCAAAACGCGCATCGCTCCGGATTAATTTAAGCACCGCTGCGATTCCCTCCTTCGGTCCGGCGATGGTGGCGTTGAGGCCTTCGGTGGCGAGGATGGTCGTGCCGTTCACCGCGTGCGTTTTGCACTCGGCCTCAAGGCGCGTTTGCCAGTCCTCGCAATCGGGCAGGTCGGTGAAGCGATAAAATGTGGCGACGGTTTGCGCCATTCTTACTTTTTCAAAATCCAGTAGTTGCGAAAGCGCACGGGGTTGCCGTGGTTTTGCAGGAGGATGGGCAGCGGGGCGGGGCCTTCTTTTTGACCGGCACCGGTTTTGTTTTTTAGCTCGTAGGCGTCGTGAATGATCACGCCGTTGAGCTTCACGGTAATCATCGCGCCCTTGGTTTTTTTGCCATCGTCGTCAAACCGCGCGGCGGTGAAGTCGATGTCGTAGGTCTGCCACGTGAGCGGCGGGAAACACATGTTTAAGTTGGCGGCGCGTTGCCGGTAAATGCCGCCGCAGTCGTTGTGTTTTTGTTCGAGGCCGAAGGAGTCGAGGATCTGCGTCTCGTAACGGCGCTGCAAATACACGCCGCTGTTGGCGCGGGCCTGGCCGCGGGCGGCGGGCATGAAGGGCAGGCGAAACTCAAGGTGCAGCGTGAAGTCCTGATAGGCGTCCTTGGTCATCACGCCTTCCATGAGCAGGCCGTCATCGGTGATGCGGGGCTTGGCGAGCTTGCCGGTGTCCTTGCCGTTGAAGAGCACCACCGCGCCCTTGGGCGGCTTGGCGCTGAGCGTGGGTGACTTGCGCGTGATTTTCTTGAACTGGCCCACCTTGCGATCGCCCTTGGCGGCGAGGATGTTGCCATTGTTGTAGTAGAGCACAATCATCGTCTCCTCGCTCTTGAACACCGCCTTGTCTTCACCGCGGCGTTTGCCGGTGTAAGTCCATTTCGTGTCCTTGTTCCAGCCGTCGCCGGGCAGTCCGCCCTGGAACACCGTCGCCGAAAACTCCCCCTTGCCCAGCGCCACAATCTGCACGCCGGCCGGAATATTTTTCCCGTTGCCATCAATCCCGTCGCCCTTGTATTCGCCCTGAATGGCAAAGTCCGGATTATCCGCCGCCGCCTCCGGCGTAGCAAAAACCGCCTTGTCACTGGGAGCCGCGATGATGGAAATGGAGATCAGAAAAAGGACGAGTGGCTTCATGGGGTGGACAGTAAAAGTTCAAAAGTAGAAAGTCAAAGCCACAACGCAAAATACAAAAGGGCGGTGGAGTCAGCCCACCGGGCATTTCCCCCTCTTCAAAGGGGGATGGGTTTCACGCGGAGGCGCGGAGTCGCGGAGGGATTTTTTTGTTTCTCCGCGCCTCCGCGTGAGCCTATGCGACCCATTTTCCGCGCCAACGATTGGGCCAGGCTTTCAGCCCTCGGTTCGTTTGGGGTTATGGTTCCCAGGGCGTTGCCCCAGGCTAATATGGAGCCGCGCCGTTGGCGCTTTCATATCCATCCCTACCGACGGCGGCTTAATGGCGAATGTTACACTTGGGCAGTGCCTTCTTCAGTTCCGCCACGCCCGCGTCGGTGATTCGGGTGTACGACAAGTCAAGCGAGGTGAGCTTCTGGAGCTGGGCCACCTCCTTGAGGCCCGCGTCGGTGATTTTGGTGAAACTCAAGTCAAGCTCGGTGAGCTTTTGGAGCTTGGCCACCTCCTCGAGGCCCGCGTCGGTGATTTTTGTGATTTTTGAGTTGACGATGAAGCCGCTACTCAAGTCAAGCGAGGTGAGCTTCTGGAGCTTGGCCACCTCCTTGAGGCCCGCGTCGGTGATATTGAAGCAGACACCCAAGTCAAGCGAGGTGAGTTGCTGGAGCTTGGCCACCTCCTTGATGCCCGCGTCGGTGATTTTCGTGCGGTACAAGTCAAGCGAGGTGAGCTGCTGGAGCTTGGCCAGCTCCTTGAGGCCCGCGCCGGTGATTGAGGTTTCTCCCAAGTGAAGCTCGGTGAGCTGCTGGAGCTGGGTCACCTCCTTGAGGCCCGCGTCGGTGATTGAGGTGCGGTACAAGTGAAGCAAGGTGAGCTGCTGGAGCTGGGCCAAATCCTTAAAGCTCCCGTCGGTGAAATAGGCGTCGCCCAAGATCAACCCAAACGCCGATGTCGGCACGGGGAGCGATGACAGCATCCGGGGTTTCCAGTTAAGGGTCCTGAATGTCGGGATGGACTTATGTGGCCCCATCCACTGGGCATTAAACCCCGCCTTTTCCCACGCGGCAACCATTTTGGGAGTTAACCCTGCCTTCTCCCACGCGGCAACCAGTGCTGGCGGCATGGGCGTCACCGACTCAGGCTTTTCCGTCTCCGCGTTTTCCTTTTTCCCACAACCGACCCCCATGGCGGCGGTTAGGAGGATGAGACTCAGGGTTTTCATGGGGTTCATTTTCATACCGGAGGATATCCCGCGGCGGCGGGATTGGAAATGGTAATGTTCTGTCTTTTTACCGGAGGACGGTAGGGCTGGCTCTCCGAGTCAGCCGCGGCGCGGTGGGGACACCCCGCCCTACCCAGGACTCCCGGAGTCGGTAAAGGCTCATTGGGTAACAATCGTTAAATGAGACTCACGCGGAGGCGCGAAGCCGCGGAGGGATTTTTTCGTTTCTCCGCGTCTCCGCGCCTCCGCGTGAGCATATGCAAACTCCCCAGCCTTTACCCCCATCCGTGAGGGCGGGTCCTTTTGTGTCGGCCCTTCGGGCCTTTTCGCGACGTTTTTGGTGGGGCGTTACTCGCCCATTAATTCCTTCAGCTTGGCCTCAATGGATTCGGCCCAGATGGTGTAGCCTTTTTCGCTGAGGTGCAGGAGGTCGGGCATGATTTCGCGGGTGAGGGTGCCGTCTTCTTTCAGAAATTTCGGGCTGATGTCGAGGTAGTGCACGGCCTTGCCGTCGGCGAGTTTCTTGAAAATGGCGTTGGCGCCTTCGTTGACTTGGCGGCGCTTGTCGGCGTTGTTGGTGCCCCGGGGGAAGACGCCGAGGAGCAGTACCTTGGTCTCGGGTAGTTTCTTGCGCAGTTGCTTCACAATGACCTCCACGCCGTCGGCGATTTCCTGCGAGGTGTTGCTGCCGGAATTGTTGGTGCCAATCATGATCACCGCAGCCTTGGGCTTGATGCGGTAGAGGTTGCCGTTGTCCAAGCGCCAGATGACGTGTTGGGTGCGGTCGCCGCCGATGCCGAGGTTGACGGCGTTGCGTTTGGCGTAGTGCTTGGCCCACACGCCCTTGCCGCGGCCTTCCCAGCCTTGGGTGATGGAGTCGCCGATGAAGATGACGTCGCACTTGCCTTGGGCCACGCGTTTGTTGAAGGACTCATGTCGCTTGGTCCAACCGCCGCTGCGCGGGACGGGTTTGGTGGCGGAGTGGAGGTCTGGTTTTTCCTCAGCAAAAAGTGAGAGGGAGAAAGCGAGGGTGCCGATCAACAAAGTGGATTTCATAGACCCCAAAAGTAGGGGGTCGCACGCGAAAAGTCAAAGCCTCAACATCGGGGGTTAAAGTGATTTCAGATTGCGGCGTTGGCGGGTTCCGTTGTGCGGCCGGTTTGCCAATCCCAGTATCGGCGGCAGGCGGCTTTGATGTCTTCCAAAATAAGGTAGCAAATGGGTACGAGGATGAGGGTGATGAAGGTGGCGAAGAATACGCCCCAGGCGAGGCTGATGCCCATGGGGATGACGAATTGTGCCTGCGTGCTTTTCTCGAACATGGTGGGCAGGATGCCGCCGAAGGTGGTGAGGCTGGTCAGGATAATGGGCCGGAAGCGCGCGCCGCCGGCGTTACGGACGGCCTCAAGCATAGGTAGACCCTCGCTGCGTTTGCGGTTGATGTAGTGCACCATCACCAGGCTGTCGTTGACGACCACGCCGGCCATTGCGAGCAGGCCAAAGGCGCTCATAATGCTGAAGGTGGCGCCCATGATCATATGGCCGAGCAGTGCGCCGGTGATGCTGAAGGGAATGATGGCCATCACGATGAACGGTTGCGTGTAGCTTTTAAACGGAATGGCGAGCATCGCGTAGATGCCGAGCAGGACAATGATGCCGCCGATGCGCAGAGCGGAAAAGGACTCAGCGCGTTCGCGGCTTTCGCCATCGAAGCTATAGCTCATGCCGGGATGAGCTTCCACCAAAGCGGCGACTTTGGGTTCGAGATCCTGCCGGACTTTTTCGAGGTCCAAGGTGGGGTCATACTTATCGGCATCAGCCACCACGGTGAGCGTGCGGGCGAGGTCGGTGCGGCGGATGGAGGGAAAGCTCTCGTTCATTTCCAATTCGGCCACTGCGGTGAGCGGCATTGAGGAGCCGTCGGTGGAGAGGATGTGCATGTTTTCCAGGCTGGCAAACGCTTTGCGTTCGGCGAGCGGGTAGCGCACCATCACGCGCACTTCATTTTGTCCGCGCTGAATGCGTTGCGCTTCGTGCCCGAAAAAGCCTCCCTGTACCTGCCGTCCAACCGTTGCGCGGGTGAGTCCGCGTTGGAGGGCGTCCGGGCGGAGGATGGGGCGGACTTCTTCTTTGGTGCGTTCAAAGGTGTCGTGAATGTCGAACAGGCCGGTGTAGGTATTCAGCTCGGCTTGAATTTTACCGGAGACTTGGCTGAGCAAGGCGGTGGTTTTGAGCGAGGTATCCTGCGCGGGCAAGGCGAGCTGGATGGCAATGGGATCGCGCGTGCGGCCGATGACCGCGCGGGTGGTCACTTCCTGCGCGCCCTCGATGAGGCCGATATTTTTACGCCATTCCGTGGCAAGATCGCGAGTCTTGAGATCCAGATAGCTGGCGTCGTGAAAATGAATACGATCTTCCGGAGCCATGATTTGCAGTTGTACTTCGCCGAGATGGGCCACGCCAGATTCGGCGCGGCCGCGCACGCCGGCAATATTTTGGCCGCCGATGGTGGTGATAATGTTGCCGATGAGGCTGCGCCGGATTGTTTGGCCAGTTTCGGGGTCGTCAAAGTCGGCGGTGTATTTTGCCTTCAACCGGTCGGCTTCGGAAATCATCACCTTGAGTTTTTCGGCGGTGACTTCGTACGCGGTGCCCTGCGGCATCACCAGCCGGGTGGTGGCGATCTCCGCATCGATCGGCGGGAAGAATACCATTTGCAATCGACCACTGAAACTGTAAGCGCCAATCACCACCGCCGCGCCAATGAATACGCAAAGAGTGACGTAGCGATGCACCGAGGCGTGCGAAAGGATGGGCCGATAGATATGATCAATACACCACTCGAGGCCGTCGGCACACCATCGTTGTGCGCGCGCCAGCGGATTGAGCGTGCTGCGTTTGGGTTTGCCGGTGGAAAGACGACTGAGGTGTGCGGGCAAAATCAGTTTGGATTCAACCAATGAAAAAATGAGACAGGGAATCACCACTAACGGAATTTGCGCGAAAATCTGGCCGCGTCGCCCCTCCACCATCAGTAGGGGCACAAAGGCGATGGCGGTGGTGAGCACGCCAAAGATCACCGGCACGGCGACTTCCTGCGTGCCCTTGATGGCGCCAATCAATGCCGTGCCACCGCGTTGTTGATGGGTGTGGATGCAATCACCGGTGACGATGGCGTCATCCACTAAAATGCCCAGCACGAGGATGAACCCGTACAGCGTAAAAAGATTAATGGTGACGCCCACGTACGGCATCATCGCAAAGGCTCCCATGAAGGCGACGGGTACGCCTACGCAAACCCACAACGCCACCGCCGGACGCAGGAATAATCCCAGCAGCACGATGATGAATGCGATGCCCATCAACGCTGAGTCATTGAGCGTGACGAGGCGTTTTTTGATGATGTCGGCGCGGTTGTTCCATACGTCGATGGATACGCCCTCGGGCAACTGCGGGATGAGGCGGGCGAGGTATTCGTTGACGATGTGCTCGATCTTCAGCGCGTTTTGATCGCCCGTGCGCGCCACGTGCACCACCGCGCAACGACGCCCGTTGAAGCGCATCAACACGCGATTTTCTTCGAACGCATCGGTTACGTTGGCCAGCTCGCCGAGTGTGAGATGCGAACCGTCCTCGCGCGATTGCACAATAATTTTTTCAAACGCCGCCTTGTCAAACGCGCGGCCCTCGGTGCGTACCAGCACCTCGCCGTTGCGGCTGCGGATGACACCGCCGGGAATGTCCACCGCCGAGTTGCGCACCGCATCGGCCACGGTTTGCAGGGTAAGCCGATGTTCGCGCAGCACCTGTTCAGGAATCTCAATGCCCACCTCGTAGTTGCGCAGGCCGCGCATCACCACGCGTGAAATGCCTTCCAGCCGACCCGCTTCATCGCGCACGCGCTCGCCGAGCTGATGGAGGTCGTGCTCGCTCATATCGCCGTGGATGATGAGCGTCATCACCTCATGCAGGTGTTCCTCCAGCTTGACCTCCGGGGGCTCGATGCCTTCGGGCAAATTGTTGACCGCATCGACGCGGCTCTTCAATTCGTCCCGCAACTCCCGCGGATCGTGCCCGCTTGCGACTTCCACCTCAATGCGTGCGCTGCCTTCGCTCGCGGAGCTTTTGATTTCTGCGATACCCGGAAGATCAGCAATGCTGTTTTCCAGCGGGATGATGATGGATTCCTCCATCTGCTCCGGCGTGGCACCGCGATAGGTCACGCGGATTTCCACCTCGTCCGGGTTTAAATCGGGAAACACCTCCACCGGCAAACGATTCACGATGCCGTTGACGCCCATCAATATAATGAACACCATCAGCAAATTGGCGGCCACGCGATTGCGGGCGAACCATTCAATTAAACCATTCATGGCCGTTTCGTTTTGTCTTATTGCTCTTCGGCCCTTCCGTTGACAGGTGATGGTGCAGCTTCACCGTCAATGCGTACTTGCAGGAATTGACCATTGGTAGCGTAGTCAATCGGCGTGGTAATGATTACATCGCCCGACTTTAGTTTGTCTGTGTCGGTGACAATATCTTTTTCATTGCGCCACAGTATTTTGATTTTCAAGCGCTTGAGGATGGTTTGGCCATCTTTTTGAATAGCCAGGGCTACTTCGTTACCGTGCCGCACGGCGTGGCGTGGGAGCACGAATACATTTTCCAACGTATCGCCGGTAATGGTGGCTTGTACGAAGAGTCCCGCTCGAAGATAGGGTCTATCACCGTAGGGTTCGGGGATGTGCGCGATCAACGCAAGTTGTTGGCTGGTGGCATCATGCCGGCCGCTGTCACGTGAAATGTAGCCACCTGGCCAATGATGCATATCGCGGCCGATTTGCATGCGAATATCCACCGCCGGCGGATCGATGGGCACTTCGATTTGCATGGCCTGCGTCTCGTTGGTGTTTGTGCGGTGCAGGGGCACACGGATGTGATTCAGGCGGGCATTGGAAACGGGTAGGTGTACCTCCGCATAATCCGTGGCAATTGCCATAGCCAGCACGGTGCCAGAGGTGACATACTGGCCAATGTCCGCGTTTTTGGCAATGATACGGCCGGGGTATTTAGGCGCGCGCACAACGGTGCGGGCGAGGTCAACGTTTGCCTGTGCGAGGGCGACGTTTGCCACGCGAATCTGTGCCTCGAGATCGGCTTCTAATTGGTCCGGCCGCAATGCAAGATCTTCCTTGGCCTTGGCCAATTCAGCTCCCCTGGCTTGGGCCTTTGCTGCGGCCTCGGCTACTTGCGGCTCGTTGCGCGCGAGGGGGCTGGATTTGTCCAATGTATTCAGCCGATTGAGATTGGCGATGGCCGCGGAGCGGCGGGCTTTCTCCAATTCCAGGGTCGCATCGGCTTGTGCAAGATTGGCCTGTGCCATGACCACGGCGTTGGAATACGCAGAGCGTTCAAGCTTTTGCAACGCCAGCTTTGCGTTTAATTGCGCTAGCGTGGCTTCGGCGCGAGCGATGTCATTGGAAGGATTAGTCTTATCCAAGGTAAGCAATACTTGTTCGGGCTGAAAAAAACCACCCTCGCGAAACACCTGCTCAATGGAAATAATTCGGCCGCTCACTTCCGGAATGATACTGCTCTGTGCACGCGCACGTACACGGCCTTGACTAGGGATTTTAATGACAAAATTCTGCGGCTGAAGGCGAATGGCTTGGACCACTGTTACCTGCCGCTTAGGTTTTTTGCGTTCGGCTGCTTTTTGATGCGTCCAAAAATATTGCGCAGTAAAAAAACTGCCAGCGAGAATGCCTCCTCCCACCAGTACGCCAACAAGCGTTCGCGCTATGCCCTCACGTGGCGGTGGGGATTCTTCAGAATCAGTTTCGGATAATTTTTCGGCTTTGCTCATTCCTTGTTGGGCTCAAGTTTAGGTTCAGTAAACTCGCCGCCGAGCGCGAGGTAAAGGTCGATGCGGTTTTGCAGGCGAACATTTTGAAGCTCCAATAAAGATCGCTTGGCATTGAATACCCGCCGTTGCGATTCGAGCACGGTCACGATCTCCGCCAGTCCGGCCTGGTAATCATCCAACGCCAGCGTCCGGGCCTCGCTCGCCTCGGTTACCGCGGCGCGTAGGGCGGTTTCCTGGGCGACCAGAAACGCCTCCGCCGCCAGCGCGGTTTCCACTTCGGCAAACGCCTGCAGCGCAGTTTGCACGTACAGATTGCGCGTTTCCTCGCGTTGGGCTTCGGCGCGTTCGATTTGCGATTTAATTTTCCCGCCATCCAAAATTGGCCGGGTGAGATTCGCCGCGAGGCTCCAGATATTGTTGTTGATATCCAACACTTCCTTCAATTCATCGCTGGAGGTGCCCGCGCTGGCGGTGAGTTTAATTTGGGGCAGCCGATCCTTGCGCGCCGCGCTCACGCGCCGATGGGCGGCGAGATAGTTCCGTTGAGCTGCCAATACATCCGGCCGACGTTCCAGCAATTGTGCGGGCAACCCGGCCGGCACCGCTGCGGCGAGCGTGGGCAGCGCGGCGGTCAGCGCTACTTCGCCTTTGGGATAGCGGCCCAGTAAAATTTCTAGCGACCGCCGGGCGCCGTCGCGTTCGCGCAGCCTAAGTTGAATTGCGTTTTCCGCGTTGCGGACGCTGGTGCGCATCAGCCTCACGTCCAGTGCCTTGGTTAACCCGCGCTGAAATCCATCCTCTAAAACCGCGAGGTTGTTGGTGTAACTTTGCAGAGTTTGTCGGGCCAGTTGCGATTGAAGTTCCGCTTCGGCCAGACTGAACCAGCCCTTGGCCGTGTTGGCGGCGAGGCTCAGGCGCGCGGCGTGCAGGTTGGCCGCCGCCTCGCCGGCGTCCAGCCGAGCGGCTGCCCGCGTGTCCGCCAGTCGCCCCCACACATCCCATTCCCAGGCGAGATCCAGTTGTGGTGTATAACGGTATGAACGGCTGGTGGATATGCTAAAGCCGCTAGTGGAACTGCGCTTAGTCCGCGAGGCCACCGCCGTGGCGTTGAGGGTGGGTTTTAATTCTGCTCCGGCAAGGCGCAGATTCGCCTGCGCCGTTTGCAGGCGCGCGGCGGTTACGCGTAGATCAGGATTCTTCGCCATCGCTTCCCGCACCAGTGCATTCAGCGTGGCATCATTGAAATCTGCGAGCCATCCCGCTCCCGCAGGCGCGTTGGTGTTTGCTTCCCCTCCGCCAAATGCCGTAGGCAATGCTAGGCCTGCCCAGGCTTCCGGGGCGTTGGTTGAAGGGGTCGAGCATCCGTTGCCCCCAGCCAAAACCCCAATGCCCAGTGCTAAACTGTTGATGAAAATTCGTTTCACAAAACCCCCCATCGCACTCATCCGTATGCCGCTGGAGTGTACACAAAAACGAGTGGGACGCGAGTAAGAATAAGCCGATTAGGAACGGGTGTTTATAAAAGGTGAAATTTGCCAGGGTACTGTAAAAATTCTCAGTTATTGTAGTGGACGATTTTTGGGGGGGGTAACTATGATGTCTTTTTTCCGGTGTGATTATATTAACCTTAACTGAAAGGACTCATCATGAATAATAAACTAAACTTTTTCGCGGGTCTACTCACGCTTGTTTTGGCTGTGGGTTGCGGCAAGGACAATCCCGTTGAGTCGGCTTCGCCAGAAGGTTCCGGCCCGAGCCCTGCCGATGGTGGCGGTGGCGGTGGCGGTGGCGGAAGTGCCTCTCAGGCTAAAGCTTCCCACGTGAAAACGGAAATGCCTGCGGCCAAGGCTTCACCGCAGAAGACGAGCATGGCCGAGGTGGCCAAGCATCTGGATTTTGGCGGCAGCGCGTTTTCATATAAAAGCAACGAAGGGGTAAACTCCGCATTGGCCGGATTGTTTGGGATCATCGAGACGATGATGCAGGCCGAGGGTGATCCGCAGGCGATGGCGGTGCTGAAGGTGGTGCAAAACGTTTATAAGGAATCAGGCTTCACGGATATCAGCGGCACGGGCTCGAGCAGTTTCATCACCGAAAACGGCATTCGGCGCAATGCGATGATGGCTCATCATTGGCCGGGGCAGGATAAAGGATTGTTGTGGAAATTGCTGGGCGGCCCGGCGCACCAGTTGGGCGGGCTGAAGCTGATGCCCGCCAACACCGCGTTGGCGATGCACGGCGATCTCGATGTGGCGGCTGGCTGGGCGTGGATCAAGGCTTTCATGGCGAAACAGGACCCAGCAATGGCACGGGAATTCAACGCCATGCTCACGCAAATGGCTGACAACAATATGCCGATAGAGGAATTACTCAAATCGCTCGGCGGTGAGGCGGGTGTGTCCGTGGTGTTGCACCCCACCAAGAAGGTGAAAATGCCCACTGGCGGCAAATGGGAGGTGGACGCCAATGGCAACGAACTATTTGTACAAGAGACCATTACGATCCCTGAGCCGAGCTTCGTATTGGCCGTGAAGGTGAAAGATACTCTACTTCTGCAAATGCTCGGCGGTATGCTGCAGGCGCAAGGCGCGGAGGAATCCAACATTGACGGGGTGAAAGCACTCACCCTGATGCCCCCGCCCGGGGAGGACATGCCCTTTCCGCTGAGCCCAACCCTGCTGAAGCTGAGCGATTATCTGGTGTTGACCAGCACCAAGGAATTAGCCGGCGAATTGGCATCCATTCAGTCGGGCAAATCAAAGGGACTGGCAGGCACGGCGGAATTCCAAAAAGTCACCGCCGGCATGGAGCTGAAGGGTAACCATTTGTTTTACCTCAGCCCGGCTGTGAAAACGATGGGCTTGAAACTTGTGGAGGAAGCCTTGGCCGGCGAACGGGAATTTCGAGACCCCA
>JACKQG010001383.1_pt1 | contig 33667 bp, 28 predicted proteins | sample 8237621 | NCBI WGS metagenome assembly JACKQG01 (sample SAMN15677084, study PRJNA649215) | marine metagenome | biome: marine; feature: Black Sea; material: saline water; isolation source: suspended particulate matter (SPM) from the Black Sea western gyre | collected 2013-06-09/2013-06-10 | depth...
CGCCCGCACCCAGCATCGCGAAACGCTCAACGATCGCTGCTCCGATTCCGGTCGCACCGCCAGTGACGAAGGCCAATTGCCCATCAAATGGTCCTGGCATGTCCTCGTCTCCAGTCAAATCTATGGATACATCAACACCTTCAGCGACTGCTTGCCCTTCATCAGCGCTATGCCAGCATGGAACTCGGCCAAGGGCAGCCGATGGCTAATCAGCCGTTGCCAGTGGATTTTGTCCTCAGCCATCATGCGCACGGCGTGCGCCACGTGCTCCGGCTGCGAGTCGGATGCGCCGACGACGCGCAACTCCCCACAGTGGATCAGCCGACTGTCCAGGGTGATGGTGGATGCGCCTTTCGGCAGGCTGGCGAAAAGGCTGATCGCACCCCCCTTGCGTGCAAGGCCGATCGCCTGTCCGTTCCCGGACCACCTCATCCACATCTTCAGCAGAGCCGGCGATCACGCGTACTCCGCGCAGTTCCCGCAGCAGCGTCAACCTCGGTTCGCTGCACTGCACGATCATGACATCAGCACGCGATCTCCGGTTTTCAGCCCTCCCAACTCCTGGGCATTGATAGCGCAGGAGAGGGGTTCGCTCAATGTTGCAGCATCATCCGGGACCGCGTCGGGCACCTTGATGACGTTGCCGCCGGCCAGGCGCAGCTCGGTGTAGCTCCCATCGTAGGCATGCGGGCCAGGTGTGGCCACTTCCACGTGCTCGCCGCCGCGATACTCGAAGCCCGGATCACCCTGGTATCTCCCGATCAGCGTTTCCTTGAAATATCGGCCAGCCCGGTATTCCTTGAGCCCGATGTTGAGGGCAAATGCTCCAGGCAGCAGCACGTGAGATGCAACGCTGCGCACGTTCCAGGTATTCCAGCCTCTTGCCATCCGATTCTGCATATCGCGATATCTGCTCATTCGAATGTGTCCTCACTCGGCCTTTCTGTTACCCACACGAATACCGACAAGTCTGCTGGCCATGAGCAGGGACCTCACGGTGGATCGGACCGTCCTACCTGCCTTGGTGAATCCTCTCAGCGCGGCTCATTCCCCTACGATTGGAAAGCAGGTGAAGGTTTCTCCGTTCACCTCGTAGTAAGGCACGTACACATGGCCGGCATGTCCTTCGATCCCGAAGTGAAGAGGTTTGTCCTCAAGTGGCAGCAGGGCTGCGATGAGATCCTCAGGCGCGATCGACAGGCGGGCACAGGGCTGCCCATTGGACTGATGGTACCGGTCGTCCCCTGGGCCGACCAATGCCATCAGGAGCGGGCCGTATTCCAGGGCATAACGATCCCAGCCCTTGACCTGATCGAACCCGGTGTACCGCGTCAAACGGAACTGAGCGGGCAGGGCAAAACTGATCTGATCGCCATCCTCCCATTCTCGGTCGAGCGTGACGTAGGTTCCGGGTTGGCCTTCGGCGATGAACGTGTCGTTTACCACCACTTGCACACGCGCGCCAGACCAAGCCGGCACCCGGATACGTACCCTTAACCTCGTCGGCGCGGCGGTTGCCAAGGTCAGGGTCACCCCGGGTTTGAACGGAAAGCCAGTGGCCGTCTTCAAACTCACTTCCCGACCACTGTGCTGCCAGGTTATGGCTGAGGGCGCGTATAGGTTTACGTACAGCCCGTCTTCGGCAACCGAGTAGATATACTGCGGCAATCTGGCAATGAAGGGGACACCCATGACCTCGCAGCAGGTGTTGGCACACTGGGGCTTATCCTTGGCGCCGTGCAAGTGGTTGTGGTACCTGATCGAACCATCTTCGGCCTGCGCCGCCAGGATGACGTTGAGAATGACTTTCTCGATCTTGGCAGCGTAGCATTCCTCGCTCGGGTACAGTTGCAGGAACCGGTGGTTGAAGTCGGCCCAGAACACGCTGCCGCAGGTCTCCCCGGTGTGTTTCCCGAGGTAGTAGGACCCGGGAGGATAGGCACCAGGTCCCATTTCGCAGATGGCGATGGTGCCTCCAACGTGCTTGTAGAAGTCCGCAACGATGCGCCATGCGCCCTTCGCAGCCTCCAGATACTTCGTCGCCCCCGTCGCTCGGTAGTGGTCAAGCCAGGCTTCGAAGGCGAGCAGCACGTAGGAATGGGGGGTGTGCAGGGGGTAATAGCCCAGGCTCAGCGGCTCAGCGTTTCGTGCCTGGTCGATGAAGAAATCCTGGACGAAGTACCGCTCGACCGCGACAAGATCCTCCGCCTTGCCGACAGGTGAGAAGAACATCTCCAGCCCGCCCGCGTGCCCGTTGTTGCAGTTGTGAGCCGAACCGTAGAAATTGCCGCTTAGCAGGCGTGGGTAGTAGGGCGAAGCGTTCAACCAATCATAGAACCGGCGCAGGACATCGTAGGCGTTAGTGTTGCCCGCCATCCCGGCCGCGAGCAGACCCCGTGTCAGGCCTACGCGATCGTAGTTGCGCCGCTCATCCTGCCAGTCAGACTCCTGCGGTTTCATGTTGGTCTCGTCGTACGGCAGGCAATATCCATCAGCAGACTGGCGGGCCTTGACCGTGTTCACAAACGTGTCGACGATAACGCGCATATCGGGCTGTTCGCCCCAGCGCAACGTATGGCCGGCCCCGGCAAGCATGCGACCCTCCGCCGAAGCCGGCAATGTCTGCACCCACTTGTTGTCGCCGGCGTCGCTGTAGTATGGTTCGCCAAAGCAACGGTTGAGATAGGCGATATTCCGCTCGAAGCAGCCGCGCAGAAGGCCCGGTCCGAGCACAACTCCGCTTGCCAGCGCTGAGGCAGCATAGGCCACCGGCCTCCACGCCTCCGGCGCGAGGTAGGCCTTCGTCTCCCTGGTGATGGCGCGCAGTTCCGCTTCCGCCGCCAGGCGGAGGATCGCCGGATAGTCCACCGGCTGCTCGGATTCGAAGCCATCGATCCCCTGGAAGCAGTCGGTCGCGGCCTGATTCCGTTCCCGCTTGATCACGATCCGAAGCGTGTGGGTCCGTCCCGTATCCAGCCCGGTTTTCTCAAAGAGCATCTGCGAGGCGAGCGCGCTGGGCGCATAGGCGTCGACCGTCCGCTCCAGTACCCCGTCGACATAGACCTCGGCAATCCCGTGGTCGGGTCCCTGAGATCCCAGCCAGCGGACCGTCGAACCCCTGCAAGCCAGCACGCAGGCGCTGTACGGCGTATTGGAGCGATGGCGCGCCTGCCCAACCTGGTCCGTGGCCCCTTCCCAGTTACCGAAATAGAGCACTTTCGTATCATCGTGGCTTGTTGTCTCCAACCCTCTACAGGCCGATGTGTGTTCGTCGTGCATCCTCTCCGCCCCTTGTTCCGCCAACGCACCCAGCCGCTGGTCACCCTTCTTCACCATCGTCCTATCTCAGCCTTCGATAGTGAAACAGAAGGGCCCCCAGCTGTTCGGCAATCCGCACGTGCAGCCCCTCCTCGCTCAGTTGCCGGCCGGAGAAATGGCCCAGCGGACCCGCATCGGCATCGTGCAACTCGTAGGTGGCATCAACATCCAAGGCGTGCAGGGTGAAGGTTGCCGACTCGATCGGGCTGTGTTGCCGACGAAAGGCCAGCATGATGCCTTCGCCCAGGTCGGGCCGGTCATACTGCCAGGCTGCCCAGGCGTCGGCGGCCAGGCTGAAGGAGAGCAGCGGATAGAAATCGCCGTAGAAGTACTTGCGCATCGCCAGGGCCTCATCCATCAGCCCGCGAATGCGTTCAATGGGGAGGTCCGTGCCACCTTCAAGCGCCTGCGAACTCCAGTGTGTCACCAGGCCCGGGCCCAACGCACTGCGCATGGCATATGAGGTCGGCTCCGCACACACGGCCGCGCTGAGCGGGACCCAGTGCGCCAAACCGTGGGTTTGGGTCTGCATCGAGAGCGGGTCGAAGGGCCAGCACTGCAAATCGCTGCGCCAGAGCGGGACGCTGCGCGAGATCGTCTCCAGGTCGATGCGCTGCCCACCTCCTGCGCAGTTGTCAATGATCAGACCGGGGTAGCGCGCCAGGAGCTCATCCCAGAAGGCATAGAGGCCCTCGACGTGCCGGATTTCGGTCATGCCCACGCGATCGGGCGCATCGGCCATCGCAAACAACTCGGGCACGCGCAGGTCGTTGAAATCCTGGCGGTAGCAGGTGATCCCGCTTTCGCGGATCAGGTTCGAGACCAGGTCAGTGATGTGACGGCGGGCCTCCGGAATGCCCAGGTTGACCATGAAGTTGACACCATCCGCGTTGCCGGATGGCACCGGGCCGATGAGCCAATCGGGGTGCTCCCGAACCATCTGCGTGCCCTCGAAGGCCCGCTCCGGTTCAACCCAGAGGAGCAAGCCCAGCCCAGCCTCCTGCGCGGCCGCGCCGATCGGCCCGAAGCCACTGGGATAAGCCTCCGGGTTGGGGAACCAACTGCCGACCTGTCTCATCCAGGCGCTGCTCAGTCCGTCGGCCGCCTCTGCGATGGGGCGGTCGCCGTACCAACCCGCGTCGATCCAGTAACACTCGGTCGGGATGCGGTTCTCCTTCAGCCATCGGATCTTTTCGAGATGACTGTCCTCAGTACGGGCACCCCACGCCCCCTCGCAGAACGGCGGCTGCAGCAACTGCCCGTGGGGGTGCGGGGTGTAGTGCGCCAGGATCAGGCGCCGGAGCATGTTCTGGCTGCGGATGCGATCCCCTTCCCAGAACAGGAGAAGGATGCGGGGCGAGCGAATCTCCTCGCCTGGACGCAGCCTGAGATGCGTGCGTTCCATGCCAGCCTGCACGCGGATGCCCTCTTTCCGGCGTTGAAAACTGGCCGACCAGCCGCCGGTCCAACCAATGGCGCCGATCACCCCGCCACTTCCCATCTCCAGGTTAAAAAACGGCAGATGGAGGGTCGAGGATTTCCCGGTGCGCGCGGAAAGCTCAAGTTTTGAGCCGCCTTGACGGAATGTGAGAGAGGCCTCCAACGGCGCAAAGTCGTCCCGCTGCGCGAGCGCGCCCCTGGCATGGTGGACCCGGCACAGTGCTCCCGCGTCCAGCGGGAACAGGATATCGAGCGGTTGAATGTCAGAGAGGACCGGGGTATCCGTCTCCCCAGCATTCTTGAAGTACGCGACCCATTCCAGGGCAGGAAAATCCCTGTAAGCCTTGATTTCGCAACGACACGCCAGGCCGGTTTGCGGGTCAGCGAGCATGACTGTCTCACGAACAGCGTCCGGTACCTGCCTGGAGGGTTCTCGGCGCATCATCCAGCCGTTCGTCGCGTCGTCCGGCAACCTGCGATCGGCGTAGCGGAAGGACACTGGGAAAGAAGACAGACCGGCGCCAGTGGCAGGGAGCAAAAAAGACTCGTTCAGCCAACTCCTGGCCGCCTGAAGTTCTGACGGTCTTACGATATCGCCCATGGGTTTTCTCCCTTCGCCAAGTCCTTCTTCTTGGTGCTTTGTGGCAAGCCATCACTACCTCGACCAACTTGCGCGCCACGTATGCTGTGCATCAGGCTCGGTCAGCTCCTGCCCAGGCGAGGGGATCCGGCCGCAAACGATCCGTTTCTCGTAGTGCGGCGCACATTCGTTCTTTGCCTTTCGCGTGGGTTGGATTCTGCTGGTTATCTCAATGGACGGAAGAAAGCGCGGATGTCGCCCGCAAGCACGCTCTCCTGCTCGTGAATGGCGAAGTGCCCGCCGCGCGGGAACTCGTTGAAGCGCACTACATTGAAGTATTTCTCCACCTGCGACTTGATGATGGGCACGATGTCCTTTGGAAAGGCCGCAATACCGGTAGGCACTTGGACCTTTTGGCCAGGTTGGACCGTCCAGGGATAGTTGTGTGACTCAATATAGATCCGGATGGCCGAACAGAAAGTATTCGGAATCCAGTACAGCATGATGTTCGTAATCAGCTCGTCTTTCGAGAAAAGCTCCTCGAAGTCCTGATCCCAATCGGTCCAGGCGCGGTACTTCTCGATGAACCAGGCCGCCAGCCCCACCGGCGAGTCGGTCATGGCATAGGCGAGGCTTTGGGGACGCGTCATGTTTATGTGGGCGTATGCTCCCTCGTGGAACCAGTATCGTTCCGCTGCCTTCCAGAAGCGGAGCTGGTCCGGATCGCTCGGTTTCACCGGCGCACCCCACAGCCCCAAACCACGGATAATGTCGGTGTCCCGCTCCTCAGGCGGCACCTCGTCGCGCATCCGAATCCCCATGTAGTTCAGGTGGATGCCGATCAGCTCGTCAGCGTAGTTGTGCCCGAAAGGCCAGGCAATGATGCCGCCCCAATCGCCGCCCTCGAGCCCATAGCGACGATACCCCAATCCCTCGGTCATCAGCCGGTGATATGTCTCGGCGTGCCTGGGCACGTTGAACCCGCGCTCCTGGGGCGGATCGGAAAGACAGAAGCCGCACAGCGACGGCGCGATCACTGTGAACGCGTCGGCCGGGTCCCCACCGTGGGTCCCGGGGTCGGTCAGCATCGGGATAATCCGATACAGCGTCGCGATGGACCAGGGGTAGCCGTGCAGCATGAGCAGAGGCAGCGGGTCGGGCCCCTTTCCTTCGACCTTCACGAGGTGGACCCCAAGCCCGTCCACGTCGGCCTTGAAGTGGGGATACTGGTTCAGGCGTGCTTCCTCCTTACGCCAGTCGTATTCCTCCAGCCAGTAGCGGATAAGCTCCTTCATATAGCCCAGGTTCGTGCCGTAATCCCAGCCTGTCCCTGGAATCTCGTTCGGCCATCTCACCCTGAGCAACCGGTCCCGCAGATCGTCTAGCGCCTCCTGGGGAAAATCGATCCTAAAAGATTGGATATCCACCGCTTTCTCCTGTCAGGTTTTCTGAGTCCGGTCTTGCAAAGTCGCATGATACCCACAAGGCGAAACGCCAATTCTGCCGAACCGAAGCGCAAGTCCGTGAATGGAGGGGGTCATTTCCGGTATACCAATAGCTCGCCCTGCGACATGAGATGTGGCCGGACTTCGGGCGCAAGCTCTTTGCAGGCATCGAGAAACTGCGCTGGGTTGCCGCCATGCTCGGCAAACATCCAGAAATGGCATGGGATCGCGACCCTGGCGTGCGCGTCGCGCGCCAGCTTCGCCGCCTCAATGCCGTCCAGGTTACCGTACGCACCGTTGATCGGGGGCACGACCACATCAATGCCTGCGGCGAAGATGTCTTGCCACTTGTCCGGCCGATAAGCTGTGTCAGCCACCTGCCACACCTTGATGTCGCTGCACTGTACGACCACTCCTAGCGCCTCGGGCGCCAGGTCGCCGTGATCGGCATACACACCGGTTAGGCTCACGTCGTCGTAGCTCAACGTCTCGCCTTCGTGGATGATGGTGTAGCGATCCCCAGGCACGCTTAGCTTCTCGAACTCGGCGCGACAGTCGGGCGCGGCCACGAAGTGAGTTCTGGGGTTGCGGGCGAACACTGGGATCGCGTCGTAGTCGAAGTGATCAGGGTGCGAATGCGTGCAGAACACCACATCGGCATCCACCTCCTCGGGAGCGATGGGCGCCGGCATGATGCGCTTGAACCCATAGAGCACGTCGCCCAGCATCCGATGGACGCAATCGCTGAGATAGGCATCCACGTAGACGATCTTGCCGCCTGGGGTCTTGTAAACGAACCCCGCCTGGCCCAGCCAGAGGATTGCCAGGCTGCCCGGCTCAACGTGAAGGTCGCGAATTTGCGCGACCAGTTTACTACTAGCCATGATTATCTCCGTGAGTCGAGGCCCAGGAATCTCAGGACTCTGAATATTCCGCCGACCCCATCAATTTCCTCGTCGTTATCCATCCCCGCGCCACGGCCGGGCTGATTGCTGATCATGGCCATGGCCAGGGTAGCCGCGTCGAAGTTGATCCGCTCGAAGGTGCCGGCCACGGTCCCATCGCGCAGTACCGTGATCCGGTCGGCAACCCCCATCGCCTCCTCAGGGTTCGGGGTGAGGTAGAGCGACGCGATGTTCTGGTCGGCCAGTAACCGCAGGATGCGGATCAGTTGACTGATCTCGGCGGGTGCAGTCGCATACATGGCCGGTTCGTCGAGGATTATCAGCCGTGGCCGTCCGCTGACCGCCCGGGCAATGGCCACCAGCCGCCTTTGACCGGCATCAAGCTCGCCCACGCCAGCATCCAGGTTCAGCGTCACCCCCAGCTCGCGCAGCGTCCCTTCGGCCCGTCGCCGGACGGCGTTTCCGTTGATCGCGAAAGTGCGGCCCGCTTTCCATTGTCCCATGCCGATGTTTTCCGCGACGCTGAGATTGGGGAAAACGCTGGGCCGGCGTGGGACAATGGCCATGCCGTTGCGGACAGCTTGATGCGGCGTGGACAGGACAACCGGCTGACCAGCGATAATGATCTCACCCTGATACGCCTTGGCAGGGGAGAAACCGCCGAGGATCTTCATCAGCGTGGTTTTTCCCGCGCCATTCTGGCCGAGTACTGCGTGGATCTCGCCCATCCGCACCTTCAGCGAGACGTCTGCCAACGCCTGCACCGAACGGAAGGAGATACGGAGATGGCGGACTTCTAAGATGCTTGGCGGCTCCATTGGCCGGCCACAACCCATTACATTCCCCGGACTTCGCGTATCAATGCCAGGGCCTCCGCGGTCCTGGCCGCTATGCCATCGTAATTGCCGGTACCGAGATACTCTTTCTTGATCACGTCCCCGCCGATGCCTACTGCGGCCACACCAGCCTTGAACCAGGTAGAGAGGCTCTCCCGTGTCGCCTTCACCCCGCCAGTCGGCATGGCACGCGTCCACGGACATGGGCCGAGAATCGCCTTGACAAATGCGGGACCGCCCACCGAATCGCCGGGGAACACTTTGACGATCTCCACCCCTAGCTCTTCCGCTTCGGCGATCTCTCTGAGGCTGCCACAGCCAGGGCTGTAGGCGATCTTGCGCCGGTTGCAGAAGCGGGCGACCTCCGGGTTCAGGTAGGGGCCGACGATGAAATTGGCCCCATAAGCCACGTAGAGCGCGGCAGTCGGCGCATCCATGATGGAACCGACGCCCAGGATCAGGCTGGGCAGCTCCTGCTGGCAGTACCTGGAAAGCTCCTTGAACACGTCAGGCGCGAAATCCCCGCGGTTGGTGAATTCCAGGAGGCGGCAGCCACCGGTCCAGATCGCCCAGGCCACTTTCTTGGCGACCTCAACGTCAGCATTGTAGAAGATCGGTACCAGTCCGGTGTCGACGATAGTGTTGAGTACCTCGAGACGAGTGAACCTTGCCATAATGTTCTCCCTAGTGATGTCTTATGAGTGTCATTTCGACCGCTCGGGCATCTCAGACTGCCACGGCTCGATCGCTTCTATGGAGCGCTTCTGGTCTTCCGTCAGAGGTTGGAGAGGCGAGACCGGCCTGCCGGAGCCGAGGCCCAGTGAGGCAACGCCGTACTTCACGCCTGCGATCCAGTTGGGGCCGGCGAAGACCAGCTTCTGGCGCAGGACCATGATGCGCTCCTGATAGCGCGCCAGTTCGGCCTCATCGCCTGCGCAGGCGGCCTGGTAAGCGCGCACGAAGGTATGGGGTTCGTAGTTGGCACACACCGGCACGATGCCAGCGGCGCCGGCCAGCAACGCCTTGGCGATGTGTGGCTCGTCGCCCTCGAGGACCTTCAGTCCGACCTCGGCGCCTTCGATTACCAGGCGACAGAAATAACCGAAGTCCCCAGAGCTTTCCTTAATGTACCGGATCCACCCGCGACGAGCCATCTCGATCGCCTTATCTGCGGGGATGAAAGAGCCGGTGCACGCGGGGATGCTGTAGGCGACGATGTCCATCCCCTGGGCATGCTCGGCACACTCACCGAACAGGCGCATATACTCGTCGGGGTGGCGCAACGTGATGTAGTAGGTGGGCGTAATGACGCAGTACGGGTAGCCAATTTGGCTCAGGATGCGCATTCTCGCCCGCACCCTTCGGGTCGAGGTGTCCATCGCACCGCCGAGCAGGTTTACGGCGCCCTTTACCTCATCATAAGCGACGGACACCATGCGCTCCCACTCGCCATCGGTCAGCAGGGGGCCTTCACCCGCCGAGCCGCCCACAAAGATCGCATGAACGCCGGCATCGATGAGACGGCGGATCCCTTTTCGGAAAGCGATCTCGTCCACCCGCTCGTCGTCGTGTAACGGGGTTACCACGGGGACGATTACGCCACCCAATTCACCGTTTGTCATCTATTCAGTTTCTCCTTTGTCTGACCGGGGCTATCCTCATTAACATCTGATGGGGTACGCTCCGTACTCGAAGGTCGCCTCTCGCATGGCGTTGAAGTTCTCGAGGGTAACATAGCGGGTTGCGCCGCTACCCGATGCCACTCCGTAGCCGCCGCCGGGTGCCAGTGACCGGATCTTCTCGCACACCTCCGCGCGCACGGCCTGGGGATTGCCGAGTCCCTCGGTCAAGGTGTAACCCAGGTCGATGTTGCCAAAGAGCGCCAGTTTGTGACCGTACTTCGCTTTGAGCTCGTAGATATCCATCGCCTTGGGCTCGATGGGATGCAGTGCGTTCACGCCCAGGGCGATCAGGTCATCCAGCACCTGCCACAGCCGCCCGTCGGAGTGCATGATGAACGGCATGCCGGCTGCGTGGGCGATACCGGCGAACTCCTCGATCCATGGGAAGAAGTAGCGCCGCAGAACCTTAGGCGATGTGAGCAGGCTCTCGGTGTAGGCCAGATCATCGCCGTACCAGACGGCAACGATGCTGGGGAGCTGGACCACCCGCCGCATGACGGCGCACTGGATGCGTCCCACCCGCGCGGCCACGCGCGCCACCAGGTCCGGGTCGTCGAACAGCGAGGTGGAGAAGTGCTCGTAGCCCATGAGCATCCAGGTGCGGGTGAAGACACCGCCGACGCCGGTGAAGATGCCCAGTCCGTCCGGCACGAGCTCGGCAGCTCTACGGATGGGGGACACGTCCACCGTCTGGGGGTCCGGCCATGGGTAGACATCGAGGTCTGCGAGCACCTGGATCGGCCCGGCGCCGTATGTGCCGGTCGATTCCTGTTCGGGAGCGACAGAGTACTCCCAGGAAATGGGGGTGCCGGTGGCGACGGCTGGCGAGCAACCGTGATACTCGTAGTTGGCGCGCAGGTAGATGAAGTCGAAGCCGGCTGCGACCTGAAAGGCGATGTGATCTTCCAGTGAGCGAATGGGACAGCCCATGAACCGGTCCTTCAGAGCCGTGTCGACCTGGAACTCGGCCAACGGTACCCGGTCGGGTTCCTCGTGATTGACTGTCTTCAGCAAGCGCCTGTAGTCAGGTTGAGGGGTTGTTGCCATGGTATCCACTCGTCAACGCTGAATCCGGCCAGAACCTTCCCCCTGCATGAGCGCCTTGACCTCCTCCAACGTAACCAGGTTGAAGTCGCGTTGGATCGTGTGTTTCAGGCAGGAGGCGGCCGCCGCAAACTCCACAGCGTCCTGGGAATCCATGCCGGTCAGGATCCCATAGATGAAGCCGCCCGAGAACGCATCGCCGCCGCCGATCCGGTCCACGATGTGGTCGATGTGGTATTTCCGACTGTGGTAGAACTGCTTGCCGTCATAGAACATCCCGGACCAATTGTTGACCGTGGCCGAGAAGCTTTCCCTCAGCGTGATCACGGCATAGCGCAGGTGGAGTCTTTCAAGCAATTGCCTGGCTACGTCATCGTAGCCCTCTTCGCTCAGTTTCCCGGCCGAGATATCCGTGTCCCTGGCGCTGATGCCGAAGACTATGCTGGTCTCTTCCTCGTTGGTGAACAGAACGTCCACGTGCTCCATCAGCCCCGTCATGACTCTCTGGGCCTTCTCCAAGGGCCACAGCTTCTTTCGGTAATTTAGGTCGCAACTCACGACCAGGCCGTGTCTCTTGGCAGCCCGGCAGGCATCCTGGGTCAGTTCCGCCACGCTGTCGGCCAGGGCCGGCGTGATCCCGGTAAAGTGGAACCAGTCTTTGCCCTGCATGACCTCATCCCAATCGATATCACCCCGCTTCAACTCCGTGATCGCGCTGCCTTTGCGGTTGTAGAGAAACAGGGATGGCCGCTGCGCCGCGCCGGTCTCCACAAAGTAGATCCCGAGCCTGTATCCCATACGCTTGACGTAGTCGACATTCAGGCCGTATTGCCGCATGTAGTTGATACACGCCTGCCCCACCGGTGAGTCCGGTACGGCAGAGACGATGTAGCTCTGCAAGCCATAGTTAACCAACGAGACGCCTACGTTGGCTTCTGCGCCGGTGTAGTCCACCTCCAGCTCGCGGGCCTGCACCAACCGCTCATACCGTCTTGTGGCGAGCCGCATCATCAACTCACCAAAGAACACCGCCTTCTTGTCCGATTTCATGTGCGATCTCCTGGGGTTACGAAGGTTGTCCGTCACTCAACGGTTATCTTGGCCACTACTTTACCTTCCTCTATCGCTGAACCCTGCCCGACGCATCGCCTGCTACCAGCGCCTTCACCTCTTCCAGGGAAGCGAGATTGAAGTCGCCGGGGATCGAGTGCTTCAGGCAGGAGGCTGCAGCGGCAAACTCGATCACGTCTTGAGGGGGTATCCCGGTCAACAAGCCATAGATCAGGCCTCCGCCGAACGAATCGCCTCCACCGACACGATCGACCACGTACATGCTGTAACTGCGGCTGCGATACAACTGCGCGCCGTCATACAGGACACCCGACCAGTTGTTGAACGTCGCCGACAGGCTCTCGCGCAGCGTGATCGCGATGTGTGCGCAGCCGAACCGCCGGTGCAACTGCCGCACCACGTCCTGGTATTTCTCCGCCTCCAGACGGCCGCTGCGAACATCCACGCCTTCCGCCTGGATGCCGAATACCATCTGGGCATCCTCCTCGTTGCAGAGCAGGACGTCCACATAGGCCATCAGTCCCGTCATCACGCGCCCCGCTTTGTCCGGCGACCACAGCTTCTTGCGGTAGTTCAGGTCGCAACTGACCGTAACGCCCATCTGCTTGGCAACCTGGCACGCTTCCTCGACCACCTCGGGCATGTCGGGTCCCAGCGCCGGCGCCGTGCCGGAGAAGTGGAACCAGTCCTTTCCCTGCAGAATCGTTTTCCAGTCCAGCTCTCCCTTTTTCAGAGTGGTGAAGGCGCTGCTTGCCCGGTCGTAGATCACCTTGGAGGCGCGCTGGGACGCTCCCGTCTCAAGATAGAACAGACCTAATCGGTCTCCTCCTCTCAGGATATAATCCGTGTTCAAGCCGTGGCCCTTCAGGAAATTGATGCAGGCCTGGCCGATGTCATGGGCGGGCACTTTGGAGACTACATAGGCATCCATACCGAAGTTAACCAGCGAGACACAGGTATTGGCTTCGGCCCCCGTGTAGTACGCCTCGAATGCCCTGGCCTGGGTGAAGCGCTGAAACTGGCGTGTGCCCAACCTCAGCAACAGCTCGCCGAATCCCACGACTTTTCTGGATGTGCTCATTTCAGTTCTCCCCTCTGAGGATGTTCAATCAGGAGATCAACGCCTGACAGGCTCGCAGACCTCTCAGATCACGATAGGGTACTTCTGCCGCCTCTTCATTGGCTGTGGCATGCCTCAAACAGCGCTTGCAGATTCTCGATGGATATCTCCGGCGGCAGGGTGTTGGACGGCCCTACGAGGTAGGCGTTGCCGAACGCCTTGCCCAGGATGTCAATCGTCCGGTGGACATGGTCTCTGACCTGGGCCGGCGTAAAGACCACGATTTCCTGATCGCTGATTCCGCCACAGAAGGCGACCTTACCCCCAAACTCCCGGGCAATCCGCGTAAGGTCCATCGCTTCGGGCTGGAGCGGGTCCAGCACGTCAACCCCGGCATCAATCAAATCGCCTACGATGGCAGTCACGTTGCCGCAACTGTGAAAGATGACATCCATGTCCCATCGGTGCGCTTCGTCGCAGAGGCGGCGATAACGGGCCGCGAAGAACTTCCTCCACATGCGTGGCGAGATCATCAGCGAGGTTTGGGTGCCCCAATCATCGGTGAGAAACCAGCCATCAACGCCGCCGAGCTTTCCCCATAGGCCGATGATCTCCAGCAGGTAATCCGTGAGGGCACCCAACAAGCGGTCCACTTCAGCGGAAAACAAATAGAAGTCCTCGAAGGTGTTCTGCATGCCTCGCAGACAATGGAGCCTCTCGAAAAGCGCCAGATGTGTCATGCCAGCGAAGTATTTGGTCTGGCCGTGCATGCGGAGTGCTGGCACCGCTCCGTCCAGGCGCCCCGGCGCCAGCGGATTCGGCGTGCGCTCGGCCAGATAGGCGTCCAGTTGAGACCAGTCCTGAAGGGGGTAAGAGACAGTGGTGGCGCCTACGCCGCCAGCGGCGTGGCTCCACTCTGTGCCCCATTCATCCAGCCATCGGGCTTGCTCAGTCAGGACTTGAAGTGGATTGACCCGATTGGGATGGTCACCAGGCTGATGGCCGACGAACATGTCATAAGGAGCAGCGAAGACAACGTCGTCAGGGTACTGGCAGAAAAGATCGGCAAGTGCGTCGCCGTGCCGGAGGATCACATCCAGTGACAAGCGCCTTAGGCGGACGGGGCATCGTTCCGCGCCGCCTCGGCGCAAGGCTCTTCGAACCCAATCCTTGGTTGGGGCGTTGTCAGCCGTCGTCTGGTCTACGCGTGCATTGAACCGTTGGATAGTTGTTTCTCGTTCTTGCAGAGTCAGTTCGCTGAGTGTGGCCATTGCACTACCACCCCAACCCCTCCCAATTTACAATCGACCGCGGCAGCTTTCCGTTCAGCATATCCACCACGTTCTGCGCTGTGTCGCGCCGTAACTGGTTGACGGCCTCGATGGACCCACTCGACGCGTGCGGGGTGATGATCACATTGTCCAGTTGCAGGAGCGGATCGTTGGGATCGGGCGGCTCCTGTTCGAGGACGTCGAGCGCCGCGCCGGCGATGGAGTGGTTCACCAGCGCCTCGTAGAGCGCAGACTGGACCACCACCGGACCGCGGGCCATGTTGATGAGGAAGGCGCTGGGCTTCATCAGCGCCAACTGCGTCGCGCCAATCAAGCCACGCGTTTCGGCGACGAGGGGACAGTGCAGCGCGACATAATCTGAACGACGTAGCAGGTCGTCCAGCGTCACCAGTTCCACGCCCAGATCGGCTATCTGCTCCGGCTTGACGTAGGGATCGTAGCCGAGCAGCTTCAGGCCCAGACAGCCGGCCTTGCGCGCTACCACCCGGCCGATGTTGCCCAACCCGACAATGCCGAGGGTTTGGCCGCGCAGACGAGAGGGCGGCCAGTAGGGTATGGGGCGAGATGATCCCCAGCCGCCTGAACGCACGTACCGGTCAAGGATGAAGGTACGGCGGTTGAGGTCGAAAATGAAGCCGATGGTGGAGTCGCTGACTTCTTCCATGCAAAAGTCGGGGACGTTGGCGACCGGGATGCCGTGCTCGGCCGCGGCCTGCAGATCCACCATGTCCACGCCGATACCATAGCGGGAAATGACCTTGCAGCGGGTCATGGTTTCAATCACCTTCCGGTTGATTGTTGCCCACTGCACCATGATCGCGTCGGCATCCGCGACATGGGGGATCAGCTCCTCCGGAACCTTGGTTTGCAGACGCACAAGGTTGATGCCAAGGCCTGAGCCGTGAAGGACGCCGGCTTCGAGGCTGTGATCAGGGTCGCCGAAATCGGTGATAACTACGTTGAAGGGTGACATAGCAATGCTCCTGTCTGGAGTGACGGTTTGTTCAAGAAGATCAGCATGTGATACGACGTCCTGGGAGAAGGATGGGCGTCAAGATGCTCTGCCCAGTTGATGTAGCACCGCATCCCCTCCTTCAGCGATCAGCGCACCGTCGCTGCTTGCGGTGACGAACAGAAACCCCTGCTCGATCCGACGGCGGGCGGTCACCGCGTCGGGCGCATAGATGCCTGGGATTTTGCCGGTCTTGCGACAGACATCCAGCACCCGCTGAATGGTGTCCTCATGCGTTTGCGCGCCCGACGTCACGCGCATCGAGCGCGCCAGATCCATCGGGCCGATCCAGCAACCATCCACGCCCTCCACGGCCACAATTTCCTCGGCGCGCTCGGCGGCCTGCACGGTCTCGATCTGCACAGCCAGGAAGACCTCCCGATTGGCCCAGGTGTCGTAGTCGGGGCCGTAATGCACAGCGAGGCTGCCCGCGAAGGAACGGCCACCCTGGGGCGGGTAACGCATGGCGAAGGCCGCGGCACGCGCTTCGTCGGCCGAGTTGACCATCGGCACGACAATGCCGAGCGCGCCTCGATCCAGGGCACGGCCGATGGCATAAAAATCGTTTTGGTGTACCCGCGCCACCGGAATCGCTGCTCCCAGGGAAATGGCGCGGAAGGCGCCCAGTGCCGAAGCGTCGTCCCAATCTCCGTGCTGATAATCGACCAGCACGAAATCGAAGCCACAACGCGCCAGGATGCCCGCCACGGTTGGCGAGCCTATGCCCAGGACGATTCCCAGGGCCGGCTGTCCGGCCAGCATCTTCTGTTTGATGGCGTTGATCATGGTGGGTCTCCCGTGCTGCCCGTATTGACCTCCACCAGGAGCGGGCTGAGTGGTGGTAGCTCCACCGTGAAGCGGAGCCGGCCCTCTTCGATGCGAACATCGGCATTCCGCACTGAGTGAATGACCGACACGCCGACCTCGCCTGCTGCAATGTCGACCTTCCGGGTAACCGGCTCGTTGCCGAGATTGAACAAGACGAAGACGACAGCGCCTTGCTCGGGCAAGGCGTGAGCATGGATAAGCGGCTCGATTCCGGTGAAGCAGCCGCGCACAAAAAAGGCTTTCAGGCGCCGGTACGTGCCTACGGCCTGCTTCAACGCCTGGTACAGTGAGCTTGCCGGGTCCTTGACGCCGCCGATGCCGAGGTGCCGGCAGGTCGAGGCATACCACCAGAACGCCAGCATCCGATCATTGTCCTGCCCGCAGTGGATGTGCAGGTAGAGCGGGATGTCGTAGGCCAGATTGTACTCGTAGAGCGACAACGCCTTGCCCGAGAGGAGATCCATGAAGGGATCCCACATGTACTCGAAGCCCCAGTTCTCATCGAAGGAATCGGGCAGGCCGTGCTGGAAATACAACGGGTGGAAATCCTGCATCCCGCCCGTCACCCGATCGTGCGCTTCGATCAGGACGTTCGGGTACCGGCGCTTGACCGCTTGAATGACCTTGAGGATCCCATCGGCATGCTCTTGCATCGTCAGCGGCACTTCGTGTCCGTGGCTGGGATCCCAACAGGCCGAGCCGCTCGGGCCGAGCCGCTTGATCGGCACCTGCGGTGGGACATAGCTGACGAAATCGAACATCAGGAACGTCACCCCCGCCTCGGCCAGCTTGAGCAGCCGTTCGGTCTTCATTTGCTGCCAGGCCGGCGACGCCGCGCAGATGCGACCGCCGCTATACAGGCCCGGCCAGACATCTATGCTGCCGTCCTGCTTGCGCCGGTAGATGCGCGGGTCCTCCTCCACCGATTTGGTGTGCATCATCAGGTGCAAGGACGTCTTCAGGCCATAGCGATCGCGCATCGTCCGGACGAACTCCTCAAGCGACCCAAGTCGTGCTTCGTCCCAGATGCTGCTTCCCTCAAAGACGTCCCAGACCGGGTCGAAGTAGAAGGCCTCCGCGCCGATGTCCTGGGCGATAGCGGCTTCTGCGCAGAGCTCGGAAAGTTCCTGCAGCGGCGCGTTGTCGCCTCCGCGCCAGCCGAGGTTATACAGCTCGTTCCAGTGGAGCGGCGGATCGAAGTCGGGCGGGCAGCCATGTCCCTTTTCCAGCAGGAAACCCTTGTGTGTCTTGTAGCCTTCCTGCCAATCCCCTGTGACCGGGTAGATGCGGGTCACGCCAAACCCTAATATCGCGTCGCTGCCTATCTCGCCAGCCGCTTCCGGCACGGTGTTGTGCCGGCCGACGCCTGCAAAGCGGAAGCATACGTTCGCCCCACCGGCTATCTGCGAGTTGAACGTCTGATAGTAGTCGTCGGACCGCTTGCTCGGCGCCAGGACGAACTCGCCGTCGGCCAGGGAGAACTCCATCTGCTCCCGGTTATACTTGGCGATGAGGTAACCGGAATCGCCATTCGTCCAAACCCACGCCTCGGCGCCGCGGCCCGGCAGTTGATCCCCGCTCCAGTTGCCGGGCACAAGATCGCTCATGCTGTACGACGACAGGCGGTGATCCACGATCTGCCCCCAGCGGCGCCGGTGCGGAACGGGCACGATGTACTGGCGGTCAGCGTCGTGGAGCCAGGATTGGCTGTCACGGTCGAAGATCGTCTTGCGAAAACCGAAGCGGATGTTCCGGACCTCATGGACATCCCGGCCGAAGCGATGGCGCAGGCGAATCTGCTCTTCGAACCAGGGCTCGGCATCGGGCAGGCGGAACACGTGCTCGAGTTCGATGTCCGTTGGCCCGAGCAGGCCGAAATCGAAGCGGCCGGTGAAGCGCACCTCCTTCCTGCCCTGAGGCAAGTCGGCGGCAGACCACTCGCGGAAGCGCACCCGGTTGGTGCTCACCACGTCACCGGCGGGCCCGCTCATCAGGTCTTTTCCGCCCGTGAACCCGGACTCGCCCGTGGGCACAAGCGCGAGGTCGTAGGCGTACGCCTCGTCGGCCAGGGGCACGTTGCGCTCGATGTCGAGGAGATAGCCGGGATTGAGCCAGCCATCTACCCCCACTCGCAACAGCCAGCGCCGGTTTCTGATCTCGACAAACCCGTCCTGAGCCGAGACGGTGGTCACTTCAGCCACACCTTTTTCTCCAGTCTACCAACTTCCCACCCTCTACAGCACCAGCGGATACCGCCCGGCTACCTTCGCCTCGTCGAGCATCACTATGACGTTTTCCAGTGGCACGTCGGGCTGGATGCAATGCACCGAGGCCAGGATGTAGCCGCCGCCCGGCCCCAGGTCCTTGATGCGGCGGCGCACTTCGGCGCGCACGTCGTCGGGGGTTCCGTAGGGCAACACCCACCCCGTATCGATCGCGCCACAGAAGGAGAGCCGATCGCCGAACTCCCGCTTCAGGCGCGCCGTGTTGCCCATGTCGCCGGCGTTCACCTGCACCGGGTTCAGCAGGTCTACGCCGATCTCGATCAAGTCCCCGATCAGCGGGTAGATGTTGCCATCGGAGTGGTAGAAAACCTTGGCCTTGGTCCGCGACGTGATTTCGCTCATCAGCTCGACGTGAAACGGCTTGATCATCCGCCGGTACATCTTCGGGGAGATGAGCGTGGCGGTCTGGGTGCCAAGATCATCCCCGGTGATCAAGACATCGGTGTAGTCGCCGCACGCTTCGAGAAGCTTGATCACGCTGGCCTTTTGCAGATCGGTGATCTTGCGCATCAAAGCCAAGGCGAAGTCAGGGTTGGCGGCCAGGTCCAGCAACCAGTTCTCCACACCCCGCAAGACGTACGCCTGCTCGAATGGCGAGACCCCACTCATCATCACCACCGCGTAGCCCGCGTCCTGGATGGCCTTGGCTTGCTCCCGAAGCCCCACAAACCGGCTGGGGTGCGCAAGGTCCGGCCACGGATAGGTGTCCAGATCTTCGATGGTGGCGGTGTAGATGGGTGAATCCACGACCTCGTAGTAGATCGCGCCGAGCCGGCGTTCCCAGAGGCAGCCCCAGCCGTCCACGTAGGCGTCTGCCGAGATATCGCGGGCCAGCGGCGCAGGTGCAGGTCCGGGCAGCATCGGCCGGCCATCCGATCCTGACCAGGCAAGGGCCTCTTCGTCCATCAGGACGTACTGCAGGCCACGCCAGAAAACCGTCGTCTGGCGCGTGATGCCCAGATAGGCCTTGAGCTTCTCGTAGGCCGGCGCCAGCATGGTCGTTGCGCCGGAGGTGCCGAAGAAAATCGGCACGCGGTCGGGTTCTTCATGATTGAGTGCGCAGAGAACGCGTTCTCTCGAAGTCAACATCCCTTCATCTCCCGCTACCCCACCAGCCACAGATACGGTCTCTCGACGTACTGCTTCACCCGTTGCAGGAAGCGCGCGGCCGGGGCGCCGTCCACCAGGCGGTGATCGAACGTCAGGCTGAGGAACATCATGTGCCGGATGGCGATCCGCTCAACCTCCGCGTCCACGACGACCTGCTTGGGCACGATCCGCCCGACGCCCAGGATGGCGCACTCCGGCAGGTTGATGATTGGCGTGAACGCGTCGATCTCGTACATGCCCAGGTTGGTGATGGTGAAGGTGCCGCCGTGCAAGTCGTCAAGGGAGATACGGCCAGTTTGGGCCTTCTCGATCAACGCAGCCGTTTCGCGGGCGATCTGGCGCAGCGACTTCGATTGCACGTCGCGCAGCACCGGCACCAGCAGCCCCCGATCGGTGTCGACCGCGACGCCGATGTTAACGGTCGCCGACTGGACAATGGTATCGCCGTCGAACCGGGCGTTGACCATCGGGTGTTCCAACAGGGCCTGCGCCGTCAGCTTTGCCAGAAGGTCGTTGTAAGAAGGCACCGGCTGGCTGCCATCCTCTTTCAGTTGATTGCGCAGCCGCACCAGTTCGGTCGCATCGGCCTCGGTAGTCAGCGTCACAGCAGCGGTCGTATGGGCACTGGCCGCCATCCGCTCGGCGATGAGCCGACGGATCTGGGTCAAGGGAACCTCGGAGACCGCCGGCGCAACCGCCGGAGCCGGGGCCCCCCCCCTCGCTGCGGCTGCCTTCCTCTTTCAGTTGCTTGCGCACCCGGACGAACTCGGTGGCATCGGCCTCGGTAGTCAGGGTCACAGCAGCGGTGGTAGGGGCCCGGCCCCCCATCCGCCCGGCGATGAGCCGACGGATCTGGGTCAAGGAAACCTCGGTGACCGGCGGCGAAACCGCCGGTGCAGGGGCCGCTTCCCTGGCTGCGGCCTCCACATCGGCACGCATGATGCGCTTGCCAGGGGCCTGTGCCGCAAGTCGCTCCACATCAACCTCCAGCTCTTCGGCCAACCGACGGGCCAGCGGGCTGATCCGCGCCACTGTCGGCGCAGCCGCCCGCGCCGCAGCCGCCTGTCGGACATCGCGCTCGACGATCCGCCCCGTGCGGCCGCTGCCTTTGAGGCCAGTCCAGTCTACACCTAGCTCGCGGGCAACGCGTCTGGCGCGCGGGCTGATGGTTGGTCCGCCCACCAACTGGCTAGCCGGCTGGATATCGGCGGCCGCCGGCAGCCTGGTCGATTCGATAGCTTGTTGATCTGCTGGCTCGCTCAGTGGCTTGTCCACCACCATCGGACCAGTCTCGGCAGCAAACGGTGCCCCTTCTCCCTCTGCGAGCAGGTAACCCAGCAGCGTGCCGACCGGCACTTCCTTGCCCGGCGGGGGCGATTCGGGCGGGATGCGGAGGATGCCGCTTTCCAGCGCCTCGACCTCCTGCGTGGCCTTATCTCCCTCGACGGTGAAGAGAATCTCGCCGGCTTCCACACGCTCGCCATCCTGCTTCAGCCACTCGCCCAGACTGCCCGTTTCCATGTTCCAGCCGAGGCGTGGCATGACCACTTCAAACGCCATGTTGTCCTCCTGCCGTCACTCCGCCAGCAGCTCACGTGCGGCCTGGACGATGCTTTTCACGGTTGGCACCATCGGCTCGTAGAGCGCCGGGCTATAGGGCGCGGGCGCGAAGAGACCGTTCACGCGGCGCACCGGCGCGTCCAGGTCATCGAAGGCGCGCTCCATCACCTGCGTGGCAATCTCCGCACCGACGCCGCACGGTGCGAAGTCCTCGTCCACCACCAGCAGGCGACCGGTCTTGTGCACCGACGCCAGGATAGTGCCGATATCCAGCGGCGCCAAGGTGCGCGGGTCAAGCACCTCCGCCGAGATGCCCTCCGCCGTCAGCAACTCGGCGGCGTCCAGCGCCTGCTGTACTGTGAAGCCAACGCCGACGACAGTCAAATCGGTGCCCGCACGGCGGATGGCTGCCTGCCCGAACGGGATCAGGTACTCACCGTCCGGGACGGGGCCCTTGAGCGCCAGCAGGTTCTTGTGTTCCAGAAACAGCACAGGGTCGTCGGAACGGAGGGCGGTCTTCAGCAGTCCTTTGGCGTCGGCCGGGGTGGATGGCATCACCACCCGGAAGCCAGGGATGTGCATGAAGAGCGGGTAGTAATTGCCGGAGTGGTGCGCGGCGTTGGACGGCGCCACGCCGACACAGCCGCGCACGACGATGGGCATCTTGAGCCGACCAGAGCTCATCCACTGCAGCTTGCACATGTGATTGAACATATCGCCGAACGCGTCGGTCAGGAAGTCAATGAACATGAAATCCACGACTGGCCGTGTGCCGGTCGCTGCAGCGCCCGTGCACAGGTTGGTGAACCCACGCTCGCTGATCGGTGTGTCGCGCAGCCGCTCTTCCCCATAGAGATCGTACAGGCCGACGGTCGTGTTGAAGTTGCCACCGCGCGGCCCTACTCCTTCGCCGACGACGAAGATCCGGGCATCGCGGGCCATTTCCTCAGCCAGACCCTGGCGCGCAGCTTCGACGAAGGTCATCTCGCGCCCGGCCGTGCCAGGCACTTCCGGTGTATCCAGGTCGCGAACCTCGCTATACACGTGAGCGGTCACTGTTGCCGGATCTGGCATGGGACTGGCTTCGGCGAACTTGGTAGCCTCCTCTGCCTCTGCCTTGGTCTCAGCGTCGATCGCCTCCAACTCGGCCTCAGTCGCACTACCACCCGCCAGCAGTCTCTCGCGGAAGAGCCGGATCGGATCTCGCTCCTTCCAAGCGGTCATTTCCTCCCGCGTACGGTACCCGGTGTCGCGCATGCCTTCGGCATGGGCACGGGTGCGGTAGGTGCGGCACTCGATCAATGTGGGACCGCCGCCGCTTCGGGCGCGTTTCACGGCCTCGCTCGCAGCCTGGTGGACAGCCAAGACATCATTGCCGTCCACTGCGATACCGGGCAGCCCGTAGGCAGCTCCCCGCGAGGCGACATCGGGGTTTGCCGTTGCCTTTTCGAAAGCTACCTCGGTAGCGTACAGGTTGTTCTCACAGACGAAGACTACCGGTAGCTTCCAGGCGGCTGCCAGGTTGATCCCTTCGTGGAAGGCGCCGTTATTAACTGCGCCGTCCCCGAAGAAGGCCACGCTCACCTGACCGGTCTTGAGCAGCATGGCAGAATACCCGCCGCCGGCTGCCAGGGTGATAGACGGACCGACGATGCCGCTGGAGCCCATGAAGCCGACTTCGGGCTTGAACAGGTGCATGGAGCCTCCGCGGCCGCCCGAGCAGCCGGTTGCCCGACCCATCACCTCGGCGATCAGCTCGGCTGGCGTCACGCCCTTGGCCAGCGCGTGGCCATGGCCGCGGTGAGTGCTGAACACCATGTCATTTGGCCGCAGGTGTGCGCACACCCCGGTAGCGACAGCCTCTTCACCCGTGTACGTATGGCAGCCGCCATAGATCTTGCCTGCCGCATAGAGTCTCACCAGCTGCTGTTCGCAGTGCCTGATCACCAACATCTGGCGATACAGAGCGAGGAGTTGATCCTTGCTCAATCCTACTTCTTTGTCTGCCATCTAAACAGTCCCCCAATCCGCACCATGACCAAGAAGCTCACGAGGGCATCCCAGGGTGTGAGCCTCCGGCGTTCTTCGCCAGGTTGCCTCCGTCCAGCGGTATCAGGACGCCAGTGATCCAAGCGGAGGCGTCAGAAGCGAGAAAAATCGCCACTCCCTTGATATCATCGGACTCACCCAGGTGGCCCATCGGGATGCCTCGCAAGAAAATGCTCTTCAAATGAAGGTCATCGCGCATGCGTTCCAGCAGGCGGTTTTTCGGGCTGGGTATCTGGGCTGGCAGGATGGCGTTGACGCGTACCCCGCGCCCGCTCCATTCCGTGCTCAGCTCGCGGGTCATCTGAACCACAGCACCCATCGCCATGCTGTAGGCGATGTGGCCGCGCCCCAACGCCGAGACACTGGCAATCGAACCAATGTTGATGATGCTCCCCCTACCCACCGCCAACATGCGCCTCCCTGCCTCTTGGCAACAGCAGAAGCGTCCAACCACCAGCGCCTGCAGGGTTCTCCAGACATCCTCCAGGGTAATCTCCTCCGGCTTGCCGGCCACCCCTGGTCCAGCCACATTGGCAAGGATATCGATTCTCCCGTATGCGCGGTCCAACTCGGCGAACATGGCGCGGATCTGCTCGGGATCCGACACATCGCAGACCAGCGTCACCGCACGCCGCCCAAGCTTTTCGATCTCCTTAACCGTCTTCTGCATGCCTTCGACGTCGGTGCGGATCGGCAGCATTAAGTCGGCGCCAGCCTCCGCGAAGCCAATGGCCATGGCGCGCCCCAGACCGCTGGCTGCTCCGGACACCAGAGCCACCCGGTCACTGAGGTCAAACAGGGGATGAGTCATAGTTCATATTCCTCCTTAGTCTATTCTGACACGGATGCAATTGGATTGCTATGGCGATCAGCCATAATAATCAGCGTTCATCCGTGGGAATCCGCGTCCTATCTGCTGTAATTTCTAAAAGCGTCCGGTAGTGAAACTAGGCCACGAGCTCTCGGGCCGTGTCCACAGCGCTGGCTGCGTCCGGCGCGTAAGCATCGGCCCCGATCTGCTCAGCAAAGGCCGCTGTGACCGGCGCTCCGCCCACCATGATCTTGACCGTGTCCCGCAGCCCCGCCTCCTGCAAGGCCTCGATGGTCGCCTTCATACCAAGCATGGTCGTCGTCAGCAAAGCGGACAAGCCCAGGAGCTGCGGCTGATGCTCCCGCACGGCGGCCACGAACGTCTCCGGCTTGACGTCCGTCCCCACGTCAATGGTCTCGAAGCCCGCCCCTTCCAGCATCATCTTGACCAGGTTCTTGCCGATGTCGTGCAGGTCGCCTTTCACCGTGCCGATGAGGTACTTGCCCGCCGAGGGCACATCGTCCTCAGCCAGCAGCGGCCGCAGGATACGCATGCCAGCGTGCATAGCCCGGGCGGCGATGAGCACCTCGGGCACAAAGAGATCACCGGCCTTGAAATCCTTGCCCACCTCGTCCATGCCGGCGATGAGCCCGCCCTTGAGAACCTCGGACGGCGACAATCCCTGATCCAACGCTTGTTGGACCAGCCCAGCGACGGATCCGTCGTCACCATTGTACAGATTTGTGGCGATCTTGCCTAGAATCTCTGACATGCACTCCCCTCCTGTGATCTGTTTATTGACTCCCCTGAAAAAGGTCATTCAGCCACGGACACACAGAGGAAAAATCAAGGTGCGACTCAAAGTTGTTCAGCAGCAAATGCAAAAAACATTGATTTCTTGAGAGAGACCTTAAGAATCCCTGTGCCCTCTGTGCCTCAGTGGCGAGTCTGGCAGTTTTTTCAGTGGAGTCTTCTATCTGCTATCTGGACGCCTTGACCCCGCCACGGGTCAGCGCGCGCTTGACTTCCGCCAGCACCGCTTTTTCATCCATCATGGTGATGTCGCCCGGCGTCTCCTGGACCAGGATGCCGTGCGCCGCGCCCCACTGGACGGCGACTTCCATATCCTCGCCCTTGAGCAAGGCTGCCAGTACGCCGGAGAGAAAGGAATCGCCGCCGCCGGTGCGGTCGGCGATGGGGATATCGCTGCGCAGCGGTGCCGTGTAGAACTGATCTTCGACCGCGTTGTACAAAACAGCGCCCCAACTGATGATGTCAGCATTGCTTGCCGCCCGCCACTGCGTGCCGATCAGGCTCAGGTTCGGAAAGTCATGCGCCACCTGCCGCACGGTTTCCTGGTACGCCGCCAGCCACTCGTCGAACGGCGCCTGCGACGAGACCTTGGTTTCGTAGCCGAGCGCGTCGCTGAGGTCCGAGTCGTTGCCGACCAGGAAGCCGAGGTACGGTGCGATGGTCTGGTTGATCTCTCGAGCGCGGGCCTTGTTGGACTCGACCTTCGAGCGGTAGTTCAAGTCCGCGGCGACAAACGTGCCGTGCTCGTTGGCCTTCTTCACCCCTTCGAGGGCCAGCCCGGCGGAGGTCGGCGAGATCAGGGTGTAGATACCGCCGGTGCTGAAGATCCGCACGCCTTCCTTTCCGAAAAGCGTGTCCCAATCGATATCGCCCTCGCGCAGCTCGCGCACAGCCGTGTGCGCGCGGTAGTAGAGAGTGTCGGACGGAATCACCCCCTTGCCGACGAAGGTGAAATTCACCCCGTTCATCAGAGTCCCCTTCTGATCGGTGGAGAAGCGGGTGCCGTCGTTCTTCGTGTTGAACCAGATGATCTTGCTCGTATCCACGCCGGCGGCCCGCAGCTGGGTGCGGATGTTGGCGCCGGTGTGGTCGTCCACCAGCGCGGTCAGCACCGCTGCGCGCAGGCCGAAGGTGTAGGCCAGGCCACAGGCGACGTTCGTCTCACCGCCCCCCTGGAAGATGCGCATCTGCCGTGCCAGAGCCGTGGGCACGTCGAAGGGATCGAAGCGCAGCATCACTTCGCCCAGCGCCACACCGTCGTAGCGGCATTCTTTAGGCGCCTTGATCTCCTTGTGGGTGACCACTCTGTCAGCCATTGTCTATGCTCCGAGACTGAGGTTGAAGTCGAGGGGGTTCAACCCGACGTCTGAGGCCAGGCCGCGCAGGCTCGCCGCGACATCCGGCGGCAGAGGGATCCCGTCCGCCAACGCTCTGCTGCGCCGCTCCCATTCCATCTCACCGGGGAGATAGATGCGGTCGGCACCCTGGGCCTTGGGTGCGGCCTTGATCTCCCGGATCATGCCGTCCATGCGCCCCTTGAACTCGGAGACCGGCATCATGGGTGCCACGTCGATGACGATGAACGCATATCCTCCGTCGGTCGGCTGCGGCGTTTCCGCAACCCAGCTCTTGATCTGGCTCATGATGGACGCTCCTGTAAGCACCCCGGTCAGCACCTCGACCAGGACCGCCAGGCCGTAGCCCTTGTGGCCCGCCATTGGCAACGCAGCGCCTCTCTCGGGATACTGGCTCGGGTCCGTGGTCGGCATCCCCTCGTCGTCGACCAGCCAGTTGTCAGGGATGCGCTGGCCCAGCGCTTTGGCCGCGAAGATCTTGGTTGCCGCGACGGTGCTGGTAGCGATATCCAGGAACACCGCGGGCTCTTCGCCCGCAGGTACCGCGTAGGCAATCGGATTGGTGCCAAGGACCTTGCCGCGCGCTCCCGGCACGGTCATGCACGGGTCCACGTTACACATCGAGAGCCCGATCATGTCCTCCTTCATGGCCATGTTAGCGTAGAACCCAGCGGCGCCGAAATGGCTAGCATGGCGCACTCCGACGAAGCCTATGCCGCATGCTTTCGCCTTGCCAATGGCCAGCTTCATCGCCCGGTACGCCACAGCAGGCGGCATGGCGTCATGGGCATCGATCATCGCCCACGCCGGACCTTCAGCTTCCACCTCGGCCGAAGCGGTAGGATCTATGCGGCCAGCGCGGACGTTCTTGAGCAAACCACGCAGCTGCCGGGTGCCATGTGTATAGGTCCCCAGGGTGTCGGTCGTCACCAGCACCTCGGCTGTAAGCCGAGCGTCCTCCTTGTTGAGGCCAGATATGCGCATCGCTTCCATGCAGAACGCTGCAAGATCTTGCGGCGCGACTCTGGCGCTAGTCAATGGTGTCATCTCAATGATTCCTTCCAAGTGTTATCCCCGCTTCCTGAGACGGCGGAAAAACCTGCGCAGGTCGTCGGCCATCTCCTCGGCCCTTTCGTAGATCGCAAAATGGCCGCCCTTCGGAAACTCGGTGAATTGCACTACGTTGTAGTATTTCTCGGCTCGCTTGCGGACGATAGGTGCCAGCTCGTGGGGGTACGCTGCGACTGCGGTCGGCACCTCGATTCGCTCACCCGGCTGCAATTCCCAAGGATTGTAGTAGGACTCGCTATAGATCCGGATGGCTGACCAGAACGAATTGGTGACCCAGTAGAGCATCACGTTGGTGATGATCATATCCCTGGAAAAGAGCGTCTCGAAATCGTCGTCCCAGCCGCTCCAGGCCCGCCACTTCTCGATCATCCATGCCGCCATCCCTGCCGGCGAGTCAGTGATGGCATAGGAGAGCGTCTGTGGCCGGGTCATCTGGAGATGGGCGTAGGCGCCTTCGTCGATCCAGTACCGCTCGACATTCTTCCAGTATCGCAGCATCTCCGGGGCCGCAGGCTTCAGGGGGGCCCATTTCATGCCCAGGCCCCTGAGGAGATCCGGATCCTTTTCTTCCGGCGATCGCTCGTCGCAAATGCGTGGGAACAGGCAGTTCAAGTGGATGCCGATCAGATGGTCGGGTCGCAGGAATCCGTAGGGTGCCGTGATGAAACCGCCCCAGTCGCCGCCCTCGATGCCGTACCGCCGGTAGCCCAGCCCTTCGGTCATCAGCTTGTCGTAGCAATCAGGATGATGCTGAAACCCGAAACCTAGCTCGCTTGGCGGGTCCGAGAATCCGAAGCCGATCAGCGACGGCACCACCACCGTGAACGCATCCTCGGGATTGCCGCCGTGGGCCGCAGGATCGGTAAGCATCGGTATGATCTTGAGCAGCATGGTGAAGGACCAGGGATAGCCGTGCATCATGAATAGTGGCACCGGATCGGGACCCTTGCCCTCTTCATAGACAAAATGGATGCCCAACCCATCCACATCTGCCTTGAAGTGCGCGAACCGGTTCAGTCGCGCCTCCTCCCTGCGCCAGTCATACTCATTCAGCCAGTACTCAACGAGCTCCTTCATGTAGGCCAGATCCGTCCCGCGCTGCCATCCAGTGCCCGGGATTTCACCCGGCCAGCGTGTGCGTTGGAGCCGCTCCTGTAGGTCGTCCAGCACCGTTTGCGGGACTTGCACCTTCATTGGGGAGATGGTGATCGCCATGCTTTGACTTCTCCGCCTACCAGATGGTCGTCCCTCCGTCCATCACGACCAGGCTGCCGGTCATGAAAGACGAAGCCGGTGAGGCCAGGAAGACCACGAGGCCTTTGATCTCCTCTTCTTCCCCGTAACGTTTCATCGGCGTGTTGGCGATGATCCGCTCCACAATCTCCGGGTATTGCCGGCTCGCTGCGGTCTGAGCGGTGAGCATGGTGCCGGGCGCGATGGCGTTGGCCCGGATGCCATAAGGCGCCCAATCGGCGGCCATGCCGCGGGTCAGTTGGGCGATGCCGGCCTTCGCCACGCAGTACGGCACGTTGTGGCGCGGCGCGATGTTGCTGATCACCAGTGCGTTGATCGAAGCCATGTTGATGATGACACCGCCACCGCCGCGGGCGATCATATGCCGCGCCACCCGTTTGCCGAAGTAGAACATGGACGACAGGTTGGTGTCGATCATGAGCCGCCACGCGTCATCGGGCTCCTCGTCCAACGCCAGTCCGTCCGAGGGCATGCCCGCGTTGTTCACCAGGATGTCGATCTTCCCCAGGTGCTCGACGACTTGCCCGACGAACGCCTCAATCTCGTCGACGCGGGTCACGTCCACCCTGCCGAAGAAGGACCGGCGCCCGAGCGCCGCCAGTTCGGTTGCGACCCGCTGCCCATCTTCTTCCAGTAGATCGCAGATCGCCACGTCCGCGTCGGCCTCAGCCAGCGCCAACGCCATCTGCCGCCCCAGCCCGCGCGCTCCGCCGGTGACGATGGCGACCTGGCCGGTGAGATTGAAAAGGTCGAGTACGCTCATGGCAGCTCCGGCCAAGTCTTGTCCCCAAACACGCCTCGCCAGCTCTTCAGGAACCCATTCATCCGTTGCTCGGTGAAGGAGTGCTCGTAGAGCAGGCGCATGAATTCCATCCGCATGGTGCAGATGTCGGCCCCGGCCACGGCGATCTCGCCGAACAGCCGCGGGTAGCGGCCGCAGGCGAGGATCTTCGTCTTGAAGCCGTAGTTGGTGTAGATCTTGCGTACCGGCGCGATCATGTCGTGCGCCGTGTCCTCTGCCTGATCCAGCGGGCCGTTGAAGATGGCCGCAATGTCTGCGCCTGCCTTTCCTGCCAGGTATGCCTGTGCAATGGACGCGATCGCGGTCACTGCCAGCCCCAGGTCTGGCAGCTCTCGTTTGAGCTGCTGGAGCGCCTGGAGGCCAGCGATGCTGGCCGGCAGCTTGACGATTATCCGGTCGGAGAAGGCGTGCAGCCAACGTGCCTGGCGGATCATCGTGTCCGGGTCGTGCCAGCCGATGACTTGCACCAGCACCGGCCCCGGCGAGGCGTCTACGATCCCGCGCAACGTCTTCTCCATGTCCGGCCCGGCGGCGGAGATTAAGCCCGGGTTGGTCGTGACGCCCGAAAGCAGGCCCCACCCTCGCGCCTCCAGAATCTCCTGGGGGTTGGAACTGTCGAGAAAGAGCTTCATGATGGTCTACTCCGTTGTTTCTTGGAACGGAGCAAAGGCTCTAGCCGGTTATCGTCAGCCCCAACATCTTTCCGGCTGAAGGCTCTACTCCGCATTTCTTGGATTTGTCGACCGCGCGAACAGATCGTCCGCCAGCTCTAACAAATACTTAACGATGCACTGCTTGTGCGCCCGATAGAACGCCGGCGACAGGTCATAGAACTCCTCGCGGCAGATGAATTGCCCGTCGGCGTCCCGTCGGCCGACGAACGCGAAGCTGAAGTAATGGAACACTTCATCGTGCGGCGATGGCGTGCCAGGGTCGGACCTCCGGATGCACTCGGATGCGAACGCGGAGCCGCCCGTGGCCTCGCGCCGCGCGTAGGCCAACGCATCCTCCCACCAGCGCCTGAACAGGTCGGGATGGTACTCGGCCAACACTTCGGCGAACAGCAGTTGCAGGTTGGGCGAGACCTTGAAGTGGGTGCGCCCCTGCGTCGCCCGGCCGATGGCCTGCCGCGTCGCCGCGCTCAGGTCGTCACCCGAGTGGAAGTCGGCCATGACCCCGAATTCCTCGGCAATCCGGCACAGCCGGCGGGCACGCGCCTCGAAGCCGGGCAACCCATCGGCCCCGCGGTAGTCCGTCCCCTTTTCCACGCCGAAGTTGGGCGCGACGTGTGTCAACGGGATGCCGCGACGTTGCGCCTCCGACAGCACGAAGATCAGTTCCGTCTCCGAGGTCAGACAGTCGAAGGTGGGCACATCGTTCGGGTGCTCATCGATGCTCAATTCGAGGTCGAAGAGCAAGCCGGACTTGAGACCGCAGATGTGCTCATACAGCTTCTCGACCGCGTCCAACGCGACCCAGTACTCGCCGACCAGCCGGCCCAGCTCTGCGTCATCGGGACGATAATCGAAGTCGCCGATCCGCCATCGCTGCCGGTGATACGCGAGCAGATCTCGGCGGTGAGCCGGGTCCGGGATCTTGGCTTCGAGGAAAGCCACGCCTGCTGCTCCGCCCGCCGACAACGCCGCGTAGTCCAGCACGTCCGATACGTCCAGCGTGTAGAACGAGTAGTAGCGCGTCGAATCCAACATGCGCTTGGCGCGGGCTAGCCCATCCGAGCCGCGCTTGACCTGGATGTGGTCTGCGTCGGCGCCGTAGAGGAGGGCGTCCTTCGACTGTGCCCAGCTGCGCTCAGGATGCGAGCCATGCTTGAGGGCGTCAAGCACGCCCGCCACCCACAAGCCCCCGAACGAGCTACCGGTGTACCCCGTCTCGATGGTGCCGAAGCCGAAGGCGATGTTTTTCTCGGCCGGCCGGCCTTCGAGCAGCGTCTCCAGGAAGTTCAGCTCGCGCACGGAATTCTGGATCGCGTTGGCCGCAGAGCCGCGCTTCGCCATCGCTTCCCAGATCGCCGGCCACACCGCGGTGGTCATGCGCGTGCCGATGCCCAGCCGCGGCACCGGCCCCAACGCACGCGGCCCTTTGTCCGGCGCGAGGGTGCGGAAGAAACGGTCGATGACCGGGGCATCGGTGGGGTACAGCGCAAGCACGCCAGATGGCGGAAGGTCAGGGGCTGATGGCGTTGCCGGAGCCGCTCCGGCTAGCGCCTTGCTCCCGACAGGCGATCCGAGCGGGACATCGTTTGCTTGCGGGCCGATAGCCAGGAACACCTGTTGCCCATCCGACAGGCCAGCCAGGCAAACCAACGTGTCACCGTGCCAAGCGCAAGACGGCGCGTAGGGCGTCAGGTCGCTGTTGGCAGGCAAGGGCGCACCACGCGCTGCGGCTTCCACCAGCGCCAGCCAGTCGCCATCAGCGACGGCCTGGACTGCGGTCCAGGCAGCCTCTCGATCCCAGGTTGCCGTGTCCAGAACACCCGGACTCAGCGCGGGGTCAATCTCAAGTCTGCCGAACTTTCTCCGCTTTCTCGTTTCCATCCGATGCCTCTAGTTCCTCCCACCGCGCCACCGACCGGTGCAGGATCCGTTCCAGCCCGGCCGCGTCCTGCGGCACGGGGTCGGCATCTACTCGCAGGCCGAAGACCATGCGAGTCTCGAAGGCAATAGCCGGGAAGTCAGCCTCGGCCACACCGTAGTCGGTTACCGGGTGGCCCAGGCCGATCTCGACGATGAATCGCTCGATCGCGGCAATGGCCCAGTCGGCGAGTTCCTCGTCGCTCAAAGGTTCGCCGCAGCCCAGGAGGCGGGCGACTTGCGCCAGCTTGCCGATCGCGTTGGGCCGGGAGTTCTCCAGGCACGCAGGCATCACCGATGCGATGCTGCGGGCATGGGTGATGCCATGGCGCCCACCCAATACCATGCTGAAGCTGTGCGGAGTGATGATGGCGTTGGTCGCTAATGAAATGCCGGCCAGCGTATCGCCCCACGCCATCTGGTTGCGCAGATCCAGGTCATCGCCGTTGCGGATCGCCTGGGGCAATGCTCGAGAGATGATGCGCAGCACCTCCTGGGCGCAGAGCTTGCCCATGGGGTTGTCGGCGCGAGAGAGGCAGCCTTCCAGCGCCTGGGCGAACGCGTCGAAGCCGGTGACCGCTGTCACTTCGGGCGGCATGGTGCGCAAAACCTCCGCGTCGCAGAACGCCGCGCGCGGGTACAGGTAATCGGAGATGAGCGCGCGCTTGAGGCCGCGGCTCCGATCGGACAGCACCGATACGCGGCCGACGTGGCTGCCCGTGCCCGACGTGCCGCTGATCGCGATGATCGGCAGGGTTGCGGCCGTGATCGTGCGCGGGCCGTTGAGCACGTAGTCCATGATCGGCCCGGGGTGGGTCGCAGCGACGGCCACCGCCTTGGCCGCATCCAGCGCGCTGCCGCCACCGCAGCCGATGATGACCTCCGCACCGAATTGCCGGGCCAATTCGGCGGCCGCCTCCACCTCGTCGTAGTTCGGCTCGGACGAGATGCCATCGAAAACCTGGCCTTCGACCTCCGCAGCCACCAGTAAGTTCAGGATCCGGTCCGTGACGCCGGCAGACCGCATGGCGCGACGGCCCGTGACCAACAGCGCCTTGCGGGCGTTGCCCAGGTATTGGCCGAGCTTCTGCACACAACCGGCGCCGAACTCAACCGGCACCGGCAGGCTCATGGTCCAGCTCCTCATCGTTACTCCCTTTCCCGATGTGTCTCCCATCAATTTCCCGCCCTGCTTTGCATCTGTGGCCCTGTGCTTCGCCTACTGCCCTTGGTGCGCCACATCCCATCCGTTCAGGATCTCGCGCGCCTGTTCCAATACCAGCCCCACCCGGTTGGCGCCGGCTTCCACCATGGCCAGGAAACGGAAGTAGTTGCCCACCCGCCCGGATGCCTTAACCCCCATCTGCGGGCCAACGGTCTGCCGGATCAGCCGCACGTCCTCGTACAGCGCCAGGGGGTCCGGGCTGAACCCCGTGCAGGTCTTGACGAACGC
>JACKQG010001384.1_pt1 | contig 33645 bp, 28 predicted proteins | sample 8237621 | NCBI WGS metagenome assembly JACKQG01 (sample SAMN15677084, study PRJNA649215) | marine metagenome | biome: marine; feature: Black Sea; material: saline water; isolation source: suspended particulate matter (SPM) from the Black Sea western gyre | collected 2013-06-09/2013-06-10 | depth...
AGGCAAATATCAACAGAATGAGAGAGAGCTGAACCAGAGATCGACTGTAGTGAATGTATATGTGTTTCATATAGGTTGCGTGAATAAAGCCGGACAAAGGTAGATTATTTTCAAGAATCGGGAAAATTCAATCCATATTCTGTCTAAATAATCTGTAAAAATAGCGATAAATTACCAGAAATGGGGGTTTATGTTGAGCAGGTTTTAATCAATGATCTTTCCGAGTAATGTGGCCGAAGTACACTGATGGATCTTTACCCGAACATAATCACCTGGTTTACTTCTTTTTTTTGGGAATACAACTACTTTATTTTGTGAGTTCCTTCCCATGAATTGATCCCCCGAGCGTTTGGATTCTCCTTCAACAAGTACCTCGAAAACCTGATGAAGATCCTCTGAATTTCGTTGATAAGAGAGTTTCTGCTGCAGGTCGATCACCTCTTTCAAACGTCGCTCTTTTACCTCCTGCGGGATGTTGTCATCCAGGGTCTCTGCTGCCAGTGTTTGCGGTCGTTCTGAATAGTTGAACATGAATGCATAATCAAACCCGATCCACTCCATCAATGATAAGGTCTCCCGGTGGTCCTCTTCGGCTTCATTACAAAATCCGGTGATGATATCGGTGGAAATTGCGCATCCGGGAATGATCCGCCGGATTGCATCCACCCGCTCCATGTATTGTTCGCGGGAATATTTCCGGTTCATCAACTCCAGCACACGGCTGCTTCCTGATTGAACCGGAAGATGGATCGATTTACAGATGTTCGGATGAGCTGCAATGGCCTCCAACAGTTCATCAGAGATATCTTTGGGGTGGGATGTGGCAAACCGGATGCGCAACAGGGAATCAATTCTCGCAATCCGGATAAGTAGTTTTGCAAAGTTCACCTCTTCCTCCTCCTCCGTCCAGCGATACGAGTTGACATTCTGGCCCAACAGGGTGATTTCCCTGTAACCCCGGGAAAACAGGTCTTGAGCCTCATGAATTATAGAACCTGTTTCCCGGCTACGCTCCCGGCCGCGGGTGGAGGGAACCACGCAATAGGAGCAGTAGTTCTCACATCCCCGCATGATGGAGATGAAAGCGGAGATCCCATTGCTGCCTAATCTGACAGGTGTGATGTCGGCATAGGTCTCTTCCATCGACAACAACGTATTCACCCCGGGCTGACCCGATTCAACTTGCTCCAGTAACCGGGGGAGATCTCTGTATGAATCAGGACCTGAAATCACATCCAGTAATTGCTCTTCTTCCAGTAACACGGTTTTTATACGGTCGGCCATACAACCCAGCAGACCAATGATCAGTGCCGGATTCCTCTTTTTATAAGAACGGAATTGTTGCAACCGTTTTTTTACACGCTGTTCAGCGTTATCACGAATGGAACATGTATTGATGAAAATGATGTCCGCTTGCGTAATCTCCTCTGTGGAGAAATAACCTTTATCGAATAATATGGATGCAACGATCTCACTATCAGAAAAATTCATCTGACAACCATAGGTCTCCATATAGATTTTTTTACTTTCCACGGTCAAAACATATAACCTTTTGAGGTTGAACCCGATTAATAGGAAAAAAGAGGTGCAAAGGTACGGATTAACTTTATTGTCTTACTTTTGTAGCCTGATTTGGAGTTCAAAACAGATAGAAAGATGACGAAAAACCTTGTGATAGTTGAGTCTCCCGCAAAAGCCAAAACGATAGAAGGATTTTTGGGAAAGGAGTACCAGGTGAAGTCCTGTTTCGGACATGTGATGGATTTGTCGAAAAAGGATTTAGGTGTAGATATTAATAATGACTTTGTTCCAAAATATATCATATCCCCTGAAAAAAAGAAGATTGTAGCAGATCTGAAAAAAAAGGCGAAATCATCAGAGCTTGTCTGGCTCGCTTCTGATGAAGACCGGGAGGGAGAGGCCATTGCCTATCACCTGATGGATGCACTGGAGATAGAGGATTTGAAAGTTCGGCGGATCGTTTTTCATGAAATCACCAAAACAGCCATCCTGGAAGCCATTGAACACCCGAGAAACATTGACAGGAACCTTGTCAACGCTCAGCAGGCGAGGCGTGTCCTTGACCGGCTCGTTGGTTTTGAACTTTCCCCATTGCTTTGGAAAAAGATCAAGCCGGCTCTTTCAGCCGGACGAGTGCAGTCGGTGGCTGTTCGATTGATTGTGGAAAGGGAAGAAGAGATAAAGAACTTTAATGTGGTTTCATCATACCGTATTGCAGGTGATTTTATCGTTGACCATGAATCAAAAAGTATCGTGTTGCAAGCGGAACTAAACAAACGATTTAAGACGCAGAAAGAGGCTGAAGAATTCCTTGAGACGTGTAAAGGAGCTGAATTTCAGATTGAGGATATTGAGACGAAACCTGCCAGGAAATCTCCGGCACCTCCTTTTACTACTTCAACACTTCAGCAGGAAGCATCGAGAAAGCTAGGCTTTTCTGTCGCCAATACAATGCGAATTGCGCAAGATCTCTATGAATCGGGAAAGATAACTTACATGCGTACCGATTCCCTGAATATTTCCAACCTCGCAATCGGGATGGCTAAAAAAGAGATCACCGATACGTTTGGACAGAATTATGTAAAAACCCGTAAATATACCACGCGTTCCAAGGGTGCTCAGGAGGCACATGAAGCGATCAGGCCGACTTATATGAATGTCCGGTCAGTGGAGGGCGATAAATCACATAAAAGGTTGTATGATCTGATCTGGAAACGGACGATCGCATCTCAAATGGCTGCCGCTATCCTTGAGAAAACGACTGCAACCATTGGTATCACAACTGCCGGCGAGAAATTCATAGCCAGGGGAGAGTTGATAAAGTTTGATGGTTTTCTGAAAGTGTACCTGGAATCGACGGATGAGGAAAATGGAAATGGCGAAGAAAGAATGCTTCCTCCTTTGACAAAAGGAGATTTTCTCTCCATGAAGCAGATACAGGCACAACAGAAGTTCTCCCTGCTACCGGCCCGCTATACGGAGGCAATGCTGGTTAAAAAGCTGGAGGAACTTGGTATCGGACGTCCCTCCACGTATGCACCAACGATCTCTACAATTCAACGTAGAGAATATGTTGTGAAGGAAGACAGGCATGGTGTGGACCGGGACTTTATCATCCTGACATTAAAAGGAGATGCCATTTCCCGGGATGACAGGACCGAGAAAGTGGGCTCTGAAAAAGCAAAACTCTTCCCTACAGATATCGGAGCACTGGTTAACCAGTTTCTGTTAGACCATTTCAAAAACATCCTTGATTACAATTTTACAGCTACGGTTGAGGAGGAGTTTGACGAGATCGCAGAAGGCAAACTGGTTTGGAATGCCATGATCAAAGATTTTTATGGCCCGTTCCACAAGCAGATAGAACAAACACTGGAAGGAACGAAGAAATTCAGCGGCGAGAAATTGCTTGGAACAGATCCCCAAACCGGGATAAATATTTTTGTTAAGATCGGACGATATGGCCCCATGGTACAGATGGGAGATTCTGACATGGAGAACAAACCCCGGTTTGCCGCGCTGAAAAAAGGACAGAGCATGGAAACAATCACGCTCGATGAAGCAATGGACCTCTTCAAATTACCACGAGACCTGGGGATATTCGAAGATTCAGAGGTGATTGTGGCTGCAGGAAGATTTGGCCCATACATTCGTCATGACTCCCAGTTCTTTTCGCTAATGAAAACAGATGATCCCTTAGCAATCACCATGGAACGAGCTCAGGAGATCATGGCTGTCAAGAGAAAACTGGATAAAGAGAGGATCATCATGGAGTTCTCAGAGGAGAAGAACCTGAAGATCCTGAAGGGCAAATATGGACCATATATCTCCTTTAACAAACTGAATTATAAAATTCCAAAGGGAAAAAAAGCTGACGAATTGACTCTGGAGGAGTGCCGGAAGATTGTCACTGACACCAAACCTACCAAATCAAGCAAATCACGGAAATCCAAATAGACAAAATCCATTGACTCATGGAAGAGTTTTTTGATCCTGTTGACCTGAATGAAAGTTTTCTTTCCAGCGAGGAAGAAGGGCATCGCCGTATTGGCGACCTCATCAGGGCATTTGCAGAGCCCGGGGCAATCCCGGATTTAGAGAATTGTGATCTGGCAATTATTGGAGCCCCGGAAGAGCGTAACGCAGTGAATAACGAAGGTTGCGCTACAGGTGCAGATTTTATCCGTAAATACCTTTATCAGCTTTTTCCAGGCTCGTTTGTTCCACGGATCATTGATCTTGGAAACCTGAAACGGGGCCACACGCCAAAAGACACCTATTTTGCACTTACAGGAATCATAACAGAGCTATTAAACGCCAATGTGATACCGATCATTCTTGGGGGAAGCCAGGATCTGACCTATGCTAACTACCAGGCATATCAAAGCCTCGGACAAATCATCAACATCGTCAGTATTGACAATATGTTTGATCTCGGCAAATCAGAAGGAGAGCTCAACTCGCAATCATGGTTGAGCAGCATTATCCTCCACCAGCCGAATTACCTTTTTAACTTTGCCAACATCGGATACCAGACATACTTCATCGATCAGGAAGCTCTGAAACTTATGAGCAACCTCTTTTTCGACACGTACCGGTTAGGGATTGTCAGACAGGATCTCGAAGAGGTAGAGCCGATTGTCCGGAATGCGGATGCCCTGAGTTTCGATGTCTCCTCGATCAGATGTTCTGATGCACCCGGGAACAGGAATACCACCCCAAACGGATTCTATGGCGAAGAAGCCTGTCAGATCATCCGGTATGCCGGGTTGAGCGACAAGTTGACATCGCTTGGCTTTTATGAGTACAATCCGAAATTTGACCACGATGGCCAAACGGCTCACCTGATTGCTCAGATGATCTGGTATTTCATGGAGGGATACTACAGCCGGCCGAATGATTTCCCCTTCCGGGATGAAGATGATTACCTCAAGTACCATGTAACCATCAGTGATCACAAGCAGGATATCACATTTTACAAGAGCAAAAAAACGGATCGCTGGTGGATGGAAATCCCACTCCCTGCTGAGCAACGGATCAAATACGAACGGCACTATCTCGTGCCCTGTTCATACAAAGATTACCAGCAAGCTACCAAAGAAGAGATCCCCGACCGCTGGTGGATGGTATACCAAAAACTTATGTGAGCCTGTCTGGATTTGCACTCAGATAGCTCTTCCATCCCGAAAACTTCTTGTCATTTCCGGTGTTCCCCTTTTGAAAATAGTGACAGACAGCTACAGCAAGTCCGTCGCTGGCATCGAGTTGTTCGGGGGCCTCTTTCAACGAGAGGATATTCTGTAGCATGGCAGCAACCTGCTCTTTAGAAGCGCTTCCTTTGCCGGTGATCGATTGCTTGATTTTGCGTGGAGAGTATTCGAAAATTGGGACTGACCGGGATAAAGCTGCTGCCATCGTCACCCCTTGTGCCCGACCGAGCTTTAACATGGATTGAATATTTTTTCCAAAAAAGGGAGCTTCGATCGCCAGTTCGTCAGGCTTGAACTCCTGGATCAGAGAAATCGTTTTTTCAAAAATATGCTTCAGCTTTAACGGATGATCATCGGTTTTCACTAATTTTAAAACCCCAAGTGTAACCAGATCCAAGTTACTTCCGTAAACCTTTACGATTCCGTAACCCATGATATTGGTTCCGGGATCAATGCCTAATATGATTCGTTCAATGGCCATTACATTTATGAAAAACCAAACAAAAATAGGGAAAACATACAACTTAATCATCCAGCTGGCTATCCTGGTATTGGCATATTGGTTTATTTATGATCAAATCTTTGGTAAAAAGAACCTGCCTCGGATTCTTCAGGAATTACGGGAAGATCTCTCCAAACCTGATGTTATCTGGTTGATGTGCCTTGTGGTGTTCATGATGTTTGTGAACTGGGCCATTGAAACAATCAAATGGCGATACCTGATGGCCAAGATTGAACGGATCGGATTTTGGCGATCTTACCAGGCCGTGCTAACAGGAGTTACGGTCAGCTCATTTACACCTAACCGGATCGGTGAATATTTTGGCCGTGTCTTTATCCTGAATACCGGTAGCCGGATCGAAGGGATCCTGATAACTATCCTCGGGAGCATGAGCCAGTTATTGATCACGATCTTCACCGGAAGTCTTGCTATGTTAGCATTTATTCCGCTCTTCATGGCCCATTACTGGAGTTATAACGGCTATCTTTTATACGCTATCGGAGCTGTCGTAATCGGCTTCAATGCACTCTTACTGGGTTTCTACCTGAACGTCTCCTTCCTCTCCACGTTTAAGGAAAAGATCCTCCGAAACGGATTGAAACGGGTCAGAAAATTCTTCAGGATATTCGCTTTTTACCACAACAAAGAGTTGTTGAGTGTTTTGTTATACAGTTTTTTACGTTACATGGTTTTTTCAACCCAGTTTTTCCTGCTGTTGCGGATTTTTTCCATACCGATCCCATACCTGGACGCCCTCATGCTGATCTCCCTGATCTATTTTGTGATGGCGGTCATCCCAACGATTGCACTCACTGAATTGGGAATCAGGGGGTCGGTAGCTCTCTATTTCTTCGGGGTCTATTTTTCTAACCAACAGGTTATGAGCGAAACGATGAACTTAGGTATTCTGGCTGCCAGCACCCTGCTATGGGCCATCAATCTGGGGATTCCTGCACTGGTGGGGAGTGTTTTTGTATTTCACCTGAAATTTTTCCGGAAAAAGGTGAACAATTATCATTCATGATGGCGCTGGTGATCATCGGCGGTACAATGATCCTTCTGGCCATACTCTATGCTTTCATCCTGATATTGGCCATGTCGGGTATTGTTCGGCTGCAAATCCCCGCAGCCGGGACGCATACTCCTTCAATTTTTACCAGCATCATCATCCCCGTGCGAAATGAGGAAGATACCATCACCGAATGCCTGAAATCGATCATTCATCAAACGATATCGCCAAAACAATTTGAAGTGATCATCAGCGATGATTTCTCAGAAGATAAGACGGTGGCTGTTATTCGTAGTTTTATTGCAGAATGGCCTCAGTACAACTGGGTCATCATCAGTGGAGATGAAGGGAAAATTGCTCAGTCAGGGAAGAAAGGAGCGATTAACCATGCGATCCTGCGAGCGCAGGGAGCCCTTGTGATAACTACGGATGCTGACACGTATCGAGGTGAACAATGGCTCTCTTCTATCATGACGTACTACAAGGAAACAGGAGCTAAAATGATCCTGGGGCCGGTGGCATTCGACCAGGAACAAACGCTCTTTCAGAAGCTGCAATCGTTGGAGTTTCTTGGCATAATGGGAGTTACTGCCGGTCTGGCAAACCAGGGAATGGCAGTCATGTGCAACGGCGCTAATCTGGGGTATGAGAAAGAGGTATTTCATCAGGCAGGTGGATTTGGAGAGAATAAGCGGTTTGCTTCCGGCGACGACCAGTTTTTACTTTGGACAATCAAAAAGAAATATGATAACAGGTCGATCAGGTTTCTGCTGGATCAGGATGCCATTGTCACAACTCCCGGTGCAGACAATCTACGGACTTTCTTCATGCAGCGACTCCGCTGGGTATCCAAGAGCCGGGGGTATCGTGATGGGTTTGTCCTCTTTACGGGTGTGGTCACATATCTATTTCAGGCAGCGCTCCTGGCCGGGTTTTTCCTGGGATTTCTTTCACCAATATTTCTCTATCTCTCTGTTGGATTACTCCTTTTTAAGATCCTTGTTGATTTTCCACTTGTATTTTTTATGGGTCGCTTTTTCAGAAAACAACGACTCTGGCCATGGTATATTCCGGCACAGATCTTTCAAATCCTCTATGTAACTTTAACAGCCCCCCTTGCATTCATAATTCCGGTGAAGTGGAAGGGGCGGAAAATTTAATCAACGTTTGGTATATGATTTACCAGGAATTCAGCCTGAGCTAAATCGGATGGATGGGTAATCTTGATGTTGATGGTATCTCCGTCAACAAGGTGTACTGTCTCACCCATTGCTTCGATTACTGTTGCATCATCGGTGAAACCGGAGTCGAAATCTTGCTGGTAAGCCTTTTTAATCAATGGGATCTTGAAGACTTGTGGTGTTTGAACAAGCCGGTAGTGAGCCCGGTCAATCGGCCGGCTCTCAGCCTCTTCCAGAATCCTCATCGATTCAGAGACCGGCACCACAGGTATTGCGTTTCCAAATGTTGTGGCAGTATCGAATGTCCGGCTGATCAACGTTTGCGACAGGAGAGGGCGGGCACCGTCGTGAATGGCAACCAGGCCATCCTGATTCAAGGCTTCCAGGCCATTCTTTACAGACTGGAAACGAGTTTCTCCACCAGCCATGACTGTGTGAGGAATAGAGCAATTGTACTGTTCAACGATCTCTTCCCATCGGAGAAAAAAAGTTTCAGGCAGCACCAGAACCAGCTGAATATCAGGATCAAACTGCGTAAAGGCTTCGAGAGAGTAGAGTAAAAATGGTTTCTTTGCAAGTAAAAGAAACTGCTTGGGGGTTTTTGATTTCATGCGGGTTCCGCTCCCGCCTGCTACAATAATAGCTGAATTCATCAGATGATCAGCATAGGATAGCCGTATGTAAAAAACTTATACTTCTTTTTTATGGCTTCCTGGTAGGCTTTCAACAGGAAGTCGTGTCCGGCAAAAGCGGCCACCAGCATCATCATCGGAGTCTGAGGGAGCTGCAGATTGCTTAGCAACGCGTTGGCAATGTTGAATTCATACGGAGGAAAGATGAATCTATTGGTCCACCCCCGATAGGGCTTTAACATACCGGAAATGGTAACAGATGATTCGATTGCTTTCATGGTGGTTGTACCGATAGCGACCACCTTCTTTTTATTTGCTTTTGCCCGACTGACAATTTCAGCGGTCTCCGGCTCAATGATGATCTCTTCACTATCCATTTTATGCTTTGACAGATCCTCTACTTCGATAGCACGGAAGTTTCCCAATCCAACGTGCAACGTGACCTCAGCAAAAGATATCCCCTGTAACTCCATACGCTTCATGATCTCCCGGCTGAAATGAAGTCCGGCTGTAGGTGCTGCTACAGCGCCTTCATGCTTGGCATAAATGGTTTGATACCTGATTTCATCTTCTTCAGTTATCGGCCGGTCGTGAATTTTTGGTAGTGGGGTTTGTCCCAGTCGCTGAATGGTTCGTTTGAACTCGTCGTATGAGCCATCGAATAGGAATCGGATCGTGCGGCCACGGGAAGTGGTATTGTCAATTACCTCGGCAACCAGGGAACATTCTTCTCCAAAATATAGTTTATTTCCGATCCTGATTTTACGGGCTGGATCAACCAAAACATCCCACAAGCGGGAGTCTTTGTTCAACTCACGAAGCAGGAATACTTCAATTTTGGCTCCGGTTTTCTCCTTTTCACCAAAAAGACGGGCAGGAAAGACTTTGGTGTTATTCAGGATAAAAACATCACCATCTCCAAAATAGTCCAGAATATCTTTAAAATGCTTGTGCTCAATGGTCTTGGTTTTTCTGTTCAATACCATCATGGGCACTTCATCTCTCTGCTTAGGGGGGGTGTTGGCAATTAGTTCCGGGGGTAGATGAAAGCGAAATTGTGAAAGTTTCATAGTTGAGTTTTGCCTGTATCGGGGGGTGCAAAGGTAATGTTTTTTTAGCCTTTTGTCAAGGGAACAGGATGACAATCCTACAAAAAACAGATATTGTGTGTCTATTTTATACCTTTGAGGAAACTTCTGTTTTCTATGGATCAACCGGTACAGAAACGAAGTAAACAGATCGGTATCATCTTCAGTGGATCCCTTGCAGGCTTCATGGTGTTGTTGGATAACAACATTGTTAACATCTCTCTCCCCAATATCGCATCCAGTTTCAATATCTCCACATCAACCGTCGTTCAGATCGTGTTGATATACCTGTTGATGCTCTCAAGTTCAATGATCATTTTCGGAAAGCTGGCAGACAAATATGGTGTAAAAAAAGTATTCATCAGCGGTTTCATCGTCTTCACAGCCAGCTCTCTGCTTTGCGGATTGGCACCTAACTACCCTCTCTTGCTGTCTGCAAGAGGCCTCCAGGCATTAGGAGGATCTATGCTATTTGCCACAGCTCTTGCCCTGGTTACAAAATTCATTCCGGCCAACAGGAGAGGTTGGGCTTTTGGTATTTTTGCCCCGGTTTCTGCATTGGGGTTGCTGATTGGCAATCCTTTAGGCGGACTGATAACAGGAATGCTGGACTGGCAATGGATTTTCTTTGTCAATATCCCGATAGGGATTTTGGCAATAATCTTTGCCCTCCGTACGATTCCCGCAGATCATCCCCGGGTGGTGTCGAAAAAACGTGTTCGTTTCGATTACGTGGGATCATTTCTGAGCTTTGCAGGCCTGGCCCTGTTGGTTTATTTTCTGAGTAAAGGACGGATGCTGGGCTGGACTTCAACGATGACCTTAACCGGGTTGCTTGTATCAATTCTGTTACTGGTGGCTTTTGTCTTTTGGGAGAAAAGAGTCAAAGAACCTATTCTGGATTTATCGATCTTCCGAAACCGCAGTTTCTCGTTTGCTATTCTGGCATCCATTTTTGGATTTGGACTGATGGCAGGAAGTAATGTGCTGTTGCCTTTTTATCTCATTTATGGACTCAAGATAGACGTAACCCATGCTGGCTTTATCCTGATGACCTTTGCTGTGGTATTCAGTCTGTCAAGCATGGTAACAGGCCGATTATCGGACAGGGTTTCAAAAGTCCGGCTAACAATCCTCGGAATGCTGCTTGCAATAGGAAGTTGCATCGCTTTTGCCCTTCTTCTCCCACAGCTTCACCTTGGGATCTTATTCGGATTTATGATTCTGCTTGGAATATCCTATGCCCTCTTTATTACACCAAACAACAACCAGGTGATGTCGATAGCTCCGGCCGAGAAGCAAGCAATCTCAACGAGTGTATTCAAGTTGAGCACAAACATGGGCCAGATGTTCGGCTTGATTATTATGGAGATGATCTTTTCCCTATCGTTTACTCATCCTTCAGAAGGTTCAGGTTTTACACTGAAATCAGTTCCTGTCGACCAGATGATGTATGGATTTTCATGGGCTTATTTTGCAGGAGCAGGTTTATGTTTTCTGGCTATAATCTTTTTGCTCTTTGTCCGGGAACAGGGAACAACAGTTAAAACGGTCGAAGGAACTGCATTTCTGCATTGAATAGCTCCGTGATATCTTCCTCCGGTTTCAGATAATAGGCATGTAGCCCGGCTTTTCGGGCTCCTTCCACATGCTCAGTGGAGTCGTCAATGAACATCGTATCCGAAGCTTTGATCCCCGCATCTTTGATCACAAATTCAAAGATCTCAGGGAATGGTTTACGCAAACTTATCCGGTGTGAAAAGTATGCGTTGTCAAACAGGTCATTAAAATCACGAAATCCATAGATTCGTTGCAGGTCTGACAGGTAGTATTTGTAATGGATCTCGTTGGTGTTGCTCAATAAAAATAGCCTGTATGTTGATCGCAGTTGCTTCAATAGATCAATTCGTTGTTTTGGGATGTCAAGGAGCAATGCATTCCAGACCGTATCAATATCATCATCAGTTACCCCTTCGTCAACATATTCCTTTAATGTATCCCTGAATTGCTGAGGCGTAATTCTTCCCGTTTCAAATGCTCCGAAAAAATTATCCCTGTCGGTCACCGAATAGGATTTGTCAAACTTTTTCAGTCCCATGTCATAAAACGCTTTTTCGGTCAACGAAATATCGATGTTGCAGATCACCCCTCCAAAGTCGAAGATGATATTTTTGATTGCCATATTCTTGGATTGTATGTAATTTTGCTTCAAAGGTGGGAATTTTCTCTTGAATGAGGGAACAGAAAGCAAAGATTGTTGTATTTTCTAGGGCATTGACTATTTCATCGGTTCGGGGATATACCTGAAATAGGAGGAAAATTCCCGTCTCACATCTTGTTTTTTCCTATATAATTTATTATATTTCGAGCGATAATTTTAAATCCTTGGAAATATGAAAACTCGCTCAATCATTCTGCTTTTCGTTTTTGCACCGTTGGCTGTACTTAGTCAATGGTCAAACAATCCATCACTCAACACCAAAATCATTGATACCACCGGGACCCAGGCAATACCCAAAGTGGCTGTCAATCCAACAAATGGCCAAAGTTATTTCTCCTGGTTTAATAAAACTGAAGCCAACCCGAATTTTGAAATTTATTTACAGCGGTTGGATGCTTCTGGAAATAAATTATGGAATGATGAAGGATTGCTGATCAGTAACCATCCAACCTGGAGCTGGGTTACAGATTACGATATGATTGCTGATTCTGAAGGGGATGCCATTATTGTCACCCAGGATGCCCGAACAGGCTTTAGCGATGTTTTTGCATACAGGATCTCACCGGATGGGACGTTCGAATGGGGAACAGATGGAATCGCACTGACTAATGACAATAATTTTGATCCTTCTCCACAGACTGTTGTCACCACGGATGAAAACATCGTGTTTATGTGGGCCGAAGAACCCGCTGACACGACTGACTTCATTCGTATTAACCTCCAAAAACTATCATTGGATGGTCAGTCTTTATGGACAGGTAATACGGTGATCAGCAAAGACACTATGCATTGCATGATGCCCCAGATGATCGCCACCGAAGATACGGGCGTCATAGTGGTTTGGGTAAATACCCATTCTACCGATACTTCCATGGTGGGGAACTGGCCGAACATGTATCCCATGGCGCAGAAAATAGATAAGGATGGGAAAGTACTCTGGGCAGAGCCCACGGCCCTTGATACTCTTGACAACATGCCCCTGGCATTTTTTGAGGTTGCATTGATCAGCGATGGGAACAATGGATTTTTTGTGGGATGGATGGCATTTCCGGCTGGCCAATATTTAAACGCTTACATTCAGCATGTATCCTCCGACGGGACTCCGCAATGGGCTGCCAATGGACTTCCTGTTTCCGACTCCCTCCAGTATCAGCATACCGATCCCTCCCTTGTCTGGCTTCCTCAGCATGAAGAGGTGTTCGTTTTCTGGAACATCATGTATCCGTTCGTGTGGACAGAAGCGATCTACGGCCAGAAGTTTTCCATTGACGGACAAAACCTATGGATAGCTGGAGGAATTAATTTCACCGGCTGGATGACTGACACCCTTATCGCCCTGGCCGATATCAAAAGTGCAAGTGAGGATGATATCTGTATGTTTTTTGAAAATGAATTCATTGCAATATCAGGTAGCGATACAACACTGAACAATGATTACTATGCTTGCAGGATCAACAGGGAGGGCGCCACGGTGTGGGGGGATACGACTACACTGTTCGCAAATTCAACCGGAGCAAAGTATGGCATGGCCCTGAGTGAGTTGAATAACGGACAATGGATCGCGGTATGGCAGGATTGCCGTAGCAATCCCGCATCCATACAAGAGACAGGCATCTATGCCCAGAATATCAGAACCAACGGGACTTTGGGTCCTCTGAATATCGGGGAGTTGCATCCAATAAGCAATCTCATGGTTTCATGCTATCCAAACCCTTTTGATAATAACTTCAATGTAGAATATGAAATCGAACAAGAAGGCAACGTTGAAATTTCCCTATATGATCTGTTTGGGAGAGAGATCAGGCAGCTCTTCTCAGCAGAGCAACAACCAGGGAGCTATAGGTATACATTTAATGGCACCGATCTACATGTTGGAGTCTACATAATCAAACTCCGGCAGAACGGGAATATGGCCTGTCACAAGATTGTGAAAAGCAAATAATTCCTATCTTTGCACCCCATTTGCGGTGCCCGGATGTTAGCTTGACGGCCTGGAATAAACAAAGCAAATCGTCAATCGTAAATCGAAAAAGGGCCCATAGCTCAGTTGGTTAGAGCAGTAGACTCATAATCTATTGGTCCCAGGTTCAAGTCCTGGTGGGCCCACAGAAATTTCTTATAAAGGTTTGTATCACAATAATATACAAGCCTTTTTTGCTTTTGAGGTTATACATAAGTTATCTGTTAAATGTCCCTTTTCCCCTTAACTGTCATAAAACACGTATCTTAGTAAATCCTAAAACGAATACGTGTCCACTTTGTCCGGCAAAATGAAAAAACTCATCAAACACTTAATAATCAGCAATGTAATCATCACATTATTGATGTTTCCTATAGTAGTTTCTTCTCAAAACCTGGACAGCCTTTGGACGGTTTGGAATGATGACAGTCAACCTGATTCGGCGCGGCTTGAGGCTATTAACAGTTTTATTTGGACTCGCTATTATCAAACTCAAATTAGTGATGACAGCCTTTTGATCATATCGCAAAATATGTATGATCTGGCAGTAGATGCAGGGCTAAAAAAGCCGCAGTCAGATGCCTTATTGCATTTAGGTCTTGTTTACAGATATGGTAGCAATAATCAAAAAGCGTTGGAATATTTTGAACAAAGTCTTTCACTTTCTACAGAAATTAATTACCTAAAAGGTATTGGACTAGCTTATGAAGGCATTGCAACCATGCTTGACATTGAAGCGAGATATAAAGAATCTTTAACTTACTATAAAAAAGGTCTGGAAAAGTATAAAGAAATTTCTGATAGTACCCAAATGGCCTATTGCTTAAATCGGATTGGTAGTGCATATCACCAACTATCCGATTATACTTTGGCCCGATCCTATTATGATAGTGGTATAGCAATGCTTGATACTGTGGATGAATACTTCTTGTTTCAAGCAGTGAAAGGTAATATCGCGAGTATCTTAGCTGACCAGGGTGATTATAAGAATGCACTACCCATACAAATTAGAATTTTAAATTATTTTAAAACAGTTGGATATTACGAGGGAGTGGGCATTGGAAATGAGTTTATAGGTAATATATATGTTAATCAAGGAAAGTATGATTCAGCGCAGGCTTATTACCAGAAAAGTTTAAAAGTATTTCAGCAAATAAATTATAAGCTTGGTATAGCATGGGTTTTTGGGTCTATAAGTGATGTTTATAAAAAACAGGGTAATTTCATAAAAGCATTAGAATATTTGAAAAGAAGTAAGATTGCATATACAGAAATCAATTATAGTCTTGGAATTGCTGAGTGTTTAATTTCATACGGGGAATTTTATGCTGATCTTGAAGATTACACTGTTTCCCTGGGTTATTTGCAAACTGCTCTTGAACTTTTTGAGGAGATTGGAAATAACAGGTTCATTGCAGAAGTATATTCTTTGATGGGAGGAATTTATCTTAAGCTTGCCGATTACTCACAAGCTTACAAATATTATGAGATGAGCCTTTCCATTTTTATTGAACTGGAAATGAAAAGTCAAATAGCCGCTGTATATAACAAATTGGGAGTTTACTTTAAAGAATTGGGTGACTATAAAAATGCAAAGGATTATCTGATGCGTAGTAAAGAAATTTATGAAGAAATTGGACATAAAAAAGGTTTGGCAGAAGTCTGTATCGATTTAGGCGATCTAAACTTTCTGCAGGGCAATTTAAGTAATGGTATCGATTGGTGCAAAAATGGATATGACATTGCAGTTGAGATGGGCGTATTAACACTGGAACAAGAAGCAGCTAATAGCCTTTACAAAGCTCATAAGGCGATGGGCAACAACATCCTGGCCCTGAATTTCCTGGAGCGGTCTCTGGAATTTTATTATTAGCGCTTGGTATATTTCGCCGCATGGTATATGTCAGGAGAACCAATAGGGAACTGGCCAGAAGAAATGAAATAATTGCAAAGGAAAAAGAGCGGGCTGAAGCATCAGAAAAAGCCAAGGAGATATTCTTCAATAATATCTCCCATGAATTTCGTACTCCCTTAACGTTAATTCTCGGGCCGCTTGATGAGACTCTTGAAAAAACTTCCGATGATACGATTAAACCCGGACTGCAAATTATGCAGCGTAACGCCCTTCGTTTGCAGGATATGATCACTGAGTTACTTGACTTATCAAAACTGGAATTCGGGAAAGTAAAGCTTCTGGCCAAGGAAGAAAACATCGTAAAACTTACGCAAGATTACCTTCAATCTTTTGAATCCCTGGCAGACCAGCGCAGAATCAAACTTAAGTTTAAATCAGACGCAAAAGAATACAAAGCGTGGATTGATTCAGAGAAATTTGAAAAGATCCTTGCGAACTTATTATCAAACGCATTTAACTTTTCCAGACCCCAGGGGGAGATCAGGATTACAGTTGGCAGTAAGCAGTCGGCAGTTGGTATGAAATCGATTAAAGATAGGAGACTTAAGAATGGGACAACATTCAAAAACGGAGTATATATAACTGTCTCGGATTCAGGCATTGGGATCCCAAAAGAAAAGCTCCCCCATATTTTTGACCGCTTTTTCCAGGTGGGAGAATCCTCTCAAGCTCATCATGCAGGTACAGGGATCGGGTTGGCCCTGACTAAAGAGCTGGTTGAATTACATCATGGAACTATAAATGTGATAAGTGAACCGGGTAAGGGAACTACATTCACTGTTTTTATTCCTTTTGGTCATGAACATTTTTCAGAAGAAAAGATCTTTGTTGAACAAACAAAAGAAAAGGAAGCTGAAAAAACAGAATGGGCCGTTGATAAGGAAATTTCAGGATATGTGACAGAAGAAGAAGTTAAAAAGAAAAATGAATTACCTATTCTCCTTATTATTGAAGATAATGCAGATATGCGGGCTTACATTAAATCGCATCTCGAAAAAAAGTATACAATTATAGAAGCCATTGATGGAGAAACCGGTCTTCAGGCGGCCATAGACAACATTCCCGATCTGATAATCAGCGATGTGATGATGCCTAAGATGGACGGTTATGAGATGACCGAAAAAATAAAAACCGATCCGCGGACAAACCATATCCCGGTGATTATCCTCACAGCACGTGCTTCGGTGGAAAGCAAGATCGAGGGCCTCGAAACAGGTGCAGATGCACATGTAACAAAACCTTTTAATGCAAGAGAAATACAGGTCAGGGTAAAGAAACTTATCGAACAGCGTCAGAAACTCAGGGAGTATTTCAGTCGTACGCTTGAAAGTCTTGATTTGCACCTGGTAAAAGACTCCCGGCTGCCTTCGATGGACCAGCAATTCATCAAGAAAGCCATAGATGTGGTTACGGAGCACATAGCTGATGATGGTTTTAATGCCCGCACTTTTGCCCGTGAAATGGCTTTGAGCCGTGTACAACTGCACCGTAAATTAAAAGCATTGACAAATAAAACTACTACTGAATTTATACGCACCCTTCGTTTGAACCGTGCAGCCAGCCTTCTGAAAGGCCAAACAGGTAATGTAACCGAAATAGCTTATGAGGTTGGATTCAGCAGCCTTTCGTATTTTACAAGCAGTTTTACCGAGCAGTTTGGTTCAACACCTTCGGCCTTTGTTCAAAAGAATAAAACCAGGTAGCTTCACAACTGACAGCTCAGGGAAATCTCATCACGCATCACGCGCCACTTGTTTTCGGTGTTCTCTTAAACAAAATTTTTCTATTCCTGTCCACATTTTACGCTGAAAATGGAAATTGATACATTTCAGCAAAAGAATGAAACATATGAGATTGTAATTGACCCTCCCCCGAAGGTACTTTTATCCCCATGAATTTATTTATTAATCAAAACCTTAGATCATGAAAACAAAAATTACACTTTTTATCGGAATGGTGATTTGCACAATTACATTATGCGGGCAAATCATTTATGTCCCGGCTGATCAACCCAGCATTCAGATGGGGATAAATGCAGCCACGGATGGAGATACCGTATTGATCTCTGATGGATATTATTTTGAAAACATAACTTTTAACGGCAAAGCGATCACGGTTGCAAGTCAATTTTTAATGGACAGTGATAGCAGTCATATCTGGAATACCATTATTGATGGAAGTCAGCCAGTGTTAAGTTCTACAGTATATTTTGGTTCCGGTGAAGATACAACTTCAATACTCTTTGGACTGACAATTACAGGTGGAACAGGTACACCAGTGAACGTTTATGGTGGTGCCCAACTCGGAGGAGGTATTGGTTGTTATACAGATACAGGAGAAGAATGGCTGGTTGTTGTTAATAATACGATTTTTGACAACACATCCAGCGCAATCGGTGACACTGGTTGGCGCAGCGCTGCCGGAGGGGGAATGTATGCTCATTCCAATGCAAGGGTTTGCAATAACATCATTCAATATAATACATGTTTTTCCACCCATACAGCTGATGGTGCAGGAGTCGAGTTTGAGTCTCCTCCATCCGGGAGCCCGTTCCTGGTACAATTCGCAAATAACAATGTTCAGTTTAATACTGCCCTGGGAGACGGAATGGCATTCGGAGGAGGAGTTAGTATATACAATACTGAAATGAGTATAACCAATAACAAGATCAGCAACAATACGCTGATTTGTGATATAGTGAATTTAGGTGCAGGGGTAAATCTGCTTGGATGGCTATCATTAGGGAATGTTGTATCCATCCGGGATAATGAATTTATTGGAAATAAGGTTGTGGGAGACGGAGTATCCCTTGGAACAGCAATTCATCTGGATAATGTTGATCACCTTGTTAAAATCAGGAATAACCTTTTCTTCGCAAATGACGGAACAGAAAGCGATTATTCCTATGGAACGGTTTCCACCTGGTTCTATTCCGATGATTATATCGGAAAAAACTCAGAGATCATACTCGATGGAAATATATTCAAGCATAATTCAACAAAATCAGGGGGAGCGGTTAGTGTTTACAATTCCTTTAATTTTTCGTTCACAAATAACTTATTTCTATGTAATAATGCTGAATACGGGGGAGCAGTTTACCTGAAACAGATGACACAGAAATCTGGCACCCGGAGCGGATTACGCGAAGAAACAATGTCTTCCATGGCAAACAATACGTTTATTAATAATGAGGCCCAAACTATGGCTGGTGCCATATATAATGGATATACTACAGAAACCGTGGCGACATTTAACAATATCTTCTGGCAAAACGATGCATACTACTATAATGATATTTTCACTTCAAGCGAATTACCATTACTCGTGGCATATTCTGATATTGATACTGATGGTATTGAGGGAACATGGGAAGGCAACAATAACTTTATTGAAGATCCCGATTTAGAAGAAGATTCACTTCATATCAATAATATCAGTCCATGTTATAACCAGGGGACGGAAACTATTACATATAATGAGTTTTTATTTACTAGTCCCATTATAGATATTGACGGAGAAGATCGCCCTATGTATGGCGGAATTGATATTGGCGCTGATGAATGTTTTAATGCTGTAGGATTGTGGCCAGATAACGTGTCAGAGGAAATTTCAATGCTGGTGTATCCAAATCCTTTTACTAATCATGCAACCATAAAATTTAATCTTGATGAGCCATCATATTGCATTCTGGAAGTGTACAATTCATCCGGTATAACGATTGAAACAATAGCCAACAAACATTTTGGTGCAGGGCAGAACCAAATCCAGTGGCAAAGTCATAATTTACCTACTGGTATTTACTGTCTGAGATTAGCAACCGACAGTAAAATATACACGGCTAAAGTTTTGCATCTGAAATAACACCACATAAAGTGTTATTACAACTTTGGGCTGGTCCTGTTGGGCCCACATGAAAATCAAAATAAATGCTCACAATTCCATTCCAAAATGTTTTGTAACTTGATTAGAAGAGGCAATGGCGTCCTCGTGAAAACCTTTTCCAAAATAACTTCCACAAAAATAAGAATGATTGACACCATTTAATGAAGGCAATTTATTTTGGATACGAAGAGTGTCCAGCGTGTAATGAGGAAAATAATGTTCCATTTCTGTTACAATTGTATTTTCCCGAATAGGAAAAAAAGGATTAAAGGAGACAAAATAGGGATTCTTCGATTTCTTCCCTGTAATATTATTTGCCCAATTCATTATGGAGGCTTGAATAAAACCGTTCTTGTCCTTTTCAAGATGGAAATTATAAGTTGACCATAAATTTTCATTTTGAACCAGCCGTGATGTATCTGTGTGCATAATGGATTTTATTTTATGGGCCTTCCAAATGCTAAGACAATTCAGTTCATTTTCAGTGGGATCATCGAGTAATGTTAGTGCTTGATGTGGAAGTGTGGCAATGATGACTTTATCAAAATAATGACTTTCCCCATTCTGCATTTTTAAAATAATCCCGTTCTTCTTACGGTACACTTTACGAATACCAGAATTGAGTTTAATATTCTCATTTCCTATTTTGCTTGTTATCTTTTGAATATAGTCAATACATCCTCCTTGAATGGTTTTCCAATAAAAAGCAAATAACGGACTGATTAAATTATACTCCCCGACAAAATGTGCAAATTCTCCCGGATATTGCAGCGCCTCTTCATATGAAGGGCCCCAGGCTGCATTAATCTCAGAAAAAAATAAGTCACGAAATGCTTCAGAGTATCTCTTTTTTTTAAAGTAAAGCTCCAACGTAATATCATGTAATTCCCCATTGCTGTGATCTTTTATGGTTTGTTTCTTAAAAACCAATAAATCACGAGATAGCATTAAATTCTCAGGATTGAATAAATCAAATCCCTGATCAACCAACCCTTTTAAATTATTAGTAATGCAATACTTCAATCTGTTATCATAGTACATAGTAAGCGAATTGATAACAAATCTGGGTTTCACGTCAAGTTGTGATAGTAGCTTTACAAATAAAGGGTATTTTTTGAGATTAAAGATAATGACGCCTGTATCAATTGGAATGCCATCATCGGTTATATAGGTATGAATACTTCCACCTGAATAGTAATTCTTTTCAAATATGGTGATTTCATGTTTTTGCCGTAAAATATATGCAGCGGTAAGTCCTGAAATGCCAGCACCAATCACGGCAATTTTATATCGTTTATCCAATGGCAATAGCGACATTAAACAAATATAAGTTTAATGTCAGGATAATCAGTATTTATTTCCTCTCCCTGCGAACATAACTCAACTTATCCCTGGATCTCCAGGTGGCTCCATTATCGTTGGTGGACTCTATTTCGAGGATAAAATCATTATCTTCCATATCGCGGATAAGAATACGGGAATAGCTGTTTTTTTGTGTTGAATCCACATCGCTGATAAAAACCTGGTTTGCAATGAATGTACTGTCATTAAAATCAAACATGTAATCATCCACAAGCGGTTGAATATTTCTTCATAATACTATTTAGCTATAGAATGCCCGGTTTTCTGAGTAAATATTAGCTCATAAGTCCTTAAAAGTAACTTATTTCTTCACCTTGTTCCCCTGATACCCAAAAAGTCGCTTCTCCTTAACCTCCTTCTCAACGTATTTTGGCACCATCTCCTCCCAGCCGGGTTCACCCTCCCGGATCATTCGCAGCACGTTGGCCGAGTCGATATACAGCCATTCCTTTCTAACGTCTGTGATGTCGAGAATCTTTCTGCTTTTTATCAGGTAATGATAGAGGTCTTCCTCTTCATCTGAAAGGTGGATATCTTTTGACGTCAGGAGTTCTCCCGCAGCTTCCCGGGTTTTGATGGATACCGAGGGGATGGTTGGATAAATATAAAGCTTCATGTTATTCACAAAAAGTTTGCCGAACGCTTCCAGAATCCCCCCTTTGAGATCGGTATAGTACTTCTCGTTGATCACCTTGAGGAAGGTGGGAATCCCGATTACAACTCGCAGATTTTTTATAGCAAACTGCGAAAAATAGCTGACCAGCCTGTAGTATTCCCGAAATTTTGAGATCATCACATTTTGCCCCAATCCATTCAGCAAATCGACCCGCTCGAGGAAATCGCGTTCATCAATTTCCCCTTTTCGTAACAGGTTGTTGACTGATATTTCGCAAAGTGATAATGTATTTTCCCTGGTATAATCTTCATCCCGTTTGAAGATCCGGTAGCTGGACTTCAGCATATCAAATCCTACCTTATGGATGGGACGGAATGCTCCCCTGAAGAGCAAAACATTTTTTTTATATAGGATATCAGAGGGTTGTTGAACCTCGCCGTTCCGGTCAAAGATCATCGCTGATGTCATGCCGTTCTTCACCAGCTGAACCCCCAGAAGGCGATTATCTACATAGTCAAGATCCGGACCACGCATTCTCATCATAGTGATCTCGATGCGATCTTTTGAGATATTATCCATCAGCGAGCGGATGAATTCAACCGGGTGTTTGATGAAATGATAACAGGCGAAAATCAGGTTAACGCCAAGAATGCCCAGCGTTTGTTGCTGAAGCAAGGTATCCTGCTCAAGGAGATTCACATGAAGCAGTACTTCATTGGGTTCTGTTTCAGGATCATGCTGGAATCGCATTCCCATCCAGCCATTGCTGTAATTGTCCTTCTGGTAATTCAGGGTAGTCACCGTGTTGGCAAAGGCAAAATATTTCGTTGGGTTCTCCCGCTTTCCCGTCAGCAGCCCGACAAGGTCATTGTACTCTTCATCCAGCATTTTACATAACCTGCCCTCTGATACGTATTTACCTGGTTTGTTCTGATTGTAGAGCCTGTCACTGAACAATTTATCATAAGCAGAGATTGATTTTGCGATGGTCCCGGAAGCGCCCCCTGCCTGGAAGAACTGCCGGGCTACCTCCTGCCCCCCGCCAATCTCTGCAATGGTACCGTAAATTGATGTATCCAGGTTTATGATTAATGCTTTTCGATTGGCGCTGGGAATATCCCGTTCCATACGCTAGAGATTTTTTGGATAAGATCAAAGATACAAATTTCTCCGGTTTTGTTCAACACTTACCACATACCTGCGATATCGTTAAGAAAATTTCCGGATATGAAAATCTAAGTAAATTAAAGAAGGCAATTTATTTTGGATACGGAGAGTGTCCATCGTGTAACGAGGAAAATAGTGGATACAGGAAAATCTCTTTATATCTATTATTCAATATTACAAAATATATAAAGCCTGGCGGGTCCATAACAAAGAAAGTAGCAACTATCATTTTATTCAGAATCACACCCTATTTTTATTCTTTTTTACTCGTTGAATCCTTCTGTACCTCTTTCTTGCTGCCTGCCTTCTCCAGTATTTCCCCCAAAGGATATTTGTCCAAAGCCTCTCGTGAAAATAATACAACACCAGTTTGGCAAGAATATCAATGGAAGTAATTATCGATACTGCACCCAGAACATCCCTAAAAGCTGTTTGCGTAGCCTGAGTAAAAATGGCGAAACTTATGATAAATGTTGCTCCGGAGGCCACAAACCTCCAACTGATAGCCTTTAAAACACTTCTGCTCGGGCTATCCTTGTCCAGAGGTTTATCTCTCCTTTTAGCAGACATTTTCAATCGTTATCAAAAACAATATTACTAAAAAAGCTCCTTCCTGCGAATATAAGTAAATTTATCTTGTGGTCGCCAGTTGGCTCCGGCATCCCTGGTTGTCTTGACTTCAAATACAAACGAATCACCTTCCATATCCCGAAGAATAATACGGGAAAAAGCATTTTGTTGTGTTGAATCCTCCCTGTTAATAAAAACCTGGTCTGCGATAAAGGTGCTGTCATTAAAATTACCTTCAAACAGTTCAAAATCAGATGAGAATCCGTTATAAACAATAATTTTGTATTTTTTTTCTGAGGAAATATAGGAGTAGTTTATCCATTTTGATTGCACATATATTCTGTCGTATATGATTTTCTCTAACAACCTATTGGTTGACTCCCAAAGAATAATTGAAAAAGTGCTATCAAGACGATACCAGGACCCGCGCCTGGACCATACGTCCACTTTCACATCCCACTCTCCTTCCAAAAATGCCAGCTTTTTCATTTCAGCACTCCGGGGAAATTCAAATAGCTCCTCATCAACCTCTATGTTAAATTTTATATCCTCAATTTGAAGCATCCTGTTGCGTTGGTAGAAGGTACGCTCAATGAAAAAGGGAATAACAATTCCGTTAACTGTCCTGAAATCATCGAAATAGGACTCTGCAGGACCGCCATAACCAAAATCAGCCCATTCCGATTCGCATTTATATTCTAAATATGTATTCGCATCCAGGAACCATGTTTCTGATTTACCATTTGGCCGGGATAATTTAATGGCAAATACATCTATCCCGTCAACAGTTTGTTTGCCAAGTAATTCCACGGTGAAACCTCTCTCTTCCCATTTATAAAATGGAGTGAAAAATTCAGCTTTTTGATTAAAAACATTGACTTCGGTTTTGTTTAATGCTCTCGGAAAACTGAAATCATGCCAGGGATCAATGGTCCACCCGGAAGTGCCGTTAAACGCTTCTGTAACTTTATGTTTACCCAGATGCAGTTCGCTGTAGTAGGCTCCCGAATTTGTTTTCAGGGCATAAAAGTCATCCTCTTCGCTGAAGGCAATAAACCGGCCTCTGATCTCCATCGATTGAATCGCATCCCATTTATCGGTATCTCCATGTGCGTCGATATGTTTCGCTATAATTTCATCTATATCCTGAGCATGCATGATCGATGAAATACAAAATAAACTGAGAATAACGAAAATTAGGCGTCTTACTGATTTCATGGTAATCCGGTTTATTTGTGAATGATTACTTCAACGTATAACAAGCTGCTTCTGTAAGATTTCTTACATATATTTTCCCATCCTGAAATGAAGGAGCGGTCCATGATTTACCGGAAATGGACTGAATGGATCCATTTTCGATATATGAATCGGGTGTTGCTTCAACAACAGCTAGCTTCCCCTGATCCGAAAGAACGAGCAATTTGTTGTCAACAAGGATAAGACTTCCTTTTCCAAAACCTCTTTTTGTCCATTTTACTTTACCTGTTTCTGCTGAAATACAACGCAATGAAGCCACATGAAATCCATAAATATATCCGTTGTAGTATAAACATGAACTAAAGTCATTTTTCATGCTGTTTCCATGAATCAGTTCCGTGGCTTTGTTCTCTTCAATTTGAACGATGATAAATCCGGGATTGCGAATGCCGGAGAGAAAAATTTTGTTAGGGCCGATAAAGACAGGACTTGCGATAATATTTCCGAAAGGCATCGTATAAGACCATAATGTATCTCCTTGCGAAGTGTAGGCAACCAACTTTTGGCCGTTAGCAAATATAATCTGTTCCTGGCCATCGATCGTAACCAACAGGGGCGAGTTATACGAAGCATTTCCATTAGCTGAGGCCCAGATCGTATTTCCGTTCGTTTTATCAAACGACATAAAAGCGCTTGAATCTGTACCACCTACCTCCATAATAAGTTGATTGTCAACAAGGATAGGTGATGAAGAATACCCCCAGCGGGGACAGGTACTTCCGAACGCCTTTACAAGATCAAGCTGCCAGATCCGGTTGCCATCCTTTTTTGAATTGGCAGTGAGTTTTCCATTCGCACTTAAGCTATAAATATTTAATTCGTCAACGGTAGGAGTTGATCGGGAACCATGTCCCCACCCATCTATCTCGATGAATATTGAATCTACATTTGACCTCCATAATTCATCACCCGTATCCTCTTCGTAAGCCGCCACAAACTCGAAACCGGAGATACTATCCGTTTGTTCACTTGCCATAGTAAAAACTACCCCTTCAGAAACAATGAGTTCAGAAAAGGCAGGACCTATTTCCTTTTTCCATAAACGTGTGGGTTGTGTTTCAGCCCAGTTAATTTGCGATAGGTCTTCGGTTGAAACTCCATCTCCATGCGGACCTCTGAATTGTGACCAGGATTCGGAGTTACTGTTTTGCGACAAACCTGTTAATGTGTAGATGAAAATCACGGATGTAATCATCCACAAGTGGTTGAGTATCTTCATCATAATACATTAGCTGTTAGGTGCTTGACTTTCTGAGGAAAAATCAGCTCATAAAACTACTAAAAAAGAAGAAAATACAGCCCGTTATTTTGATATGTTCTGGACGAATCTGCTAATCACTTAATTTAATCGATGAAACCGGATAAATGTAAATAACTTTTCATAAAACCACCTCTTTCAGATCCTGATTTATTGCTGAATTGTTCTAATTTGCTTGTTTAACGAATACAGAACAATTATGATGGCGTGGATCACGATTATTGGGAAAATCCTCACCCTGGTAGGCTCTCTGGGTCTTTTCTTGTTTGGTATGAAGCTCATGAGTGAAGCGCTCCAGAAAGTGGCCGGAAGTAAAATGAGACACATCCTGGCTGCCATGACCAACAGCCGGATAAAAGGTGCTTTCACCGGGATGCTGGTGACCACCACCATCCAGTCCTCCTCTGCCACTACCGTGATGGTGGTAAGTTTCGTCAACGCTGGGTTGCTTTCACTGGTTGCTGCAGTAGGCGTGATCATGGGGGCAAACATTGGGACCACGGTAACCGCCTGGCTTATCTCCCTCCTGGGATTTAAAATCAGCCTGAGCTTTTTATCGTTGCCACTGATTGGGATCAGCTTTCCTCTGTTCTTTTCCAAAAACAGCCTGCGAAAATCATGGGGCGAGTTCATCATTGGATTTGCCATCCTCTTTATTGGCCTTCAGTTTCTGAAAGAGTCTGTTCCCAACATCCAGAGCGATCCCGAATCCCTGCATTTTATATCCTCATTTACAGATCTGGGTTTCTTGTCTGTACTGATCTTCATCTTGATTGGTACAATCCTGACCATCCTCATTCAATCGTCGAGTGCCACCATGGCGTTAACCCTGGTAATGTGTTACAATGGGTTGATCCCATTTGAAATGGCTGCAGCCATGGTGCTGGGTGAAAACATCGGAACAACCGTTACGGCGAATTTTGCCGCTATGGTGGCCAATGTATCAGCCAAAAGAGCGGCCCGGGCCCACCTCATATTTAATTTGTTCGGAGTGATCTGGATGGTTGCTGTATTCCATTACTTTTTAAGGGGGATAGATTACTTCCTGCAACAGAAACATGGTGTCTCTATTTTAAATACTCATCTTACTACAAAAGATTTTGAGAGTATTCACAGTGTGTATCCGGTTGCACTCGCTATTTTCCACACAAGCTTCAATATCATTAATACACTCCTTCTTATCGGATTTGCTGCATTTATTGCCAAAGTGGCGACAAAAATGGTCCCGGATAAAAGCGAAGATGATGAAGAGTTTACCCTGAAATATATTAGTTCAGGGTTGTTCTCCACCAGTGAATTATCCATCATACAAGCACGCAAAGAGGTATTTATTTTCGGAACTCGTATCGAAAAAATGTTTGAGTTATTGGAAAGCATGATGGTTGAGCCAAAACCGAAGAAATACTATAAGTTGCTGGATAAAATTAAAAAATATGAAGAGATAACCGATGACCTTGAACTGGAAATTGCTTCTTACCTGACAAATGTATCCGAAGGCGAGATCAGCCATGAGAGCTCGAAGAAAATACGAGCCATGTTAAAGATCATTGATGATCTGGAAAGTATCGGAGATGTCATTTACGCATTCTCAAAAACCATAGATAATACAAACCAAGCCAAATCCAGGTTCACCCAGGAGCAGAAGGATCGACTCAATGAGATGTTTGAACTCTTGAAGCAGGCTTTCACAGAGATGAATCTGAACCTTGAAAAAGGATTCAGTGATGTGAACGTAGACCGTGCATATTTCCTTGAAAATCAGATAAACGAAAAAAGAGACCAGCTTCGTTTGCTACACGTCGAAGATCTGAAAGAGAAGAGATACAAACATAAAATTGGCGCTTTCTACAGTGAAATGGTTTCCCAGAGCGAACGGATCGGGGATTACATCATCAACGTAAGCGAGGCCATCATCGAATACCAGGATACCGCCTGATTGTTACCATTTACGGCAGCCTGACTTCGTAGAACCACCATAGAAGATCATGATTCCAATGATAAAGCCAAGATTATAAGGCCATCCGGAATTGTTCACTTCATAAATACCCACATTAGAATTAAAGAGGCTGATAATGAAGGTGATTAATGAGATGAAACCGTGCCAGAGGCCTGCCCAGAAACCGGCGGGATCGATATCAAATTTTTCATTTCCCGGAGCACAGGATGTCAGGATGATAGCTGCCAGCAGAATGAATGGCAACCAGTTAACGAATTTTGTAGATCTCATGATAGTCGGTTTAATGAGATGCTAAATTAGAAAATTCCCCCGAATAATTAACATCACTTTTTAATCGCTTTCACAATCATCACAATGATCAGGAGTAACAGAACACAACCGGTTACGATAAATGCCCAGTTGTTCACCACGCTGGATTCCACAGAAAGCTCATACTCCTCAAATAATAATGAGAACGGCTGAACTTCCCAGCTCACCTGATTACCTTTCAGCATGAACGAGTTGGTCTCAGTGATGATTCCAGGCATTTCAACCATCTCCGGATAGCTCTCCATATCAATCAGCGATTCAAAAAAGCTAACTTTTTTGGCGAACTCTTCAAACAAAGGAGGATCCAGTTCTCCAAGCTTAAGCACTGCATCATTACCTGACCAATCAGCGAAAAGAGAGATGAACTTTTCCGGTTTCTCAATCTCCCATTTATCAACTGTTTGATAGATGCTGTCATAGTACCTGGCAACATCTTCAGAAGCCTGTTTCGAACTCTCAAGTTTTGCAAGCCCCTCCTCCAGGATATGAGAGATCTCGGCTGTTATGGTAGTAGCAAGAAAGACTTCTGCACGCTCTTCTGCTTTTTCAAGTCGGACCGTATCAGATTTGCTGACAATATCTTTTTTCCCTGATAGCCAGAGAATATCATCAGCAGAGAGGTAATCTTTATAGTTAAGAAAGGTAAATGGATTTGTGGGTTGGAAAACTTCCAGGAAACTCAGGTAGGAGTAAAAAAAGCCAAACCGGTATTCCACGGTAATTTTGCGCTTCAGCTGTCTTCTCCAGCTAGTGTCTGCATTGATCTCTCCGTTTAGTTCATCACAATTCGTGTATATTTTTATATAGGTCAGGATATAATCATCATCATCTCCACTCGTATCTTTTGTGGCTACTTTATGCCAGGTTGAATCAACCGGATAGGGCAGGTCACCCCGAAATACATCCGATGAGTCACCGGTAATCCTGATAGTACGGGTGAAGGTTCCATCTTTATGAATTTGCGTGGAGACCGTGATCTCCCTGCACCCACTGATAACAAGAAGAACAATGAATATCAATATTAGGATTTCTCGTGTTTTCATTTTTTATTGTATTGAGGATTAATATTTAATTTTCTCATGGTCAGCCCTGTAGCAACTGATAAGAATTTCTTGCGAAGAGGAAATCTCTTTTGTAGTTCGGCAATTGGAATTCCACTCCTCGTTATTCGTGAAGCAAATTGAGCGTAAGAGAAATAGGTAACAGATCTGTTTTGGTTTTCCAACTGGTTGACTTTATCCACCACCATGTACTGTTCAATGCCAAATATCAGGAACAGGCAAACGGAAGCCGCAGTCAGTAATCGTTGGAGGAGAATCAACCGGGGCAACCGACTGGATTTCATCGGGTGAAGAGAAGACCTATCCTGTTCCTCATGCTGAATCGCCAGCATGATATCTTCGGTGAGCTTTTCAGGTTCTCGAAGTTCAGGTTCATTCCGCCTCAACTCTTTTACTATTTGTTTCAGATTATCTTTCATATTGTCCTCCGTTCGATTGCTGATAAGGTTAATAGTTTTTCGCGGATAGCATTTCGGGCATGGTAGAGATTGCTTTTTACCATGTTGGCTGTTAGATCCAGTATTTGTTCAACCTCCTCCGAAGTCTGACCTTCTATATCCCGGAGGATAAATACCAGTTGTTGTTTCTCAGAGAGTTTACCCGCCAGTATCCGGATTACGTGTGCGATCTCTTTATTGTCAAGTTGACTGTCAGGTCTCAGGGTATTGGAACGTACTAACATTTCAGGGATCTGATCCAGGCCAACCTGGCCTCTACGCTTCAATGCTCTGAGCCGGTCGAGAGCGCTATTTGTGACAATCCGGTACATCCAGGTGGTAAATTTCTGTGAAGAACGAAAGTCACAGATCTTCGTCCATATCTTAATGAAACTCTCCTGTACAGCATCTCTGGCCTCCTCTTCGTTTTGCAAGATTCTGAATGCCAGGCTGTAAGCATATTGTTGATAAGTTTCTACAAGGGCCCGGAATGCTTCCTGGTCGCCCTGTTTTACCCGGTCTGTTATTTCCTGTATGTTTTTCAGCATCTGTTTTTGCTGTCCGTCAATTATTATACGATAGAAATCAGGTAAAGTAAAATTAGACATTAATTCCAGGTTATTATATTTCAAAATAAAAATGTTACTTTGCAATTGGAAATGTCAAGATCTATATTGTGAGAACTATTGCTATCCTGCTTTCGTTGTTGCTCTCCCTGAATTTGACAGCGCAATCCTGGAATTTCATTAAAGAGCGGAACGGGATTAAGATCTTTACCCGGAAAGAGAAAGGAAATTCGTTGAAATCGTTCAAGGGGGAGATGGTGATTCACTCCACTATGGAGATGATCGGAACGGTTGTTGGGAACGTAAAGAATTTCGATTGGTGGGACGATGGCATCAAGAGTGTCGAAGTGCTGGCCTATGAAAAGGATACCTTTTCTCAGTACTATCTAATTTATGATGTTCCCTGGCCGTTATCAGACCGTGACCTGTGTGCGGAAGCACAGATAACAATTGACTCTGTTACAGGGAAAAAAATAATTCTGGCTCGCCCAATTCCTGATGAGGTCCCGGAAAAAGAAAATATCATCCGGATCAGGAACTACTGGCAGTGCTGGACCATCGAACCACTTGGAAAGGGAATGTTTCGTTTAATCCTTGAAGGATTTGTCGATCCCGGCGGGATCGTCCCGGCATGGCTCTATAACATGATCATTACCGACACTCCTCTAAACCTCATGCGGGAGGTGAAGAAACGAGTAGAGATCAAAGACGATAATTGATCAACTCATGAAATTTATAAAAAACCATCTCTTTTTACTCTCCCTGGTTTTGGTGATGGTCCTTGATCCGTTCCTTGAAGATTACGCTTTCGGCACATTGATCTCTCTGCTATTGCTCACCTTAAGTATCGGATTATGTATTTATGTGCTTTCGAACAATAAGAGTGTTTTCTGGACCATGATCATTATCAGCACTCCAATTATTGGATTTAACTATTGCGCGTTACTCTTCCCTACCGAATCCTTAATTGCAGTCCAATACATCTCCATGTCTCTCCTCTTCTTTTTATATGCCTCATTTCTTTTTTACCTGCTTGTGACCCTGAAACGAATCTCAATATCAGATATCAGCCATGCCATTTCAGTCTATCTGTTGATTGGCATTGCATTTGGCTTTTTGTATAGTTTCCTTGAGGTGATCCAGCCTGGATCAATCGTATATCAGTTTGATGAAGGCAAAGAAATCAGTGGAGATATGATTTATTTCAGCTTTGTAACACTCACTACACTGGGTTTTGGGGATATCCTTCCGATAAATAAAATAGCCAAAGTAGTTGTCATGGTGGAAGCGGTGATGGGTGTGTTATACATCGCCATCATGATCGGTCGATTGGTTGGAATTAGCCCCCTGAAGTCAAATGAAAAAGACAACCAATAATTAAACATATGAATTCCGTGAACCCCAAAGAGATCATTCAGACACCTGAGCGGCTGAATCGGATCACCGACATTGTCTTCGCAGTGTCTATGGTATTGTTTATCGTTTCAGGGATGCTGACGTTCAACGATGCAACATTCTGGGCTGATTATGAGACTGATCCCGGGCAGTTTGTATTAAATAGAGCCGGTGAACTTTTTACCGCATTCCTGGTGTTTCTATTCATAGCGCTTTATTGGTATACGAACGCCAATCAGTCCAAGTACATCGTAAAAGTAGATAATACCTATACATGGATAAGTCTTCTGTTTCTCTTTTTCATTGCCCTTGCTCCTTACCCAAATGCGTTGAGCATGCAGTTTGGTGACGACTTTTACGTCCAGCTCTTTTTCAATATCGACATGTTCTTCATCGGACTGTTTGGTTACCTGGCGTGGTTTTATGCCTCTAAAAACCACCGACTGATACACAAGGAGGTAACAAGAGGACAGATCACAGCCATAAACAGGGAGATGATCGTAGAACCACTCGTTGCCGTCCTGGCTACAGTAGTTACTTTAATCAATACAAGCTACTGGGAAGTCTCCCTGCTGTTATTGCCTGTTGGAATCATTGTTGTTGCGATGATTGGCAGGAAAAAAAGGAAAGCAGCTCAGTGATTTTGGATCTTTTCTTGTAACACGTGTGCTTGTGGATAAAAATCATTCGCCGGATCTGTTAAAATCTTCGTGAGTTCTTTTAGCGCTTTTTTATCCCGGCTCAGCTTATGATAGCAAAACGCAAGATGATAAATCGCATCATAATTCAATGAATCACTGGCAATAATATCCCGAAACATCTTTGATGCTGATTTGTAGTCTTCTGCGTCGAAATAGACTTTGGCCAATTTCATGGTTGATAGAGAAGGAACCTGTTTAGCCTGGACAGATTTGCGGAAGCCGGCTTGTGTTTTGGGAGCCACTCCATCAACAACTCCACCCATGCCCGAAATAGCTTGCGTGTCGGCAATGACAGCAAGTTTTTCTTCAATTGCCGGCTTTTCCACAATCTCAGCCTCTGTCTCATCTACACCTACTTCAAATACTGATTCAACGATTGCAACAGGAGCCTCCACTTTTTTTGGAGTAATTTCAGGTATCGCATCCGATCGGCTTCTGATCTCTTGTTGTTTTTGTTTACTGGCTTCAGGAGGCGGGGGGGGAGCTTCATCATCTGCTTTCTGTTGGAGATCATCTTCTTGTTCAGTTAGGGGGGTAGTTGCCTGTTCAGAAATCAGGGGCTCCTGGTTCTGCCAGACCACAAATCGAAATATAAACACGGCTCCCACTAAAAGAACGATTACAGCAGCGGCTGCCAGGATCACTTTGGTGTTCAACCTAAAACGCCTGCTCTGACTGACTGCTACCCGCTGCTCCAACTCTTCTACGATAGCAGAAAGCTGTTCAGGATCCCTCATCTCTGTCAATCCCTCTACCTCGTCAGAACACATTTCACAATCAATCAGATGGATCTCGATCCGATGCTTCTCACTATCAGGAAGCCGGTTATAAACATATCCCAGCAGCTGATCATGTGTCGGGCAATCAGATCCTGAAAATACTGTATGGAGGTTATTATTCATCTTTTTGTTCCAAAATGATCCGTAAATTTCGTTTCCCGTTCTGGATATGACTCTTCACTTGCTTGTAAGTGAATCCGGTTTCCTGAGAAACCTCCTGATAGCGCATTTTTTTGAGGTAGAAGAGTTCAATACATAAGCGCTGTTCTTTACTCAATAAAAGGATGGCATCTTCCAGATTACTTAATCGTTTCTCTTTTTCGTCAGAGAGATGCAGAATGTGTTCAGATTCCACAGTGTCAGGAATTTCATGGATGCGATTCTCCTTCAAGAGAAAGATCTCCTTCCTTTTGCGAAGCTGGATCAGACAATGATTTTTGGTGACTGTATGCAGCCAGGGCTTGAAATCCCTGATCTCGTGTCTTTTCAATTTATGAAAGAGAGTTTCAAAGGTTTGCATCGTCATGTCTTTTGCCTGCTCTTCATTTTTCAGATATTTCATACAAACCAGGAAGACAAAACGGGTATA